>FWPU01003091.1_pt1 | contig 43186 bp, 35 predicted proteins | sample 2228361 | NCBI WGS metagenome assembly FWPU01 (sample SAMEA103939777, study PRJEB20133) | metagenome | reverse complement strand
GACATGCGCTATTCCCGGGCCGGGGTCCTGCGGCGGCATGTATACCGCAAATACCATGGCATCAGCAATCGAGGCGCTGGGCATGAGTCTCCCCAATAGCTCGGCTCAGGCGGCTATATCCCATGAAAAAAATATGGATTGTCTCAACGCCGGCTCCACTGTGGTCAATCTAATACAGAGAGATATCAGACCACGGGATATAATGACCAAGAAGGCGTTCGAGAATGCTATAACCGTCGTCATTTCTTTGGGCGGTTCAACAAACGCGGTTCTTCACCTTATGGCCATGGCTCATACTGCGGGCGTGAAGCTTACGCTCGACGATTTTACCCGAATCGGAAAAAGGACGCCGGTGCTGGCTGACCTCAAACCAAGCGGCAAGTACTTCATGTCTCAATTTTGCGAGATCGGCGGGCTTACGCCCTTGATGAAAAGGCTTCTGGATAAGGGATTGCTCCATGGGGATTGCCTGACCGTTACTGGAAAGAACGTGGAAGAAAATCTAAAACATGCCGGACCTTACCCCAGGGGACAGGAGATTGTTTCCTCCTTTGATAATCCCATAAAAAAGGACAGCCATATTGTGATACTTCGAGGAAACCTGGCGCCGGAGGGGGCCGTGGCAAAAATAACCGGCAAAGAAGGACTCACCTTCACCGGAAAGGCTATAGTCTTCGATTCGGAGGAGGCATCCCTGAAGGCCATACTGGAAGGAAAGGTTAAAAAGGGTCACGTCATCGTGATACGCTATGAAGGACCTAAGGGGGGCCCGGGAATGCGGGAAATGCTGAGTCCGACCTCAGCAATAATGGGTAGGGGCTTGGGTAATGATGTTGCCCTGATTACTGATGGAAGATTTTCCGGAGGAACCCACGGATTTGTCGTAGGGCACATTACTCCGGAGGCCTGGGACGGCGGCGTTATTGCCGTTGTCAATAACGGCGATACCATAACCATAGATGCCAGGAAGAGAGAGATTAACTTGGAAGTATCGAGAAACGAGATTAAAAAAAGGCTCGCAGCTTGGAAGAGACCCCGACCTAAAGCTACTCGAGGTGTCCTGGCCAAATATGCGAAGCTTGTGGCCTCCGCTTCGGAGGGTGCGGTTACGGATAAGAATCTCTGAAGGTTCTTAATCCCAGGTGCTTTTAGCGGATTTTAAGCAGGGGGGCTAGCAATTTTACTGCGGAGACCGTCCTCTTCCAAGGATCTGATATCCTTCGACAGGGTTCACACGGAAGCTTATGGGATCCCCCGGATAAACCGTATCCATTACTGGTATGGACCAAAAGCTTTATTTGCCTGGTTTCCTGTCCTCCTCTATAATTAGTAGAGGCGACTCGGCGGGGCGCCCCTACAGTTGGCTGAAAGTGGACCAATAGGCCATGTCTAGAATCTCAGGAAAAAATATAGTTCTTGGTGTTACCGGCGGAATTGCCGCGTATAAGGCATGTGAGTTGGTTAGGAGGCTGATGAGAGAAGGCGCCTCGGTACAGGTAGTTATGACCAAGAACGCTGCTCAGTTTGTTTCACCCCTCACTTTTCAGACGCTTTCCGGGAAGCGCGTGGCCATGAAAACCTTCGACCTGGAGTGGGAATCGGAGATAGGCCATATTAGCCTTGCAGACAGAGCGGATTTAGTAGTAATCGCCCCGGCTACTGCGGCCTTCATCGGAAAAGCCGCATCCGGTATGGCCGATAATCTCCTCACAACGGTCCTTCTTGCCACGCGGGCAACTGTGATGATTTGCCCGGCTATGAATGTAAACATGTACAGCAATCCTGTCGTCCAAGAGAATATGGAGAAGTTGAAAAGACGCGGATTCGTAGTGGTTGAGCCGGACGAGGGTGACCTTGCCTGTGGATGGGAAGGTAAGGGAAGGCTTCCGGAAGTAGGCCGAATTATGGAGGAAATAGAAAGGTTATTGTCTCCCAAGGACCTGAGCGGTGAAAGAGTACTGGTAACGGCCGGGGCAACCAGAGAGTTTATTGATTCTATCAGATTCATATCAAACCCCTCCAGTGGAAAAATGGGATATGCCCTAGCCCGGGCTGGATGGATGAGAGGGGCGGATGTGGTGTTGATATCGGCAAAAACCGATGTGGAACCACCATGCGGGGTAAGTTTAATTAATGTAGTCACGGTGTCAGAGATGCACGAAGCAGTGATGAGTAACCTCGAATGGTCAAGCGTAGTAATAAAAGCAGCAGCCGTGGGAGATTACAAGCCCGTGGAAACTTTTCAGGGCAAGCTTAAGAAAAATTCTAAGGAAATCCATCTTAAATTGGAGCGTACACCGGATATTCTCCTCGACGTCGGTAAAAATAAGAATGGCCGAATCGTTGTTGGATTCGCCGCGGAAGGAGAAAACGTGGTAGAAAATGCCTTGGGGAAACTGAGAAAAAAGAATGCGGACCTGATTGTGGCAAACGACATACATAGACCGGGAGCCGGGTTTGGCCAGGATACAAACATAGTATGCTTTGTGGACAGGTGGGGGAAGGTTGAAGAGCTTCCTATTATGACCAAGGCGGAGATAGCAGATAAGATATTCGATAAAATACTGGAGTTCAGGAAGGAAAACCCTATGAAGGGGGGCCGATAATGTTGTTGATCTTCTTTACTATATCTTCGGGGGAACCGCCCTTGACGATATAACCGGTAGCCCCTCTTTCCAAGCACTCTTTAATTGTTTTTATCTCGGAAGCAGTCGTCAACATCAATATGGGAATCTTTTTGAATTCCGGGTCTGCTTTAAGAATCTTCAGGACTTCTATTCCGTCTAATTCGGGCATGAAGATATCAAGAATAATAACGTCAGGCCGGAAAAGACCTACTTTTACCAAGGCGTCTGCGCCGTCGTTAGCAGTCTCAACCTTGAAATTTTTGAGTTTTAGACTTTTACTGTAAAGATTTCTCAGGGACTCGTCATCTTCAACGACTAATACCTTGGCCATTTCTTACCTCCCATAGCTAATTTTAGTACATTTTCTAGAAAAAACATAATAACAATTAAGTCTGGCTTCCTGACTTGTTGCATATCCTCCTCTTTCGGTTTAATCTAGCCTTATCTTTGGACTTATAGTACGAATTACGCGTAAACTTCGAGTTATGCTTTCTCGAATTATATATCATTTTTGATAATAGAGTAAAGATATGCGTGCTAAATCCAACAATGAATCGGTGGTTACGATAGGAGATATCCGACAAGCGCTAAAAAGGTTAAAAAATGTAGTATACAAAACCCCTATTGCCTATTCCTATTCTCTGAGTGAGCTTTCGGGAGCTAGTGTATTTCTAAAATTGGAAAACCTTCAGAGGACCGGCTCATTCAAGATCAGGGGTGCATATAACAAGCTTCAAAAGCTGTGCGTAAGTACTCGAAAGGTGATTGCGGCTTCGGCGGGTAATCACGCCCAGGGAGTGGCGCTCGCCGCAAAGCTCCTGGGGATGAAGGCAAGTGTGGTGATGCCCGAAGGAACCCCGATCAATAAAATACTGGCGGTCAAACGCCATGGCGCGGAGGTGTTCCTTTATGGAAAAACTTTCGATGACGCTTATAACTATGCCAAACAGCTTGGGGAAGAGTCAGGAGATGTTTTTATTCATCCCTTTGACGACCCGGATATAATCGCCGGCCAGGGGACTATAGGGCTCGAAGTCGGCGAGTCCCTGAAGAATGTAGAAGTGGTATTCGTCCCGGTTGGTGGCGGGGGGTTAATTTCTGGAGTAGCTATAGCGATTAAAGAAATGCATCCCCGAGCCAGAATTATAGGGGTTCAGTCAAAGAGCGCACCTTCTATGTCTCTTTCGATCAAAAAAGGGACGGTGGTTGAGACCGTCTCCGCACATACTCTGGCCGATGGAATTGCCATCAAGAAGGTCGGAGTTCTTACTCTTGAAATAGTGAAGAAATACGTCGATGATGTGCTGACAGTGGATGACGACGAAATCGAGGATGCTCTTCTTTTGCTGACCGAAAAGAAGAGAATAGTAGTAGAGGGTGCAGGGGCTGTCGGCCTGGCCGGGCTTTTGAAAAACAAAAAGAAGTTTCACAAAAAAAATACATTGATTGTGATAAGCGGAGGGAATATTGATATAAATATCCTGGCTAAGATCATAGATAGGGGGCTTATAAGAAACGGCAGATTCTTAAGACTCGTGGTAGAGCTACCGGATATCCCAGGGGCCCTGGGAAAGCTAGCATCCTTACTGGGCGCGGTAAAAGCAAATATTGTCCAGATTTATCACGACAGGGCTTCGAGTGATCTGCCTATTGATAGAGCGGATGTGGAAATAAGCCTCGAAACAAAGAGTTTCGAACATCAAAAAGAGATTATTAAACTCCTCAGAAAAAACGGGTATCTACCCGTAGAAAAAGCGTGATGATTCAAGAAAGATAACACCCATCCCCTTACTTAAATGGATCACGAAAAAAGGTGACAGGATTTTAAAATGAATTACCTGCGGTAATTCAACGGTTAATAATGGTTTTTATTAACCGCCCAGGACTGCATCCTTACAGGCTTTTGCTACCCTGAATTTAACTACCCTCTTAGCCGGTATGGTGATCTCCGCACCGGTCTGGGGGTTTCTTCCCTTACGAGCCTTTCGTCTGACTAGGACCAGTTTGCCAATTCCAGGGATGGTAAATGTATTTTTAGCTTCTTTGTAAGCAAGATGCGCAATCTCTTCCAGAATCTGATTGGCAGTCTTTTTTGTTATCCCAGCCTTGCTAGCCAGGTGGTCCGCTATTTGAGATTTTGTCATTGCTTTTTTGGCCATATCTCCTCCTTTAAGGTGCTAGAATTATGTGTGAGTATTACAGAAATTACTAAAAAAATCAATAGGTTTTGTAAAAATAACTAGAATTAGTTTAAATTCATGCCCTCAAGCCACTGAAGGCATTATACTTTTCCAACAGTTAAATAGAAAAATGGCTTAAAATAGTGGCAAATTGCGATAATAAAAAGGATGCTGAATCCAGAAGAGCTCTGATTAATTTAAATTGGTTACGTATTTCTTCAGAGATTTTTCAAGAAAACAAGAGCTTTTGTCTCTGGCATTGGCATGTCAATTATTATACAAAAGTGGACAAGCATAGTCGACCATTGGATTGCTTGCCCACCTTGTTAAGGCTTGTCTATGAGTAGACTAGTTAGACGCGGTTGAACTGTCTGCCTGGCCCACGGTTATCATATCTTTTATCTTTTCAAATTTCTTTTCCCCTATCCCCTTGACGTTCATCAGGTCCTCGACAGTTTGGAAATTGCCGTTGTTATTCCGGTGCTCTACTATGTTTTTGGCTGTCGAGTCTCCTATGCCTGGCAGTGTGGCCAGCTCTTCAACCGTGGCTGTGTTGATGTTTATTTTTTTCACTTCCTGTGCTTCCTGGGCGAAGCCATAGGACGAAAAAATGAAAACAGCTAAGGCAAAAGCTAAAAGCACTTTAAAAGTTTTCATTTCGCTCACCTCCTTATTATTTTTGTTTAAATTTATGCTGTCTTTCGATGCACTGAATCAATACCACTTTTGTGCTAATTTAGGCTCAGATATATCTGCTACCTAGTTTTGGTGAGGGAATTTATGATCCCGGCGGGTTGAATTTTTGTTGTGGCTTGCTTGACTGCTTAATCTGATTTTAAATTGTAATCTTTAGTTCAGGTCTTCATAAAACTTGCTTTATAGCAAGCGGTTGCGTCTTCGAGCCTATCGTTTCCCCAGAATGATTCTTTGCTGACTAAATAATTTGGTGCGCCAATTGTATCCGGTATTGAAAAAAGACAAGCCCGACACTGGAGGTTACCAGTGTCGGGGCTGCCCACATAAGGAAGGTAAGGAGATGAGATTAGTTTCGCTCAACTGTTAAAAGTAAAGTTGAAGCTGAGCCCTGAATATGTTTTCGTCTATATCATCGCTATCCGTAAATTCGTTCCTGATGAACGAATAGTCTAGCTGTACTTTGTACTTATGGTTCTTAGACAAATAAAAGTTTATCCCCGGGGTTAGCTGCCATGAGGTATCTGGTCCCTCCGCGTCGGTGTCATACCAAATTTGGGCATATCTGCCGGCAATCTCGATAAAATCAGGATATACAAAAAAACCTGTTTGTGCCCTTACACCGTAGTCATTGACACTGCTGGCAAGACCAGCGGGTTCTTCAGGATTTATATTTCTATAGTCAAATTCTCCTTCTATGCTAAACCTCGAGTACTTGAAGTTGGCATCAGCAGTGAGGGAAAACACGTCCCCCTCCGTAGCGCCGATCTGTTCAAACCGGTTTGCTATGGCTGCACTCGGTTCTTTATCATCAATTTTTAGTCCGGGGATACCTGCGGCAGCAACTCCGATAGCTATAAGAGGCTTATCCCCACCGAAGTTTGGCTCTATCCTGTAATCACCGCCGGAGGGGAAAGAAGAATTAGCGTACTTCAACTCTCCGCAGCAAGGGGTGAACATTATCCTCCCCGCATAGAGCATGTTGGAATCGACGCTAGCGCCATTTGTCCCATTTCCGTTAAAGACTCCTGCACCGTAGGTGATGAAGTTCCCCAGCACCCCGTAAATCGAGGCACCTCTGCTGCGACCCAAAGAAAACTCATCGTTCACAATCGACCTCTCCACGAGCTGAAGCTCGGATGTGGAATTCAAGAACTCTCTGGTAAATGGAACCTTGTATTGACCGGGTCTTGGAACAAATTTGGTATTGTAAGCGAAGTCAAAATAGGCATCTAAAAGCGAAAACGAGCCGTTGTTATCCGCGCTTACTTGAAGGTAATAAAGTAACCAGGGTGTAAAGGCGTTACCATCAAAGATGAGCCTAAATCTTCTTACATTAAAACCCGTAGCGACATCTTCATCATCCGTATCATTTATAGAAAATTGGAGCTGGGTGCGCAGCCTGGTCCTTAAAGAGAAGAGTCCATCCTTGGACTTAATGGTAAAACCATCTCCCGGCTTTTTATGCCCTACCTCTACCCTCTTCCACCAGGCATCCCTGTCCTCTTCTTCTTTCTTGGTGGTTAGTTTCTCTATCTTCTCTTGGTCAGCCGTTTTTTGAGCCTCTAGCTCTTCTATTTTTTTTCTAAGCTCCTCGATTTGCTGCTGGTTTTGCTGCTGGATTGCCTCAATCTGCCTCTTAAGCTCTTCTATCTGAGCACTAGTAGATTTTGCGTGCGAGTTTAATCCGCAGAGCTGTATGACAAATACCGCGATAACTACTGTTATCCCGCTTCTCCAAAAACTAATTTTCTCTAAGGAAACCCTTATATTTCCCCACTCTCTTTTTGCAATTTGAAGTGCTCTTTTTATATTCATTTTTATGGCCTCCTTAAAAGGTTAGAGTTATACCGTGAGCACACTTTTACCACTTGTGCTTGATAAAAATTTGTGGGTTATTACGTATGAATTACTGATTTAGAGGCTACAGTAGTATGTACTTCTTGATTGGTAATATTTTAGTAGCGGGCTATAATTTGCCGGATTTCTTTCCAATATTTTTAATTTGAGAATAAATTTACTTGTGCCCATTACTATTCACCAATTTCTTATCCAGATTATTTAGTATTTGTGAGGCACTATTTCTCGAAAATAACAATTCCTTTAAAGGAGGCAGGGCCATATACTTGCTTATCACCTCTACCTGCGTACCATTGACTTCAGGTTTAGTAAAAAATAGAGCTATTACTCTTCCTTCGTTTAGAAAGTCTGGTCCCTCGGTTGCGATTATATAGGCTTTCTCCTTGTCAGATTCAACTATTGCCAGACTATTATCGTTGACAATCTCAGTAGCGGCCTGAAAAACCTCATCGTAAGAAGTATGATAAATTTGTACTTTACCTTGTCCCTTTAGTTTCTTTATATGAGCAGGGGTGGAAAAGCTCAAATACTGGAATAAAAGGCCAGCCAAGAATAATGCTATCACCAAAATCGGCGCTAGGATTAACGAAAGAACTCCTGCTTCATTCCGAATTTCTTCGCCATTTTTGGATTTATGGGGACTCATCGGGTTATTGTGCCTTGCTCCTCTCATTATCTTATTTTTCATCCGGCCAATCCCCATCTTTCTCTTACCTTGTTTTCTATTTTCGCAAAAATAAATCTATCGACCACCACTCCGATTATGATTATTACGATCATCACGGCTATTACCTGATTCATGTCGTTTAGTTCGCGTCCCATCATGAGCAAATGACCGAGGCCAAGGCCGACATAAAGGAGCTCTGCCGCCATCAGCGAGCGCCAGGCAAAAGACCAGCCCTGTTTGAATCCGCTAATGACGGATGGTAGCGCCGCCGGTATGATCACCTTTGTGTATAATTGAATTCCTTTAGCCCCCATGGTTCTAGCTGCCCTCAAGTAAATAGGCGGGACGTTTTTTACTCCGGTATCAGCGCCGATAATAATCGAGAAGAGCGACCCCAGAATTACTATAGCTTGCATTGCCGTCTCGCTTAAACCAAACCAGAGTAGAGCAATGGGAAGCCAGCAGATGCTGGGGAGCGCTTGAAGCCCCAGAACTAAAGTGCCCAGTGTTTCGTCGAGAGTCTTTATTCTTCCTATGAGAAGGCCTATCAACAATCCGAACACAATAGAGATGCCATAACCTATGAGAATACGCTTCATGCTTACTAGAATACCGATTATGAATGTCTTGTCTTCAAACCCGGTTATGAGTGTTTTGAGAACTCCGAGTGGAGAGGGGAAGATATATTCGGGCCAAATTTTCAGGAAAGCCAAACCTTGCCATGCTCCTATGATAATAAGATAGAAGATAATTAATTTGGTCAAATGTTTAGTCATCTGTAAGCTACCTCTTTCTTTGAATTAATCCTGTTACCATTGGGCTCTCCTAATTCTTCCCTAAGATCGTCCGTGATCCACTTGGTGTTCAAAAACACCTCCGGGTCATCCAGTTTCCTCGGCCTGGCGATATCAATCTCGTATTCCTCCTTTATCCTTCCCGGGTTTTTGGCAAAGACTATCACCCTCTCCCCAAGTAAAACGGCTTCCTGGACGTTATGTGTCACAAAGACGATGGTCTTGTGCGATTCAGTCCAGATGTTTTGCAGTTCTTCCTGTAGCGTTTCCCTGGTATAAACATCAAGTGCCGCAAACGGTTCATCCATGAGTAGTACAGCGGGCTCCATAGCCAATGCCCTGGCTATTGCTACACGCTGTTTCATTCCTCCAGAAAGTTGGTGAATATATGAACCATAAAATTTTTCGTCAAGTCCGACCAGTTTGAGATAATCGAGTGCCAGAGTTTTTCTTATTTTGTTTTCAATCTTGAGGATTTTGAGGCCAAATTCGGCGTTCTCCATGACGGTAAGCCAGGGGAAAAGCGCGCCCTCCTGAAATACAACCACTCGGTCCGAGCCCGGGCCGGTTATACGTTTCCCGTTTGACCTGATTTCACCCTTAGTAGGTTTATCGAGCCCGGCGATTAAATTTAAAAGCGTGGACTTACCACATCCCGAAGGCCCCAAGAGGCAAACGAATTCTCCCTGGCGAATGGTTAGGTTGACATTTTCGAGAGCGGTAAAGTTCTCGTGATTGGTCTTGAACACCTTTGATACATTTTCTACTTCCAGTCTTGGCTCTTTTTCTTCAATCTTCTGGATGAAAATTCTCCACCCGCCGTCTTTTTCGATAACCTGAAAACGATAATTCCTCCGCGCGCAGAACCTGGGAGCGTTCTCTCTAGCCGTAGGCTCGTGGTCGCAAATAGCCTCCAGGATTTCGTTGACATTGAGGTCCTTTATGGTGTCTCTTATTACATTAAGTGGGTGGGGGCAAATTGCTCCCCTTATGTCGACCACCACATGGGGTTTTGATTGGGCAAGGTCTGTTAAGTCTGCGGTTTGCCCTGATTGCTGTCCTGCTTTGCTCATTTCTTCTTTCTCCTGATTATGCTTGACGTTATTGCCAGTGTGTCTCCCAACATGAAAAGCTCATTTGCTGCTTGCTTTTGTGATGTCGAGTTTTACCGGTTGAAGCCCCTTTTCACTTAGAACCTCGTTTAACAAAGTGAGGTCGTAGATGTTTGATAGGTCCGGCTGTTCGCTTCCCAGGAATCCAAGCTCGTATGCCGATTTCGCTGATTTAAAGAGTGAACTTGCAATTGGGTCATGGGTGATGTCGAGCCTTTTGAGTGATTCATCTAAAACGTTTTGAGGCAGGGCTTTCCCCGTTTCTCTTTTTATTTCCTCGTTTAGTAGGGTCTTAGCTTCCACTGGGTTTTTGTTTATCCATTCGGTTAGCTCTACATGGGCGGCTATCCATTTTTTAACCAAATCCGGATGCTCTTTTAGAAACTCGGTGCTCACAATAAGGTGAGTAGTAACAAACTTCCCACCTGACCAGATTTCTCTCTCATCGAGAAAAAGCCTTCCGTTGCCCTCCAGTATCAGTCGCGTAACCCAGGGTTCTACAGTCCACGCCCCATCGATTTCCTTTCTTAGGAATAGGGTTAGTTGGTCCGGGTTTGCAAGAGGGATAACCTGTACGGTTCCACCCTTTTCCTTAAGATTAAAACCGTTTTCGATGAGCCAAGCTCTGAGCGCCACATCTTGGGTATTTCCCAGTTGCGGAGATGCTATCTTTTTACCATCGAAATCCTTCACGGTATTTATACCCGAGTCCGTTCTTACTACGAGACCGGCTCCGCCGCTCGCTCCACCGGCAATAATACGTAGTGCCTCGCCTTTAGATTTCACGTAGCCGTTGATAGCGGGATTGGGACCTATGTAGGTAATATCAAGCTGGCCGGCAAATAGCGCCTCGATTGCCGAGGGACCGGCGTTAAAGATTTTCCAATCAACTTTTGTGTTCTCACCCAGGGCTTTCTCGAACCACCCGTTTGCTTGCCCGATTACCCCCTGAGCATGAGTTATGTTAGGAAAATGACCGGCACGGATGGTTACTACCTCTCCCCTGGCAATAACTGCAAATCCCAACATTAGCAACCCCAAAGCTAAATCCAAGAATAACGTCCGTGATAGATATCGCATTTTTTCTGCCTCCATATTTGCTTATTTTTGCTTATTGGGGTTTCATAAAAGAGCAAGAAAAATGCCAAATTAGCGTTCCCTATATTTTTCTGGGGAACTTATGAAAAAAAGAGCTTTGGTGTTGCATAATTCACCAACTTATTGTTCGTAGTTGGAGCATTTTGTATACTTTTACAACACTTTTTCTGTGTCTTTGGCCTAAGATTATTTTTTTTGGCATCCGTTCAGAATGCCTGATAATATCATCAAATCCATAGAGTTAACTCAGCACCATGAAATATGATAAATTGACCGTTATATTTACAATAAAAATCCAGCATATATAATGGTGAAAATGGGTATGGAAGAGTTCAAAGAGCTTATGTTAGACGTGTGGCGTGAGGCTTGTCGCCACATAGAAATCACTGAGTGCACCACGAATATAGCAAGGATACTGGCAGGCCGGATGCCGATCGACCGCTTAATTGTTTGCAGAATTGACAAAGAACAGTCTCGCATGGAGACAGCAGCAGTTGGTCCTCCACGAATCGGCGAAAAGCTCACAAACCTTCAGACGGAGTGGACAGCGAATGATATGAAACGGCTACTTCATTGGTGTTCGCATGGAGAAATAGAACTCCGAAAAGACGAAGACAGGACAAATCATGTTCCCTTTACGGCAATACCCCCCTCTATTCAGGGCGATGTCCTGGTAGGACCGCTCGTCAGCGAACATGGTACATTTGGACTCCTGCTCATTGTGGCGAATCCTCCTCATCGCTTCAGCGCTGAGGACGAAAGAATTTGTCAGTCGCTTCTCGAACCTTTTTCTGTTGCGCTTGAAAATGACCACCGTCTTCGTGAACTCAATGCGCTTCGAGAAGCAGCCGAGGCGGACAAACGTTCCCTGCTCGCTCGTCTCGGTCGGGAGGACCTGTCAGAAACAATAATTGGAGCCGATGGAGGATTGAGCTCGGTAATGGAGCGCGTTAGACTGGTGGCACCCTCCGATGTGCCGGTACTCATCTTTGGCGAAACCGGCTCGGGCAAAGAGGTTGTAGCCCGCGCTATTCATAACCGCTCCCGGCACGCTCAAGGACCGTTCATCCGGGTCAATTGCGGGGCGATTTCTCCGGGGCTGATTGATTCCGAACTCTTTGGGCATGAGAAAGGTAGCTTCACTGGGGCTGTGACTACCCATCAGGGTTGGTTTGAACGCGCCGATGGAGGAACGTTATTCCTCGACGAGATTGGGGAATTACCACAAGCGGCTCAGATCAGACTCCTTCGAGTCCTTCAGGATGGTTCATTCGAACGGGTAGGCGGAGAAAAATCAATCAAAGTAGATGTCCGGATTGTGGCCGCCACCCACCGAGACCTAGCGGCTATGGTGCAAGGTGGCAGTTTTCGAGAGGACTTGTGGTATCGGGTTGCTGTGTTTCCTATTGTCCTTCCGCCACTGCGGGAACGTCGTGAAGATATTCCTATCTTAGCCGAGCATTTTTCCCGCCGAGCAGCCATGCGTTTTGGACTAAAGCTACAGATGCCCTCGCCTGAAGATATCTCCCTGCTCGTCTCTTACCATTGGCCGGGAAACGTGCGTGAATTTAGCTCAGTAATAGACCGAGCCGTGATACTCGGAGATGGAAAGAAACTAGAAGTAGCAAAAGCCCTGGGTGTAGCTACGGATTTGGCTACCAAAACTAGGCTAAATAACTCGTTACAAGAATCTGCGGAAATGAATTCTGCAACGACGATTATCTCTTTGGATGCAGCAACAAAGCGGCACATCGAGGCAGTTCTTGCAGCCACACACGGTCGCATAGAAGGATTGCATGGGGCGGCCGCACTTCTCAAGATAAACCCCCACACCCTCCGGGCACGGATGAGAAAGCTCGGCATCAATTGGGCTAGCTTTCGCTTGCGAAGGTAATAAAGCCCTAAACAGTAAACCCGACTATATCATGAAATTGACAAGAAAACCCAACTACGGTTAGATTTTCTCACACTGCATAGGGTGTTATTTCGAGCACATAGGGTCTCAGGTAATTCTGGCCCGTGGGAACAGGAGGGGGTAGTTTTTCAGGGAATCACATGCCAGAAACGGATGCAAATCGGGAAAGGTTAAAATTAATTCTCAAGGATAATTCTATTCTCCGGGGCAAGTTCAAACTCTCCTCCGGCAAAAAAAGCGATTACTACATAGATGCAAGGCTTACCACGCTTCATCCAGAGGGTGTTTATTTGGTGGGAAAAATTTTCCTCGAAGTCATTCGCAAGGATGCCCAAATTCAAGCTGTAGGCGGACCAACCATGGGAGCCGACCCTATAGTTGGTTCTATCATTTCCCAAAGCTACCAGGACGGCTATCCCGTTCGAGGATTTCTGGTTAGAAAAGAGGAGAAACAACACGGTACCGGGAAATTAATCGAGGGTAATCTAAAACCCGGGGATAAAACGGCAATCGTCGAGGACGTTTCAACCACCGGGGGTTCTATACTTAAGGCAATTGAAGCGGTGAGAAGTTTCGGCGCCAGCGTAAAAAAAGTCTTGGTTATAGTGGATAGGGATGAGGGAGCGAGGAAGGTATTTGAAGATATGGGATATGAATTCTTTTCGATATTTCGGATTGGGGAACTACTTTAGGTGTTGTATAAACGAATGTTTATGTAGGTCACATGTTTTTCAAGAATATCCTGGGCCACGAATTTCAGAAAAGATCGCTACTCCGTGCAGTCCGCGATAGCCGGATTTCTCATTCCTACCTCTTTTTTGGGCCTGAAGGGGTTGGCAAAAAGCTAGTGGCAATTGAATTGGCAAAGGTTATAAATTGTATTAAGACGTTAGAGGAAGAATTGGAGTCAGCAGAGGAACCTTGCGGTTGCAATTCATGCAAAAAAATTGATAAAGGAACGCACCCGGATGTATTTCTCGTAGAGTACAAGGGAGTCAAGGATATAAAGGTTGACCAAATACGCCAGGAAGTCGAAGAGAGGCTTTTTCTTAAACCGTTTGAAGGGAGGTTTAAGGTTGCCATCATAGACGAAGCCGAGAGGATGAACCAGAATGCCCAGAACGCCTTTCTTAAAACCCTGGAAGAGCCGCCAGCCGATTCAATCATTATCCTCATCGCCTCCCAGCCCGAGTTACTCCTTCCGACTATACGTTCTAGGTGTCAGTTGCTTGAATTTACTGATATACCTGATTAAATAATGGTTGACTAGATAAAAAAAAGAACAGACTTATCTACCGAAGAAGCCTGGGTTTCAGCAAAGCTCTCGTCGGGAAGTCTCGGTAGAGCGCTTGGATTTGATAAAGAAGCACTTGCCGAGAGGAAAGAGATGCTGGTCAGACTCTCGAATATAAACCCGCTCTATGCCTCCCATGTCCTCGGGTTTTTAGAGTCAATACAAAAGGGCTCGGCCTGGGATGATATGGAAAAGGTTTCGTTTTTATTCGAAGTTATTTCTCTCTGGCTTCGCGATTTGGCGCTCGTAAAATTGGGATTTGAACAGGACGCTTTGACAAACCGAGATTTGAGTTCGTTGGCTTCTAACCTTGCCGGCAGGTGGAGCGTGGATGATATATTGGATAAAATGAAATTTCTTCAGGATGCTCGTTACGCTATATTTCGAGGTAATGCAAATAAACAGATAGCGCTCGAAAATTTGGTTATGAAGATCGCGGAGTAGATCGTATGGTGGGGAGATTGTTATAGTTAAACACAAAAGTTTGCGCAGTGTCATTGCGAGCACATTCACTCGGCTCAGTGTAAACTCCGCGAAGCAATCTGACGTGGAGGTGTCATTCTGGAGCGTTGGGGTTCCCTGAATTCCCTCCCTCCGGATCGCTACCCCAGATCCCCGCGAAGAATCTAACAGATTGCTTCGTCGCTGAGCCTGTCCTGAGCCTGACGAAGGACTCCTCGCAATGACCGGCGAGGGTTTCTTACACAGTTTAACTAAGGTGGCAAAATAAATTTTGGAGATACCCTAATGTCTAAAACCTTCTACGTTACAACTCCAATTTATTACGTAAACGACGTTCCACATATCGGCCACGCTTACACTACCGTTGCTGCCGACGTGATAGCCCGGTTTAGAAGGCTCGTCGGCGACAGGGTTTTTTTCCTTACCGGCACGGATGAGCACGGTCAGAAGATAGAAAGAGTGGCCTTAGCCTCCGGCGAGAAACCGATTGAACTTGCCGACAGGGTGGTGCTGAGATTCAAGGGTTTATGGGAAAAGCTGAATATACAGAACGATGACTTCATCAGGACTACGGAGGAAAGACATAAGAAAGCCGTGCTTGAGCTGTTTAGGAGGGTAAACAGTCGAGGCGATATATACCTTGGGGAATACGAGGACTGGTACTGCGTATTCGACGAAACATTCTGGACGGAAACTCAGCTCGGTGGCTCAAGGACATGCCCCGACTGCGGCCGTCCGGTGGAGAGGCTGAAGGAGGAAAGTTATTTCTTCAGGTTATCCAAATACGAAAAGCCTCTTCTGGAATTCTATGAGAATAATCCTGATTTTGTCCAGCCGTCTTTCAGAAAAAACGAGGTCGTCAGCTTTGTGAGAGGGGGGCTTCGCGACCTCAGTATAAGCCGTACCTCCTTCTCCTGGGGGATCCCCATTCCCGATAAGCCAAAGCATGTAATCTACGTGTGGTTTGATGCGCTTACGAACTACATAACCGCGGCTGGGTTCCCCGAAGATACGGGAAGGTTAGAAGAAATTTGGCCGGCCGATATACATCTTGTGGGAAAAGACATACTCCGCTTTCACGCAGTTTACTGGCCTGCCTTTCTTATATCTGCGGGATTGACTCCACCGCGAAAGGTGTTTGCTCATGGCTGGTGGACTGTGGAGGGGGAGAAGATGTCTAAATCAAAAGGGAACGTCGTGGACCCTTATGCGGTTGTGGACGAATTTGGTGCTGATGCCCTCAGATATTTCCTTCTAAGAGAAGTTCCGTTCGGTCTTGATGGGGATTTTTCGAGAAGCGCGCTGATCGGCAGGATAAACGGCGACCTGGCCAACGGGCTAGGTAATTTGGTCAGCCGCTCCCTAGGTTTGATAGAGAAATACTTCCAGGGCAAAATTCCCTCTCCCTCTTCCTTAGAACCTATCGATGCAAGGATTCAGGAAAAGGCCCTTGTCACCTCGGAGCAGGTGGAAGAAGCTATGAATGAGGTTGCTTTCCATAAAGCTCTTGGTGCTATATGGGATTTCATAGCCTTTGTGAACAAATATGTAGACGAGTCCGCACCCTGGGCTCTTGGAAAATCCGGGAATAAAGAAAGGCTCGGGTCTGTTCTCTGGACACTGGTTGAATCAATCAGAGTAATCGCTATTTTGATATACCCTTTCATGCCCAAGTCCGCTGAAACGATCTGGAATAAGATTGGATTCCCTGAGCCGATCGAATCTCAGAGTTTTACAAAAGCTAAAGAATGGGGAGTAGTTAAGTCGGGATGGCTCATAGAAAAAGGAGCCGGCCTATTCCCCAGGTTAGATGATAAATGACCCATCTGCGCAAATAATTGCACACTTCATGAAACTATTTGCGCCATTATTTAGAGCAATCCAGATATTACCAAAAAATCTTCTGTATTGGCGGATGGTTAGACTTCTTAACTTGTTGGCACAGACATTGCCAAAAATAACAAAAAATCCATGTGAGGTAGGATAATGTCAAGAATTAAAAACCAAAATGGATTTACTCTTCTGGAGATTCTGGTCGCAGTTTTCATAATGGCACTAGGGTTTCTGGCCGCGGCCCAGATGCAATTCCTCTCGCTAAGGCAAAAGCAACTGGCGGAACAGGGAACCGTTGCTACCAACGTCATACAGTTTGTGAGTGATACGGATATGGCGGAGGTGAAGCGGCTATATTTGTATAATGCTAACGCTTATGTACAAGCTCAGGCCGGAAAAATTCCTAATACCGATTACTGCAGCGGCTCGACCAACTCTGCCTGCGGTGAATGCCCATGCGACCCATTGGAAGCTATAACACCAAATCCTGCCGATGGAATCACAGAAACTACATGTGCGGCAGTTGACATAAATAACTTTAATCCCAACAACCTGAATTTCCGCACAACGGTAACACAGTGTAAAGCGGATGGTGCGGTAATTTCCGGGACTGGCAGCACGCCACTCTATGCCGTGAAGCAAGTTACAACCACACAAGATGTACTGAACGGGGTCACAACATTTGTGGTAGCTGTCACCTATGCGGTGAAGACCCCGGCGCAATTTGATGAGACCGGCATAACCAGCGTCAGTTTGAGTGATTCTCTTGTGAGCCAGACATACGAAATCACTGCAAACAGGGCTGATTTTTCTAATTTTATTCCCGGCTGGAACGCGGTTAATGTTCCCCATGTACCTTAGACACCAGGGAGGGTTTCTATGAACGATAAAGGCTTTACTATGGTTGAGCTTATGATTTCGGTAGCTATTTTTGCTTTGGTAATAGGCGGGTTAACTTTGGCACTTACGCAGCAGCAGAAACAGAATAATGTGACTCAGGAAGCGGTGGATTTAGACCAGACGGCAAGAGCTACTTTAGACTATTTATCGACGGAGATTAGAAATGCAGTCTCAAGACAAGGAAAAACATTTTCGTTGTCGTTTACAAACGGTGGGAGCACAGAAGCCAACCCCTGTGCGGATAACACTGCAGACGCAGGAACAGAGGATTCTCCGCCGGATTGTCTGACCATATACACGTGGGATATTACAAAAGGACAGGATGGCGAAAATCTGCCATCAATTGCGGCTAATGTTCAAACCGTATCTCCGACTCCGCCCTTAGTTTTGCAGCTTCCTCTGGAATGGTTCAACGGGAATATTCTAATCGGGGAGACACAAGAGAATGTCAATGTGAACCTTGGATTCAGATCACGAATCAATCTCTGCAATCCAACCAATCCAGGTGTATGTGGAACTAACCCCGAGCTTTGTACCGAATGCGCCGCCATATTGAGGGCTACCGTCAACGGAGCTACGAAGCAGGCAACAATAGCGGATAGCCCAAATTCTATAATCGCACAGAATTTTCGAAATACTCCTTATACTAGCCTTGATGATTTTATAAACAACGCCTTCGTACCGGGAATATCTACTCAGGTTTCTGAAATGACCATAGTCCAGTCAAAGGCTTTGAGGGTTGACCCAGCCAATAGAGAACTGGAAATGTCACAGAATGGGGGTCCATTTCAACCTATAGCCGGGGGTGTTGATGCTCCGGGAATAGTCGATATCCAGTATGTTTTCAATCTTCAAGACGCAGACGGTGGTATTACTAAGGTCGGAGTTCCTCTCGATGCGGCTAACAGGATGTATCCCGATTTTGAGTCTGACCCGAGTCTGGTAGGCAGGGAAAAGGATATAAGGAGCGTCGAGATATACCTCGTCGCCAGGTCCAAAGTAATACCTCAATTAATAAGGGGTGGAACTCTACCGATTCAGACGATACCCCAGGTTGGGGATGTACTGGAAAGGACTACCGACCACGATTCTTTCGGAGAAAACTCAACAGGGGTTGGATTTATTTACCGGACATTTTCCACCACAGTTTATGTAAGGAACATGGCAAGGGAGGAATTTGGCTGATGGATATTTCTTTCTTTTTGAAACGTAACTTAAATCTGAGATTGCCACGCCACCGGGGGTAGCTCGCAATGACAGGACAAGTAGGTCATTGCGAGGAGTCCTTCGATTTTCTCAGGATAGACTCTGCGACGAAGCAATCTAAGCTTTTTTCTATGGAATTGTAAGAATTACTAATAAAAGACTAATTGAATGGCTTTTAGGAGGAACTAGAAAAATGAAAAGGCTAAAAAAAGAAGACGGCATAGCATTACTCTTATCCTTAATAATGCTTCTGGTACTGACTACTTTGGCAATAACTGTTTCATTTACATCAAACATAGATTTTCAGACCATGTCTAGTTACAAAAGGGGACAGGAGGCTTTTTTGGCTGGTGAAAGGTGTGTAGAGGAAGGCAGGATGAGATTTGAAATAGTGGGGATTGAAACGCTTTACTTCCTTCTTCAAAGCGCGATTCCCACTGATGAACTTGTAGTTGAGATTGACGACTTTCCGAACGGGGCTCGATGCAGGACAGGTTCCAGGTATTTCAATAGGGTTAGTGAAGATGATCCTCCCCCGTTCATAGAAATTCCACCCCCTACTAAAACGCTTGGAAGACCGATTAAGCACGTGAGTCTTCCCTCGGGAGGGCTGGGCGGCGCGGCTCTCGTTCCTACAACCTTTTTGGTGACCGGGAAGGACTCCGATGATGAAGACCTACTAGATTTAAAAACAAATATAAATACAGGGACGGAAATAGCGGTGGGGTTTGAAACGTTTATACCTGGAGGTGCAAGCAATGTTTATTAAATTAAATAATTTTCGAAAGAGAACTTATAAATTTAAGCTTGTTATAGCTTTGCTGGTTTTAACATTTGTAACCGGCGCCCATGGAGACCCAATTATACAAAACGAGGTGGAAGACCTGAAGATCATAAGCTCTCAGTTTGTGGGTGGCCAGCCAAATGTTCTCACTATTCTAGACCTCTCTGGTTCTATGGGGAGGAATCATGGCGGAACACAAGTAGGAAACTGGGATAACTCCGATGCGTTCTTCAGGTGCGAGGATACCGGAACCGGTACCGCTACTCAAAGGACACTCGCCTCGCACTGTGCGGAAAATATGGCCGGAACTACAGTCTGCGGCACTGCAAACTGCGGAGAGGATGGCAGATGTGACGACCAAAATGAATTTGACGGTCTTGTGGCTTGCGTTCAAACTAACGCACCTAGCTTGGTTATGTCGACGATTTTTTCTAATATTTGTGGAGGTCCGAGCGCATCTGATTGCAATACCAATACTGAGCGAATCAACGCCTCCGCGGCTTTAGAGGCAGCCGGGGGACTTACCCAGTGCATGGCTGCATCGAATTGTAGAGTGGGAAGTGATAACAACCCGGCTTGTGACACCAGTAATGATTACAGCAGGTTCAAAAGCTGCATGCAAAACCTGCAAAACATTACAGCAAATAAGCAGGCTGCATGTACGGGCGGAACTCCAGATTGCCGGGGAACTCCTCGGTTTGGCAGTTCACGTCTGGATATAGCTCTCGATGTTTTTTTCAGCTTTTTAGATGCCGATAATTCTCTTGCTGGCAAAATGTGCGATGACGAAGGTGGCTTATTCAGCGGAGCCTCAACTAATGACATCAGTTGCCAGGATTATATGGAAACTCCCTTCAGGGACGTTAGTGTAAAAGTGAGGGGAACGGGATCAGGTTTCAGACTCCCGATAGCCAACGGGTCAGATGTTCCTTTGATTGATGAATTAACAGACCAGGATGCGGATGCACTAGGTATAAGATTCCGTCCCATGGCCTATTCAGGACCTAGGTGGGCTGGTTGTACGGCGGGTAACACGTTTCAATTGCCCCGAGGCGGATTTGCTGGCGCAAGCAAAGCAGACCTCGAGAATGTATGGAAGTTCTATAGGACACAGACCCCTAATGGTGGTACTCCTTTAGCCTATGTTCTTGGTTTCGATGATAATGACCGTAGCAACAGCACTATTCCCAACGATGCTCTTGGTGCGTATAGGGTAGAGCTACAAACCGATCCCTCGATAGCCTGCCGACCCGAGTTTGTGATTGTAGTCACCGACGGTGAGGATACCTGCTCAGGGCAATGTAATGCAACAACGGGCTCGTGTAGTGGTAGCGTAACCACCAATGCAAACAGAAGAAGCTCAATCCAGGCGGTCAGTAATCTCAGAACCTATTACGCCAGAAACCCAGTGCAGAATCGAGGTCAACAGTTTAAGAAAGAAATCCTAACTTTTGTGATAGGTTTAGGGCTTAACGAACCCGAGGCGAGAAGGACACTGAACGCTATGGCCCTTGCTGGAGGAACACATACCACCGGAATTATAAAACACATAGACCCTACAGGGAACGAAGTTGGAACGGTAGATTTAGACACGGTGCTTCCTAGCGGCAGTCAGTTTCAAGTTTTCAAAGACCTGGGGTCAACTAAAAACCTAGATACAAATCCGGCTTCTGCTCGTCTGCAAAATTGTTTGAGCCCAAATGAAACCGGTGTTTGTAGTTTTCAGGCAACAAACATTTTTGATAATGCCTTCTTTGATAGTGGAGAGCCGTTTACATCCGCCGGAGCTACACTAGATGGATTTGCTTTTTTTGCAAATAACGCTGAAGAGCTGTCTGCTGCCCTAGAAACCATACTCAATCAAATAAAAACCTTCACTACCGCCGGCGTTTCACCTGCTGCGCCCCAGTCATCGACAAGCGTAGCTCTGAGAGACCGCATATTCCTGTCGATACTAACACCTATTACCGAAGAGCGTCTTTGGCAGGGAAGACTTGGTCTTTACGGTTTCATAGATGACCCGGATAATCCTGGTGCAAAAATAGTGGTGGATGTTAACCAGCAGGATATATTTGACTCGGAAGACGGCACTTTAAATGAAAATGCAAAGAATTTTCACTGGGAAGCTGGTAAAAAGTTGGCAGAAAGAGACCTGGCCAGCGACCCTCGTAATTTACTGACAGTCAATCCGGCTACACAGGCTCAGGATTCTACAGGCGCAGCAATAAGGTTCACCGCTGGTCAGACCGCTTTTGACGATTCGCTGACACCCGATTTCTTCGGCATAAGCGATGCGGATGTTGTTGCCCCTATACCTGATTTCTGCACCGCAGATCCACCTGGTGGCATAGACAACTGTACTTCAGATTGTACCGTAATCACCGATGCGACTTGCAGAACTTGCGTTAAAGAGTGTATAAAGGATAAAATCGTGGACTTTATGCGCGGGAATACTGAGATTCTGCCCCGAGGCGATCCACTCGGTTCTATGGGTACAAATTGCCCGGACCCGGGTGACCCATCGACGGGCAGCTTTGCTACTTGTTCGCTTCGCCTCGGCGATATATTTCATTCATCGCCTCTTGTCGTGGGTTCACCTTCACCGCTATTTTTCGATATAGGGTTTCAGAATTTTGCCGTAAATTTCAGGGACAGAACCGCGGTAGTGTACGTTGGCGCAAACGACGGGTTCTTGCATGCGTTTAATGCCGGAGGTAAATTGGTGCTGGCTACTCCGAGCGACCCGGAGACTAATCCCTTTACTAACCAGGAAGTCACCGTTCCATTCTTCAATGAGGGGGATGGGAGAGAGCTTTTCGGGTTTGCTCCTCCCTCGTTTCTCTTCGACTCACTTTCTTCACAAGATCCCGAGGCCCCTTCCGGATTCACTCCGGACTACAGATTCGGGGATTTTAAAACATTCGTCACCAACGAGATTCAAGTGGAGAGGTCGTTCTTTGATGGCTCCCCATTGGTTGCGGATGTGTTTATTGACGGTAAAGACAACGGAATCCAGGCAGACCCTGATCTTTGTACCGGCCCAGTTGACACCCCGGACGGAGATATAGACCTTTGCGGGAGGGAGTGGAACTCAATTCTGCTTTCAGGTTATAGAAACGGCGGCGGGGCTTATGTGGCTCTTGATGTCACCAATGCAAAATGCGATGCGAGTACCAACGGGCAAGACGAGTGTAACGTAAGCAGGAAACATCTTAATAACGGCGCCGATTATCCGACCCATCTATGGACGTTATTCGATAAGAATTTTGGAAATGCCTGGTCTGATCCAACAATCGGTAGGGTGAGGATGCAAACTGTGAAAGACGGGAATCAAATTTTGGTGGACAGATGGGTGATGTTTGTCGGAGGAGGCTTGCATCCTACGGACATTAATCCTACGGACGGGGTAAGCAACGACCTGGGTAATGCGTTCTATGTAATAGATATAGCCACTGGAAAAATAATCTTTAAATATGCTAGAAACTCGACCTCCGCTCCAAATGCTACTCTGACCGATTCCAGGATGAGATGCGACATGCCCTCTAAGGTGGGTGCGTTCGATTTGAATGCGGATGGATATATAGACCTGGTTTATACAGGCGATACCTGTGGCAGGTTATGGAGGTTCGATGTTTCCATGCCGATTGTGGATAATGGCAACGATGTCACCGAAACCGGTATCGGAGGGTCGGCAACTATTATCGCCCCTGACTGGACCGGGGACATTGCTTTTTGTGCGAACACTTCGTCTGAGTGTAATAAGGCTAATAACGTACCTACTAACAACGTACAGCCGATTTTCTTCGCCCCGACTACTGTATTAGACGATCTAGGCCGGAGGCACGTAATATTCCTAACCGGAAACAGGAGAGATCCAAGTAATGTTAACGAGTTCGGAAAACTGTATAATTTTATCGATACTTTCATCCCAGCTTTTCTTACCGGAGGAACTGCGGTAACGGCGGCAATGAAAACAGAAGGTAATTTTACTTCCGGGCAATTTATAAACCTTGTTCCTCAATCCGGAGTGAGCGATCAGTTTACCACTTCCGGCGGAACCACGATAAATAACCAGGGTGAGTTTATAGTTCGTTTCCCCGATAATGTAACTACTCCGAATGGCGAGAAAGGATTCGGGTCACCGGCAGTGATAAATAGGGTACTGGTTTTTACGACCTTTGCCCCGGCTAGCGGGGAACAGTCAGAAGACCCATGCTCTGAAAGCACAGGAGTAGGGAGGATTTTTGCTTTGGATTACTTATCTGGAGAACCGGCAATGGCTCGAATACCCGGCGCCGAAAACATTATTCAGGGAAGTTCCAGCCAGCAACAGGCGGCTGCTGGACTGACGGTGGCACAAGGAATGCCTACGCCGGCACAGCTTACCTTCGGAGCACGCGGTTCCGTGGTGCTGACTGTTGCCTTTAGCGGAAGTTCAACTGTAGGTGGAGCACAGTTCTTGGTCATGGAACTCCCGCCATTCCCGGCTAGGACACAAACCCTTTTCTGGGAAGAGATTTTGTAAAGGGGGAAAACCGGATGGGATTCATGAAAAGAGAAGATGGCTTCAACGTAGTCGAAATTCTGATGGTAGCCGGAGTTATGATGGCCATAATTGTGATAGCCGGTTCGATGTCAGGCCGGTTTGCCGCCCGGCGTTCGGTAGATAATATGACCAGAAACCTTTCCTCTACACTTCAGCTGGCCAAGCTTAACGCTGTGAGACAGGGCGTGGAGTATCGGGCGGTTTTGGCGAGTTGTAGTCAATTAGATGATGCCGACCCTGATTGCCCGGTTTGTGATGCCTATGATGACTACGCCCCCGGTGATGATACCATCACCATCACCATTGAGCGGGGAGATAGCAATCGAGGATCTGTTAACTGGTGCGTTATATCCACCCAAACCAGGAGGATTCAGCAAGGAATGGTCTTAGACCTGACGGAAATTCCGGAAACTGATCCACTTCGTTTTAACTTTAATCCGAATGGTGCAGTCGTTGACGAAAATGGCTCGGTTTTGGTACCACCACCAGAACAGGATAACTTTGAAATTCGGGTGAAGCCGACTGTTGATGCCAAGGTAAGTAGGTGTGGGACAGTAGCTATAACTCCTCTTACCGGCAGGATAAGTATTCGTGAAGGAAATTGGCAAGAAGGCTCTAATGTTTGCTGTCCTATTGATCCATTGCCTGGAACTTGTCCGCCGGGTTGTCCGTGCCCATAAAACTTTCTATCAAGATAAGGAGGTCAAAAGTTATGAAAACTATTTTGAGAATATTACTCTCTGTTTTATTTGTCTTTTCATTTTCGGATTTTTCTTCAGCTAGTTTGAGTATGGAAAACGATTCTAGCGCGGCAGCAGCAAACCAAGAGTCAGAACTTTACTGCGGTTTGGCATTGCCGGTAGAAGGTGAGCCTGAAGGAAAAGGTGGTGAAACGGATAATACCCAAGAGGAACCTCAAGATGGTTCTGAATCCAAGCCTGATTCAGAATCTCCCTCTAATGATCAGCCCGGTCAATAATCTAATGTTAATTTAACGGGGCATGCGTAAGTATATAGGTCTTCCGGCCCGAAAAGGATCCATTTGATCCTACTATCCTTGAAGGTTTTAATATAATCTCGGTAGATCCATCAAATCTCCACAGTTAATTAATTGATTTTAATAATTAGGTGTTAAATCACTCCCGATTTTGACTCCATGTTGTTAGTCCTAAAATAAACCTTTCTTAAGTTCACTTCAGAATTTAGAACCAAAGTGGCAAGAGGCCTCTAAGCCTAAAATGGTCTTAAAATGCGATATCCTGTTTTGCTTTGTTGTCTTATTAATCATAGGCAGAGCACTGGTTTTTAAACGGAGTAGTTCAATGCTCAAACAATGATTTTAAGGCAACTTGTTCAAGTGAATTTCATCAGAAAGAGAGAGGGGCTCACCCTAATTGAAATTTTGGCTGTAGTAGCGGTTATGAGTGTTATGATTACCATAGCTGGTATCATATCCGGGGAGTTTGCTGAACGGCGGTCTGTTGATAGGGTTACCACAGCCATTTCTTCTACACTTCATATATCAAAGCTTAAGGCTTTGAGACAAGGGCTTGAATATCAAACTATTTTAACCTACGATCCTGGCGAAAGAACTCTTTCTATAGTTACTCAAAGGGGAAGTAGTAATAAGAAATCTAACAATTATTTTGAACAAACCTCGCAGACAATAAAAGTCAGACAAGGTATTACAGTAACTCCTTCGAACAAAACCTACAACTTTAACCCAAACGGAACCCTGGGAGGGGCAAGTGGGACGATTACCATAAAACCTGAGGATGGTGCAAGGGTTAATCGGTGCGGCAGAATAACTGTAAGTCCGTTTGGAAGAATCAGGGTCATTCAGGGAAAGTGGAATGAGGGGGCATCGGTGTGTCAGCCGATAAAAAGCTAAATTCTAAGTTATCTTATGTACCTCTACCATATCATAGTAGCTTAGGTTGTTCACGGGTTAAACAGTGGAGTGTTCCCAGTCCCCATACCAAATCAACTGCGTGAATTCCCAACACCAGGCGGTCAGAAAAAAGCTCTCCGAGGATGCCGAGAGCGATGCGGTCCTTCTGGTCGTTAAAGGTTGGAACAAGCACGGCGGAGTTTGAGATGTAGAAGTTGGCATAGCTTGCCGGAAGTCTCTGTCCATCGAGATAAAGCGGTCCTGGCATGGGCAGGTAAACTATGTTAATTTTGTGACCATCTTCGAGACGCATTCCTTCCAGGCGTTCGCGGTTTTCCTCAAGCGGTTTATAATTCGCATCTTCGGGGTTTTCCTCCCGGCAGAGTACAACCGTATCTGGTCCGACAAAGCGACATATATCATCTATGTGGCCGTGAGTGTCATCCCCGGCAATCCCCTTTCCCAGCCATAACACATTGTTTACACCTAGATAATCGCGAAGAACCTTCTCCGTCTCTTCCCGATTTAGGCCGGGATTTCGGGTCTGAGTAGTCGGGTCGAGAAGGCATTCTTCCGTAGTCATAACCGTTCCTCGGCCGTTAACGTCTATGCTCCCTCCTTCCAGTACAACGTCCTGTTTTTTGAACCTTGCCGGGAAAATACGATACCTGAGCTTTTTGGCGATAAGCTCCGGTATAGCGTCATCCTTCTTCCAGTCTTCATAGCGAGCCCAAGCGTTAAATCGGAAACGAGCAATAGCCAGTTTTGGACGCTCCGCTGAACGGAGCAGGAAAATCGGGCCATAATCTCTAGTCCAGCTTCGGTTTGTCTGGAACCTAAAGAATTCAACCCTTGAGAGGTTGACCCCGACACGACCGAGGATGCGTCTGGCTAATAACTCATGCTCCTTTGAATTAACGAGGATTCGAACGACCTCACCAGGTGCAATTTTCCTCACGATTTCACCATAAGCCCAGTGAATTGTGGCCAGTTTTCCTGGCCAGTCCGTCCGGTTGTGCGGCCAGGCTATCCATGTAGCTTCGTGAGCTTCCCACTCGGCGGGCATATGAAACCCGAGTTCTTTTGGGGTTTTTTGCATATAGCTTAGCTTTTTTTGTTTTGCGGTTTATCGTTGCCGATGTAACGAAGATGGATGTCGGAATATGCGTCTATACGGCGGTCGCGTAGGAACGGCCAGTTGCGTCTTACATCTTCTAAGTATTCCAGGTCCACAGCGGCTAGGAGTATTTCCTCTTTATCGATACTGGCTTCCACTAGAATAACCCCCGACGGGTCGCAGAGAAAAGAAGAGCCCCAGAACTCGATTCCCGCTCCTCCATCCGACGGTATCTCGTGACCGACTCTGTTGACAGCGGCCACGTAGACCCCGTTCGAAATTGCATGTGCTCGCTGGACCGTGCGCCAGGCGTCGAGCTGGGCTGGTCCAAATTCTTCTTTCTCTTTAGGGTGCCAACCAATTGCCGTCGGATAAAAAATTATAGATGCTCCCTGAAGCGATACTATTCTTGCCGCTTCGGGATACCATTGATCCCAGCAGACCAGTGTGCTAATTCTTCCGGCGCTTGTATCGAAGGTCTTGAACCCTAGGTCGCCGGGTGTAAAATAGAATTTTTCGTAATAGCCCGGGTCGTCCGGGATATGCATCTTTCGATATAGTCCCAGTATATTGCCGTCGGAGTTTATCACAACGGCACTGTTATGATATAGGCCGGGAGCGCGATGCTCGAAGACCGGAGCTATTATTACTACTTCCAACTTCTTTGCTATTTTTACTAGGGCCTTGGTAGTGGGGCCGGGCAAGGGCTCTGCCAGGTCGAAAAAAGAGGTATCCTCCCGCTGACAGAAGTATTGCGACCGAAAGAGTTCCGGCAGGCAAATTACCTTAGCTTTAGCTGTCGCTGCTTCCTCGATTCGGGCTATTGCTCTTTTGAGGTTTTCTCCCGGGTTAGGGCCACAGGCCATTTGTATAAGTGCAACATTAAATTTTTTCTGAATTTTCATGACAGTATTAAATCTACACGAATTTTAAAATAGATTTAATAAGATCGTGACAAGATTAAGGAATTATTGGAAGACGATCGAAAATTAATCGAATAAGGTATAGAGAGGTAATTTTTAAATTTTCACCTGTATATATTGATAGCTTGGACAATCGAAAATTAATCGAATAAGGTATAGAGAGGTAATTTTTAAATTTTCACCTGTATATATTGATAGCTTGGACAATCGAATAACCTGAAAAAAAGCTGAAACCAAGATACTTCCCGGGAGTTTAAATAAGATGGAACAGAGAAAATGCCCTTTTCCGGAATCCATCGGAAACGAAATTACATCATAAATTCAGGGAGAAAGCATAATGTTTAAATATAAAGAGTTTGATGAATTTTTAATCACGGATAATACCTACCCGGTCAATTCTCTAGATGAGTCTTATTCCGTTCTGGAGGCCCAGGAATATGATGAGTTAGATTTCGATATCCAGGTCGAGCCTTCTCCGGAGGAGGTTAAGGTAAAAGAGGCAGAGCAAGAAATTCCCAATCATGATTTGAGGCTAATAAATGCCTACTTCAGAGAGGTTAGCACAGAGCCTCTTCTAACGCCGAGGGAGGAGATTGAGGTTGCAGCAAAGATTAAGAAGTGCGAAATACGAGCTAAAGAGATGCAAAAGGTTGTGGAGAGAATTTTGAGTGGAAGATTCCGGCGCATTAACAGGAAAAACCCTAGGGAGCTGATGGATATAGCGGAGAAGGGCAAAATCGACGGAAAGGTAAATAAGGAACGGGTCAAGAGATTACTCAATCTCCTCGAAGCCTATTCCGGAAAAGCGGCTCAGTTTAGAAATAGGTTCATCAAGGCGAACTTGAGACTCGTGGCCAGCATGGCAAAGAAGTATCTGGGACGAGGAGTCCCTTTTTTGGATTTGATTCAAGAAGGCAATCTCGGGCTAATTAAGGCGGTAGAAAGGTTTGACCATACCAAAGGATATAAGTTCTCTACCTACGCCTGCTGGTGGATAAACCAGGCCATGACTAGGGCTATCCACAATCAGACCAGGACTATAAGGGTGCCGTCTTACCTGCTCGAAAAGACCGGCAAGGTGCATTATGCTCGCTCATTTCTCCGGGAAAAGACCGGAAGGACACCTCGCGCCGAGGATATTGCCAAGAAGGTAAATATGCCGGTCGAGAGCGTAAACCGTATATTGGAGAGCGGCGAGAAGATTATTAGCCTTGACTCTCCCCCCCGGAGTGGTGAGAAGATGACATACATGGACTTTATTCCGGATACGAACTTTCTTCCGCCCGACTCGGTTATAGCGGCGTCTTCCTTGCCCAAGAATCTTGACGAGGCTCTTCTGATACTCACCCCTAAAGAGAGGGAGGTTATAAAGATGCGGTTTGGAATAGGGTATGAGAACACCTATACCCTTGACGATGTTGGAAAGAGATTCGGGCTGACTAGAGAGAGAATCAGACAAATAGAGAGGCGGGCTCTTGAAAGACTGAAAAAATCGAAGCTAGCACCGGCTCTGAAAAGCCTATTGGAGCTATACCAGTAGGATGAAGTAAGTTGCTTGGGGTTTGATTCATCCATCCTAAGGCTTATCCCCGATAGAAATTAACCGTAGGCCGATGAGCGCACCTGAATTCGATAACTTTAATGGTATTATTTAACACCATTAAGGTTAAGGGAATTGAAAAAGAGCGATATTCATAGAATTATCCAAATACTAAAAAAGGAGGCTCATAAATGGGATGCGCCGGTTGTCACCCTTATTGCCCAGTCCTCGAATGATCCATTCAGGGTTTTAATATCAACTATTTTAAGCCTCCGCACCCAGGATTCCACTACGGCAAAGGCATCAAACAGGTTATTTAGACTTGCTGATAAACCCGAAGACATGCTGAAACTAGGCGCAAAGGGGATAGAGCAGGCTATTTACCCTGTCGGCTTCCACAGGACGAAAGCAAAGACCATTCTTTTAATCTGCCATGAACTGATAGAAAAATACGGGTCAAAGGTGCCCGATGATATAGATGAGCTGCTTGAGCTAAAAGGAGTGGGACGAAAGACAGCGAATCTTGTTGTTACTATGGGTTACGGAAAGCCAGGAATATGCGTTGATACCCACGTTCACCGAATATCAAATAGATGGGGATACATAAGAACAAAAAACCCTTTTGAGACCGAAATGGCTCTAAGAGATAAGCTTCCCCAAGAATATTGGGCGGAGTATAACAGCCTTCTGGTGGCGTTTGGGCAACATTTGTGCAGGCCTGTTTCTCCAAGGTGTAGCCAGTGCGTTATAGAACAATATTGTGATAAAATCGGGGTTGAGAAAAGTAGATAAGGTGGTTTCGCGCAGTCTATTGGGAGTTCTTTTTTATCAATCGACCAATTATAGAAGAGTATAGACGCCTTAATGACCTTTTCTACATTGATCCTTTTTGCGTTACTCATGAAGTTGACTACCTTTCCTTTCCACATATAATCTAATAGATTAATTCTTTGGCAGATGCTTAGGATGGAGGTTAGCACGCTTTGGAATCAGTTCTCTTCTACATTTTTGCCGCTGCCGCTCTGGCCGGGGCTATCGTGGTTGTTAGTAACAAGAATCCGGTAGCCGGGGCACTTGCTCTCGTCCTCACTCTTTTTTCGACCGCTGTTCTTTTTATTCTTCTCTTAGCCCATTTTGTGGCGGCTATACAGGTCCTTGTTTACGCTGGCGCAATTATGGTTTTATTTTTGTTTACGGTTATGTTTCTCAACCTGCGAGAAGAGTCGCTCAGGTTTGATGACCAGAATATCCCGCTTAAGCTAGTCATATTGTTTGTGGTTCTTATAATTTTCGGTTTTCTTGCCGGTACTGGTTTTAAGAAAGGTCTTTCCATGGTCGAAGCCGTTGCTATTGAGGAAAATTTCGGCACTGTGCAAGGGGTCGGGGAGATACTTTTTAAGGATTACTTACTTCCTTTTGAGCTCACATCGGTCTTGATTGTCGTCGCTATTTTGGGCGTTGTGGTAATAGCCAAAAGGGGGAGCGATTGAATTGAGCGTCACGATAGAACATTACCTAGTGCTGAGTGCGCTTCTTTTTGTTACCGGGGCTTACGGTGTAATAATAAGGAAAAACCTTATCGTTGTCCTCATGTCGCTCGAGCTCATGCTCAATTCGGCAAACCTGGCTTTCGTGGCATTTTCGAGAGCCTTAGGGGATATGACCGGGCACGTATTCATGATTATGGCGCTCACGCTGGCCGCGGCTGAGGTAGCAATAGGACTGGCTCTGGTTGTTACGATTTATTCCCATCGCGAGACCCTTAATATAGATGTTATAAAAATGCTCAAGGGATAACCAGATTCAGGATGCATGATACAGGATACACGATAAAAGATGAATTACATATCATGCATCATGGATCCGGCATCGTGCATCGTATCTATCAGTTTCAGTAGTTGAATAACTAGAAAGGGTGAATAAATGCTTACCTGGATAATATTTGCTCCTCTGGTAGGGACCCTGATAAACGGTCTAGTTTTTGCCACTGGCCTTTGGAAGAAAGTCCTCGGTGGGGATGAGCATACGGAGAAAAGAATCGTCAGTGTTGTCGGATGCGGTGTGATTTTGGTTTCGGCAATAATATCATCAATTCTGTTTTTTAAACTCCATGCGCTAGATCCATCGGAGAGACAATTAATTCAAGAGTTGTTTGTTTGGATACCCTCTGGTGAGTTCCAAGTATCGTTCGAGTTACTGTTTGACTCGCTTTCCTGTGTCATGGCTCTCGTGGTAACTTGGGTTAGTTTTCTCATACATGTCTACTCAATTGGCTATATGCACGAGGACCATTCCTATTCCAGATATTTCACCTACCTCAACCTCTTTGTTTTTTTCATGCTGATTCTGGTCCTGGGAAACAGCTTTCCTCTTATGTTCGTCGGTTGGGAAGGGGTCGGTCTCGCTTCTTACCTTCTTATCGGCTTTTGGTATGAAGACCCGGAAAAGGCGTATGCCGGGAGGAAGGCATTCATAGTGAACCGGATAGGCGACTTCGGCTTTATACTGGGCATATTCCTGATATTCTTCGTGTTTGGCTCCACGGGTTACGCGGAAGTCTTTGAGAAGGCTATGGATTCGAATTTCATGAGCGCGGTTCCGGGAGTAGTTATAACGGTCATAGCGCTACTTCTTTTTGTAGGGGCGGTAGGAAAATCTGCCCAGTTCCCGCTTTACGTCTGGCTTCCCGATGCTATGGCCGGTCCCACTCCGGTAAGCGCCCTGATCCATGCTGCTACCATGGTCACGGCCGGAGTATACATGGTAGCGAGGTGTAATGCTTTTTACTCTCAGTCCCCCACGGCTCAAACGGTTGTCGTTGGGGTGGCTGCTTTTACCGCTTTTTTTGCGGCGACCATTGCGCTAACTCAAAATGATATCAAGAAGGTCCTGGCCTATTCAACCGTGAGCCAGCTTGGATACATGTTCATGGGGGTAGGCTCTGGGGCCTATGCCGCCGGTATGTTTCATCTGGTGACCCATGCTTTTTTCAAGGCGCTTTTATTTCTGGGCTCGGGGAGCGTTATCCATGCATTGAGCGGAGAGCAAGATATAAGGAAGATGGGAGGATTAAGAAAATTTCTTCCCATAACGTCCATAACCTTTCTTGCGGGGACTCTGGCCATCTCTGGTATTCCGCTTCTTTCCGGTTTTTTCAGTAAAGACGAAATCCTTGCCGCTCTTTACGAGAGGGGATACTTGATTTCTTGGCTCGTTGGACTAATCACTGCTGTGCTTACTGCGTTATACATGATGAGGCTTTATCTTCTAACCTTTGAAGGAGAAACCAGGACATCTGCGGAATTAAAACACCATATACATGAATCTCCCGGTACTATGACTATCCCTCTTATAATTCTCGCCGTACTATCCGTTATCGGCGGGTATATAGGCGTCCCGGAGTTTATGGCAAAAGTTGTCGGCATCCACGGTTCTGATATTTTTGGAAAGTTCTTGTCACCTTCGATTTTTGTAGAAAAAGCGGCACAGTTTGAACGCCATCTCTTTGGGCATTGGACTCTCGTGGTGTTTTCTATTGTAGCCGCCTTTTTAGGAGTGGGTATAGCCTTTTATATGTATAAGATCAAGCCCTCCTTACCTCAGTCGCTCGTAGAAAATCCGACTGTAGCCCCTTTATATCGAGGTTCCTCAGGCAAATGGTTTGTGGATGAAATCTATAACTGGGCTTTTGTAAAATCTTTCATAAATTTATCGCTTGCGGCTGCACTCTTCGACAATAGGGTAATTGATGGCGCAGTTAACGGGGTTGCCCATTTAGTTAGACGGGGGGCGATTTTTTTACGTACTGCGCAGACCGGTATTTTAAGATTCTATGCAGCACTTATGGCTATCGGTGCCACAGCGATTCTGATTTATATTGTTGTATCGGCAAGATTCTAGTTTCAATACGATTGTGTTTATAGTAAGTCAAGGGTAATTGTCGCTATTTATGGACAGATTGTATCATTGCCGCACACATTGAAGCCGGTTTCATTACCGCCCGCTACCTGGTCGCCATTACCGTTGTTGTAGGTGAATACGTTGTTGGCATAGCCACCATTATTGAGCGAACTGAGGCCGTAGCTGACATTATCGAATGCTGCGTTTCCTAGCACTGTACTTTCAACTGCTTCTATGCCGTTCTGGCCGTTATCCAATACCGTGTTTCCAGTTATTACACCACCGGCGGAGATACCATCACCGCCATTCAATGTCGCCGTATTTTCTTTTACGATTCCATAACCGCCGACGATGCCATCACCGCCGTTGCTAATGACATGTACGTCTTCAATACGGTATGCCTTTCCAATAACAATTCCGTCATCCCCCATTCCCCGCACAGTTCCATTTACAACAGTGATGTTTGTCCTACCATTTGCATTCACTCCATCACCGGTGCCTGTAGGGCTACAGTTCACAGGGTTGCCCGATGTACACACTGTAGGCCCCTTGATCAGAAAACCACCAAGGTCTAAGGTTACGTCATCAGTTGTAATCTCGATTGCAGTGGTATTTGCATTAGTTACGGTGAGGTTGCTGGTTAGACGATAACTCCCTGGTTGACTAATGGTGACCGGAAAGCCGGGGGCATCGCCGGGAGTGACATCGCCATTATTGGCCTTTGACTGGTTGATCTTAATTACTATCGCCATAGCCCTAATCGGGATGATCAGTACCACCAGAAATACCGATAGGGCAATACAACGAACTATCTTTCCTTTGGTGCACATAGTCTCTATACCCTCCTTCTTTGATCTTACCGCCTGCTATGGAATCAGGAATCTCGACCATTTATTCCATAACAGTGGCGTAATGCAATTGTAGCAAGGAGTGGTATGGATTGTATAGTCTTAAAAGAGGGTAAGACTTTTTACTTAGTATGTTTATATCTTTAGCCGAAAGTTTGATTTAAGAATGTGAAGAACTATACCGGTTCTCTCAACCAGCGGTGCATTCAAGAAGGACTCGTCGTTTGGCCGGATTATTCTCTTAATCTTTCCTGACATAGATCGCTTTGTCGCGGAGTCTATCCTGAGGAATCGGAGGGCAGTCCAGAATACAATGCTAGACTGCTTACGCAGGCAGCTATCTTGCAGTTGCCGTAAAGATTTTCATTCGGTTTTATGAAAGAGTCGAAAGCTATGTAGGGAATGCACTAAGCATTCCCTACACGATGTTGGCTTCCTAGGCTTAGGCATCAAAATAAAGCATGAACTCGTAAGGGACAGGACGAAGTCTTACCGGATTGACATCATGCTCTATTTTATAGTTTATCCATGTCTCGATAACGTCCTCGGTGAATACATCTCCCTTGAGCAGGAATTCGTGGTCATTCTCCAGGGCTTTTAGTGCATCTTCCAACGAACCGGGAACCGATGGAATTCCAGCCAGCTCTTCCGGTCCCAGGGCATAAATGTCCTTATCGAGTGGCTCCCCCGGGTTTAACTTCTTTTCGATCCCGTCAAGCCCGGCCATGAGCATGGCGGCAAAGGCTAGGTAACCGTTGCAGGATGGGTCTGGGAATCTACACTCTATTCTCTTTGCCTTGGGGCTCGGCGAATACATGGGGATCCTTATTGCCGCGCTTCTATTCCGGGCGGAATAGGCAAGGTTAACCGGGGCTTCAAATCCAGGGACCAGCCTTCTATATGAGTTCGTGGTTGGGTTGGTAATTGCGCATATGGCCGCGGCGTGTTTCAAAATTCCGCCAATGTAATGTAAGGCCATGTCGCTTAAACCGGCGTATCCATTCCCGGCAAAGAGGGGTTCGCCGTTTTTCCATAGGGATTGATGTGTGTGCATTCCGGAGCCATTGTCTCCGAAGATTGGCTTGGGCATGAAAGTGACCGTTTTGCCGTATTTCTTGGCCACGTTTCTGCATACGTACTTATACCACTTCATCCTGTCGCCCATATCCACGATCGGAGAAAATTTCATGTCAATTTCGGCCTGTCCAGCGGTTGATACCTCGTGATGGTGTGCTTCGACGGTGATTCCCAGTTCCTCCAGCACCTTTACCATTTCCGACCTTATGTCCTGTAGGGTGTCTGAGGGTGGCACGGGAAAGTATCCTTCTTTGTATCTGGGCTTGTATCCAAGGTTTGGTTTTTCATCTCTACCGGTGTTCCAAGCCCCCTCTACTGAATCCACGAAGTAGTAAGCGCAACTGGAAGTTTGGTCGTATCTGACATCATCTAGGATGAAGAATTCAAGCTCTGGACCGAAATACGCTGTATCGGCTATTTTGGTTCCCTTCATGTAAGCGGCGGCCTTTTTAGCGATGTTTCTGGGGTCTCGTGAGTACGGCTCACGGGTTATTGGGTCTACCACATCGCATATTATCGCTAAGGTTGGGGCCGCAGTAAAAGGGTCCATTCGAGCCGTTTTTGGGTCTGGCACAACCAGCATATCGCTAGCATGAATTGACTGCCATCCGCGTATACTCGACCCGTCAAAACCGAGTCCTTCCTCGAACGACTTCTCGTCCAACTGATGGGAAGGAACGCTGAAGTGCTGCCAGGTTCCCAGGAAATCGAGAAATCGCAGGTCCACTATCCCGACATCCTTTTCCTTGATCAATTTCAAAACATCGCCTACTTTCTGAGGAAACATTGAATTTGTTCCTCCTTTATTCTTGTTGCTTGGATTGCTCCTTTTTGTGGGCATTTTGCTTTGTCCTCCTGGTATAGTGTTATTTTAATTAATAATTTCATAACGCATCCTCGCCACGTTCTCCCGTTCTTATTCTTATTACTTCTTCCATACCCAGAATGAAAATTTTTCCATCTCCAATCTTACCGGTCCTGGCGCTGTCCATTATAGCGTCTACTACCTTTGTCACCATGTCGTCGGATACTACGATCTCCAGCTTGATCTTTGGTAAAAAGTCTATGACGTACTCTGCGCCCCTGTACAATTCGGTGTGGCCTTTCTGTCTTCCAAATCCTTTTACTTCAGTCACCGTCAGTCCTTGTACCCCTATTTCCTTCAATGACTCTTTGACGTCGTCGAGCTTAAAAGGCTTAATTATGGCTTCGATTTTTTTCATATAATTACCCTCCTCGCCATCGTAAATGCAAACAACATACCATATTCCAAATCCCTCTTTCAATAGAAAAAAAGCCATTTTTTTTGAAATAACCGGGACAGCAGGCTCGATTAATGCCTAATGCTTAAGCAACTAGGCTTAAAAAATGAACATTTAGGTTGTGTTATTAGTGCAGCAACTAATTCATATGGAGCGGGATTAAGTAGGATCTGTTCTGAGAGAACAAAACTTCAGAATGTTGGATTTGAACCGAAGACTAGGGGCGAACACCCGTTCGCCCCCTGAGCGCTTTTTTACTTTCTGGCGCTGAATTTGAGGCCGGCCTTAACCCGGTCCCAGGTCTTGTCCGTTATCTCCTTCAATTCCCCCATCTTGATCTTCTGAGTAGCCGTCACCGGAAATCCCTCCGGGTATATCTCTATGAACCGGGGCACCATGGCCACCATCACCTGGTCAGCCATCCACTTGGAAAACTCCACCGGGTCAAAACTGGCCCCGGACTTCAGGGTTATATTCAACTTTATCTCGTCGTCGGACACGTTGGGAAGCCTTATCCCCACCGCTATAGCCTCCTGTATCCCCTCATAGCGCATGGCCACGTCCTGCACCGCTATCGGGTCCACATTCTCCCCGGATACCCTTATCCGGCTGAACCTCCCCACAAAGTAATACCGCCCGTCTATCCCCCGGGCAAACAGGTCATCGGAGTTGAAAAAGCCGTCGTCGTCAAATGCCTCTCTGGTCCTCCGGGCATCCTTGAAATACTCATTAAGCGTGGTGTGCGGTATTAGCGGCTTTATGAAAAGAAGCCCCTTGGCCTCCTCCGGCGGAGTCGGGTCTTCGTACGGGTCCCAAAACGGCCTCAACACCCGGCTGGTATCCTGGGGGTCTCTTAACTCCACGTAGTACCCATCCATCGAGTATCCGGACGAACCGGGACGGTGGTCCTCCGGGTCCTTCCACAAAACCATCCCCATCTCCGTCGAACCATATCCGTCTATCACCCGCACCCCGAACCTCTCCTGAAACTCCTGCAGATTCCGAGGAGCCGGTGACCCCAGCATTATCCTCACCCTATGCTTCCGATCCCATTCGCTCGGTGGAGCCGCCCAAAGATATTCGGCCACCGCCCCGAGCAGGTTGGCACAGGTCGCCCCGCATTCTGCCGCCCACTTCCAAAAACTGGACGCCGAAAACCGGGGATAGAAAACAGCGGTTGCCCCCGCCCCCATGGCGCTGAACAGGCACATCACCTGGGCGTTGGCATGCCCCAGGGAAAGGACACTCATCAGCACGTCCTCGCTCCTCACCCCCTGTTGCTGCAGGTAACTCCTCACCGTCATGATCACCCCGCCGTGGTTCCGGGCCACCCCCTTGGGCATCCCCGTCGTCCCCGAGGTGAACATGCAACGCTCCATATCCGCTATGGTCACGTCTACACCCGGATTATCCATGGGAAACTCGTCAAAAGTGCCGCTGAAAGGTAGCGTCTTTAACCCCCCTATATCCTTCGGTACCTGCTTCGGATTCCCGGTCACAAACACCACCTTGATGTTCTTCAGGTCCTTGGCTATCTCCTCTATGAAAGGCACGCTGTCCTGGTCTATCACCAACACCTCCATGTCCGAGTAGTTGATGACGTAGGCTAGCCGCTCCCCCTTCTCGTCCTTGTTTATCGGTACCTGTACCCCGCCCACCTTGTGCGTGGCTATTATGGAGAAGACGTATTCAGCGCAGTTGAGCATGTACATCCCTACCTTATCCCCCTTCTTCACCCCAAACTCCTGTCTTAGCCCGTTGGCCAGCCGGTTGGCCTGCTCGTTTGTTTGCTTGTAGGAGTAGCTCTCGGCCAGCCTGCCGTCTTTGTCCGCCACCCGGAACATGGTCTTGTCCGGGAATTTCTCCGCCCCCATCTCTAAATATCTGGTGACCGGGAGCCACTGCTTGGTGTCGTCGAAGGTGCCAAAGGGCAATGTCCCCTCACCCAGATATTGCGAATCTCTTGGCCTGAATAAAAGTCGCATATTAGTCTCCTTTGCAAGAGGTATTTTTCCTTGGTGTACCTGCGGGGACCCGATCCCCGCAGGTAAAAACAGATTTTAGCTTGTAGCCCTCTTTCCCATCTGGAATGGAATATTTAGGTCCAGGGTGCAGTATGGTCATCAGGGTTAGGCTGGTTTTTCAACCATTTTGACCGGTCATATCGGGCAGCGGAGAAAACAAGTACGACGTTCGTGGCGATAATGGCCTCGGGGGTTGATTTTGTATCCTCTGCCCTCTGCTTTATTATCTCGAAGATTGGGTCAGGAATTTGTATTGTTACGGTAGCCATGATTCTTTTTTAACCTCCTTATTGTTAAGCTTTGTTGAGTTTATAAATCCAAGCTAGTCATCTGCGCCTATGCCCTTTTCCTTTCTATACTGGTCTAGGATCTCTCTTTTTACGGTTGGATGCACTTGAAACTCCACTTTGACATCCGAGGGCACTGTCTTGTCGAATTCGTCTTTGCTAAGCTCCTTTGGTCTTTTATCGACGGCCAATTTGTTGTTATCGAGCTGTGATGGTTCAAGTTTCCAGTCGGTAAGCCATTCGTCTCCAAGACCAAACCTCTTTGTCAACTTGTTGATCTCCTCTAATCTTCCTGGAAGAGGACCAGGCGGCTGTATCAATTTAAGTTCTTTGAGTAGCTCAACCACCTTCTCGTCTCTTTTGAAGGGATTACCCACTTTTCTTTCGAAGAACATCGTCTCAAATGGCGGTCTGCCCCTTGCTCCACCACCATCAATTCTCTCCGCGGGATAGCCCACCGTGAGCAGCCAGCAAAAGACATAAGAATCGGGAAGGTTAAAATACTTTTTCACGTTCCTTCTAGCGCCGCCGCTTGCTCCGTTTAGACAGGTTCCAAGTCCTAAGGCGGTCGCCGTTATTATTGCGTTCTGCAAAGCGTTGCCCAAGTCGATGGCGGCAAGTCGATGAAGAATGAAGTCTGGAAGTAGAGCGGGAAGAGGAAATAGCTTTGATACCCGGTCATATTCCCAACCGTGCGCCTTATCCAGCGCCCCGGTTCTCATCAGGTCATGGAGTTGCTGCCCTTGTATATCATAGGCGGCTAAATCGTAGCACCAGAACATAAGTATCGGTGCCATTTGCGTGGTAATCTGACTCCAATCGGATATGAATTCCCAGATATCGGGGTCTTCATCTCGGTAGCAGACAATAGCCCGTTGCCCGTTGTAGTTACCGGCAGTGGGCGCAAGCCTAGCAGCCTCAAGCATAGCCTGTACCTTCCATTTTTCGACAGGCTTATTAGGCTCATACCACCTTATAGACCTTCTCAGTCCTATTGCCTCCAGTGCATCCAGAGGTTTTACTTCTTGAGCATTAGGCATTACATCAGAGATTAGCTCACTCATTTCTTTATACCTCCTTTACAAGTTAGAAGTAAAATATATTCTTACATTAGAATATTAATACATATATGTCAAGTAGGAAATCTGAATTTATGATGAATCAGGAATGGACCTGAGCTAGTTGCATAATAAACTGCATGGGAAATTGGCCGGAGAAGAATTGAAAATTAGTTGAAGTTACAAAAGGGTTTCCTGTTAGCCTTTATTAAGTTGGTTAGCAAGTCCATTATTTGAAATCTCATAAGCAGTATCGGGTATCATATTTGTATGAAGAGATGTAAGTAATCATGAAAAAGAAGCGGATAGTGAACGATATTTACTGAAAACTCGATGCCCGACTATACTGGCTAAGTAGGTACGGTGAAGGTCCGGTTATGAAATCCAAAATGGAGATTGATGAAAACACTCTCGATAAGGAAAAGCCCTTACGAAGTGATGTTCGTTTTTTAGGGAACCTTCTAGGCGAAGTACTCATAGAGCAGGAGGGAAAAAGGATATTCGATATCGTCGAGAGAGTGAGGTTCCTCACCAAAGAAATGAGGAGAGATTATGTGCGTGACCTCAAGGAGGAGCTTGTTTCCATCATCCGCAGCCTAAGCTATGATGAGCTTTACAAAGTCGCCCGCGCTTTTACGCTTTATTTCAAGCTGGTTAATATCGCCGAGCAGAACCATCAGATAAGGAGAAGGCGTGAATATAAGTTTATCTCGGATATAGCCGATTCCGGAGAGGGCTCGATAGAAAGTTTATTAAACAAGCTTAAGGAAATGGGAATAGGGTATGATCGATTTCATGAACTGCTCAAAAGAACATCCATAGAACTTGTCCTCACTGCCCATCCCACCGAGGTCAATCGTCATATAGTCCTGGAGAAGTATCGCCTTATCTCTGCCCTTCTGGGTGAGATTGAAAACCCTGTTCTCACCCCGGATGAAAGGATGAAGATAGAGAAGGAGATCCTTGCTGAAATCGTCAGTTTATGGCAGACGGAAGAGGTTCCGCCTTATAAGATCTCCCCCCTGGACGAGGCTAGAAACATACTCTACTACTTTAAAGAGACCATATTCGACGCCCTTACCGAGATGTACCGCGAGTTGGAGGACCAGATAAGAAGGCACTATGGGCCGGAAAGAATCAAGGTTCCCAACTTCATCAAATTCGGCTCCTGGGTCGGGGGCGACCGGGACGGTAACCCTTATGTGACCCACAAAGTAACCTATGAGGTACTCCGGATGCAGAAGAGGCTCGCTTTGGAGAGGTATATCGAGGAGGTAAAAAATATAAGTCGCCAGCTTAGCTCGTCGGCTAAGATAGCCCGGGTTAGTCCTCAACTGATTGAATCTTTAGAAAAGGACAGAGAGTTGGTACCGGAGGATCTAGATATAAAAAATCCGGCCGAATTCTACCGGATGAAGCTTGAATATGTGCATAAAAAGCTCCTTAACACCATGGAAGTGAACGAGAACAGAAGAACCTACTCCGGTTATTATTACCGGAACAAGGAAGAATTCCTTGAGGATTTATACGTCATGGATACCAGTCTCCGGGAGAACAAGGGGGTGCGTCTGGCCGACTCCAGGCTGGGGAAGCTAATCCGTCTCGTCGAGCTCTTTGGTTTTCACCTGGCCAAGCTGGATATAAGACAGCATAGTTCGCTCCATTCCTCGGCTATCTCCGAAATCACCGAGCGAATGGGATTGGTTAACTATAGGGATATGGGAGAGGAAGAAAGATTCGAGTGGTTGGCCAGAGAACTGAAAAACCCGCGCCCTCTCATTCCTCATTGGCTCGATCTATCGGAAGAGACAAAAGAGATAATGGAAACCTTGATATGGGTAAGGCGTTCTCTCAAGGAGATAAGCCCGGAAGCGGTCGACACCTATATAATAAGCATGACGCACGCTGCCAGTAACATATTGGAAGTGCTACTACTGGCAAAAGAAGCCGGTCTATATTTTACCGATAGGGACAACATCGTCAGCAGATTGAATATTGTACCGCTATTCGAAACTATAGATGACTTCAAGCGCGCCCCGGATATAATGCGAAGGCTTTATTCACACCCCATTTATGCCAGGCATCTAAACGCCCGAGGCGGTATTTCCGAGATTATGATCGGCTACTCGGACAGCGGCAAAGACGGAGGGCTTCTCACCGCCAGTTGGGAGAGCCACAAGGTTCAAAGGGCTTTGAAAGAGGTAGCAGACCAGTTTGGACTGAGACAGAAACTATTTCACGGCAGGGGTGGGAGCGTGAGCAGGGGCGGCGGGCCCACAAACCGGGCGATACTGGCCCGTCCTCCCGGAACGGTGGACGGACTCATAAAAATCACCGAGCAGGGAGAGGTCATTTATAGCAACTATTCCCTTCCGGAGATCGCCGAGGACAACTTCGAGCTTATAACCTCGGCGGTAGTTCAGGTAAGTCTCGAACAGAGGGAGATAAAACCGGAATGGGAAGAGGTGATGGAGGAGGTTTCGGAGAACGCCAGGAGGATCTGGAGGGCCCTGGTTTACGAGGACCCCGATTTTTACGCCTATTTCCGGCAGGCTACTCCTATTTCCATGATAGAGCAGATGCACATAGGCTCACGCCCGGCCAAGAGGAAGCAGAGCGAGCGAATCGAGGACCTGAGGGCAATCCCCTGGGTTTTTAGCTGGACGCAGAATCGACATCTTCTAACCGGTCTGTATTCGGTGGGTTCTTCACTCCATGCGTTTGTGAGCAGGAATCCCGGCCATAACCTAAAGATGCTGAAGGACATGTATGAAAACTGGAGGTTCTTCCGTTCCTTCATAGATAATGTGCAGATAACTATGGCCAAGGCTGACATGTGGATTGCACTCGAATACTCTTTCCTGGTGAAGCCGAGAGAGATAGGCAGGAGGATATTCGAACAGATAAGAAACGACTATAGGTTGCTGGAGGAGGTAGTGCTCAAGGTTACCGAGCAGGAAAAAATACTGGATAATAACCCGTTTCTTCAGAAAACGATCGAGTTGAGAAATCCTTACATAGATTCCCTGAGCTACATCCAGGTCGGGCTCTTAAGGAGGCTGAACAAGGGAGACTTTGAGGAAGACGAAGAGGTCAAGCTCATCGAGAACCTGAAGCTCAGCATAAACGGCATTGCCGCCGGTATGAAGAACACGGGCTAGTGTAATGCTCGGTTCCTTACTTTAGTGTTGGAAATCGGTGCTCGCAGTCCTATGTTCAACTTGGTTAACATTAAAAAAACCAGTGCTTACATAGCATATTGGCTTATGAGAGCAAATTCTAAATTCT
>FWPU01002165.1_pt1 | contig 43231 bp, 38 predicted proteins | sample 2228361 | NCBI WGS metagenome assembly FWPU01 (sample SAMEA103939777, study PRJEB20133) | metagenome | reverse complement strand
AAACGTTCTCGAGCACGCGGAGGCTCAATGCTGGGGGATGGGGGACCGTATAGTGCCCGTTGTGGAGGCGGTGGTCCTCGGCGGCGATGACGGCCGGGATGGGTTTGGCGAGATGCAGCCCGATTAACAGTCCGAAATGGGAAGCCGCGTTGTGAGGCACGGAGACGGCGCCGACGTGTTCGGCGAGGCGGGCGCTGTGTCGGAGTGACCTTTGGGTGTCAGGCCGTAGGAGTTCGTGGCGGCGGTTCCCGGGCTCATTGGGGATTGCAGGCGAAGGAGCGAGGCTCTTGGAGTTGGGAACGAGCGATTGAGCCGGGTCCTGGGGTTACTGCGGGCGGCGGAGGACGGGGCGTTCGTCTTCCTCTTCGCCTTCGGTGGGTTTCTGTTCTTCGGGTTTGATGACGGGGACTTTGCCGGGCTCACGGACCTGGGGCCGGGCGGAAGCGACGCCGGCGGCTTTCTTGGGATCGAGCAAGGCGGCCAGGCGGGCTTTGACCTTGAGGAATTCGGAAGTGTTGACGAGGTACTCGGGTTTGGCGGGGAGGATCCGCTCCATCTCTTTCTGCGAGGCCTCGATGCGGTCGTCGGTCATGGGGTGGCTGCTGAAGACGCCGGCGAGGGCGCCGGGTCTGGTTTTGCGCAGGGCGGCGAGTTTCTCGAAGAAATCGACGAAGGCGGTGGGGTCGTAGCCGGCGGCATAGAGATACTGGAGGCCCAGATAGTCGGCCTCGCGCTCGAAGCCGCGGGAGAACTGAAGGAAGGCCACGGGGATGGCGACGCTGGCGGCTTGCTGGATGCCGTAGCCGGCCCAGCCACCGGTGGCGATGACCAGGGGGATCATGGCGAGGTTGGCGATCTGACCGCGGGAAGCCTGGCGCGTACCGTGCCGGGCGGCGACGTGGGCGATTTCGTGGGCCAGCACGCCGGCCATTTCGGCTTCGGTGTCGGCGGCGAGGATGAGGCCGGTATGAACGAAACAGAAGCCGCCGGGCAAGGCGAAGGCGTTGATTTCGGGGCTTTCAATCACCTTGAAGGTGAAGGGCAGTTTGGAGTCGGAGTGGCGGACGAGGTTTTGCCCGATGCGGTTGATGTACTCGGCGATGATGGGGTCTTTGACAAGTTTGGCCTGACGCTCGATCTCGTCGGCGAACTGCTTGCCGAGGGCGATCTCTTTTTCGATCGAGTAAAGGTTGAGGCCTTTGCCGACGTCGCGCTCGCCGATGGCCTCGACGTCATCCTTGGGTTTCTTTTTCTTGTTGTCCTGCTGGGGCCAAGCGGCGGCCGGGAGGACCAGCGCCAGCAAAAGGGCCATGCTTCGTGGGTTCACCATCGCACCCCTCAGTTCCAGTTTATCGGAAGCCGGTGGAAAAGGCTCACCGGAGTTCGCCGACGCGGTGGAGCTTCATGACGTTAGTGGGTCCCATCTTGCCCATGGGGAGTCCGGCGAGGATAATGACGCGGTCGTTGAGTTGCAGGCGGGCTTTTTGCTGGAGCAGTTGATCGATCTCGGCGAGGACGGCGTCGGAGGATTCGAGCTTGGTCACGACGATGGGCTGGACGCCATAGACCACGGAGAGCTGGCGCACGACGCGCTCGGAGGGTGTAAAGACGAAGATGGGGACGGGCGGACGGTAGCGCGCTACCAGCCGGGCGGTGAAGCCGCTGGCAGACAAGGCGACAATGGCGGCTGGGCGGGCGATATTGGCGGCGCGGTTGGCGACGTCGGCGACGATTTCCGGCGTCTGGGTGAAGTCGCACGTCAGGGGCTGGAAACCGCGGAGGCGGGTGGCGGCCTCGGCCTCTTCGGCCACGCGGGCCATCATGCGGACGGCCTGGATCGGGTAGTGGCCGGTGGAGGTTTCCGCCGACAGCATGACGGCATCGGTTCCGTCGTAGATGGCGTTGGCGACGTCGCTGACCTCGGCGCGGGTGGGGAAGGGGCTGTTGATCATGGACTCGAGCATCTGGGTGGCGGTGATGACGAATTTTCCGCGGCGGCGGGCCCTTTCGATGATCGACTTTTGGATGCAGGGCACCTTTTCCAGGGCCATCTCGACGCCGAGGTCGCCGCGGGCGACCATGACGCCGTCGGATTCCTCGAGAATCTGATCGAAGTTCTCCCAAGCTTCGGGTTTCTCGATTTTGGCGATGATGGGCACTTTGGCGTCGTGCTCTTCAAGGAAGAGGCGCAGGCGGAGCATGTCATCGCGTTTGCGGACGAAGGAGAGGGCGACGAGATCGACGCCGGCCTGGAGGCCGAAGCGGAGGTCGGACATATCCTTTTTAGTGAGGGCAGGGGTGCTGACGTGGACGCCGGGGAGGTTGACGCCCTTACGGTCGCCGACGAAGCCGCCGGTGAGGACGCGGCAGCGGACGGAGACGCCGTCGGTATCCAGAACGGTGAGTTCGACGCTGCCGTCGGCGAGCAGGATGCGGTCGCCCGGCTTGACGTCGTGGGGGAAGTTGGGATAGCTGATCGAGGCGCGAGTGGCGGTTCCCTGGACGGTCTCGGTGGTGAGGGTGAACAAGTCGCCGGGGCGGAGGACGCAGCCGCCGCCTTCGAAGAGACCGAGGCGGATTTTCGGGCCCTGGAGGTCGAGCATGATGCCGGGGTTTTTGCCGAGCTCGACCGCCAGGCGGCGCACGCGCTGGATGCGCAGAGCGTGTTCGGCCTGGGCGCCATGGGAGGCGTTGAGGCGGAAGACGTCGACGCCGGCTTGGATCATCTGACGGACGATCTCGTCGGAATCGCTGGCGGGGCCGAGCGTGGCGATGATCTTGGTGCTGGGCATAGGGGCGGGTGGGATAATGGCTTCTTCATCATTATGTCTCTTTTGCAGGCGGCGGTTCTGGCGTTAATTCAGGGGGTGACGGAGTATTTGCCGATCAGCAGCTCGGCGCATTTAGCGCTAGCGCCGTGGCTGCTGGGGTGGCGGGATCAGGGATTAAGGTTCGATATTGCGTTGCACTTTGGGACGCTCGCGGCGGTGATGATTTACTTTTTTCGGGACTGGGTCCAGATTGTGGGCGGCGGTCTGGGGTTGCGGCGGGGCGGCGACGAGGAGCTGGGGCGGAACCGGCGTCTGCTGTGGTGGCTGGCGATTGCGACGGTGCCGGTGGGTGTGGCGGGGTGGATGCTGGAGGAGGCGGTGGAGACGGATTTGCGGAGTCCGGTGGTTATCGGCGCGATGCTGATCATCGTGGGCGTACTGATGGGGGTGGCTGACCGTGTGGGGCGGCGGGTCAAGAGGATCGGGGCGGTGTCGGCGGGCGACGCGATTGTCATTGGGCTGGCGCAGGCGGTGGCGCTGGTGCCGGGGACGTCGCGGAGCGGGATCACGATCGCGGCGGGTTTATTCCGCGGCCTGCAGCGGGAGACGGCGGCACGGTTTTCGTTTCTTCTGTCGGCGCCGGCGATCGCTGGGGCGTCGTTGAAAGGGTTGCTGGAGGTGGCCGGGCAGGGTGGGATTCCGGAACCGATGCGGGGGCCGTTCGCGGTGGGCATCGCCGTGAGCGCGGCGACGGGATGCCTGGTCATCCGCTTTTTTCTTCGCTACTTGCGGACCCGTACGCTGAAGTTTTTTGTTGCGTATCGGATCATTTTTGGCATAATAGTGTTAGCTCTGGCTCTCAGTCTCCGTCCGCCGACGGGATGAGGCTCCTAGGTCCGACGCCAATCGCCCGGCTCAATGAAGCAGTGGGTGTGGTGTTTGTTTTTGCGGCCGTCTTTCTGGTGCTGAGCATTGTTTCCTACCAGAGCTGGGATCCCTCCTGGAACACGGCGACCGGCGAAGTCGAGGTGCAGAACCTGATGGGGGCGGCTGGAGCGCACATTGCGGACCTTTTGTGGCAGACGCTGGGGCTGGGAGCGTTTCTGCCGCCGTGTCTGGTGTTGGCGCTGGGCTGGAAGTGGTTTCGGTCCAAGCCGATTGAAGCGCCGCTGATACGGTTGTTGGGGGCCGGACTTCTGGTGGGGAGCGCAAGCACGGGGCTGGCGTTGTTTGCCGATTGGCGGCTGTACGGCGGAGCGGTGGCGCCGGGGGGCGTGGTGGGGATGCTGTCGGCGAGTACGCTGGTGGCGGTGCTGAACGTGCCGGGCGCAGCAATGCTGACGGGCTTGTGCGGAGTGCTGTCGCTGTATCTGGTCTCGAGCTTCTCCCTGCGGAGCGTGTCGGTGCGGGTGGAGGCGAGCATCCCGCGTATCTCCTGGATGGAGCGGTGGAGGAAGCGGGCGGCGACGGACGAAGACGGAGAAAGCGGGCTGGAGGAGCGGGCGCGGGTGAGGGCGAGCCAGATGGCGCGGACGTTCGGCGGCGCCGATCCGGCAGGCGGACAACCCGCGGACGAAGTGGGCCAGATGCCGGATGAATCGGACGAGATCCCCATCCGGACGCTGGAGGACCTGCCTCCTCCGGGGCCGGAACCTGGGGCGGTGGAAGAAGCCGAGACTCCCCCGGACGTGCCGTTATCACGCCGATGGGAACCGCAGTCTCCTCCTCCGGCGGTTTCCTTTCCGGTGGAGTATCGGCTTCCTTCCACGGAGCTGCTGAATGAGGCGCCGGCGCGGAACCCCTATGACCGGGAGGAGCTGAAGCAGATCGCGGCGGCGATCAAGGCGAAGTTCGAGGAGTTCAACGTCTTCGGCTCGGTGGTGGAAATCAACCACGGGCCGGTGGTTACGACATTCGAATTCAAGCCGGAGGCGGGAATCAAGTACAGCCGCATCACGACGCTGACGGACGATCTGTGTCTGGGGCTGCAAGCCGAATCGATCTTGATCGAACGGATCCCGGGCAAGCCGACCGTGGGCATTGAAGTGCCGAACACGAAGCGAGAGGTGATCAGCCTCCGGCAGATACTGGAATCAGAGGAGTTCCAGTCTTCCAACGCGCGGCTGCCGGTGCCGCTGGGCAAGGACATTAACGGGCGGATCAAAGTGGCGGCGCTGGAGACGATGCCGCATTTATTGATTGCGGGTTCGACCGGCTCGGGCAAGAGCGTGATGCTGAACTCGATGCTGATGGCGACGCTGTTCCGGGCGAGGCCGGACGAGGTGCGAATGATACTCGTCGACCCGAAGCGAGTCGAGCTGGGCATCTACGAGGGGATTCCGCACTTGCTGACGCCGGTGATCACCGACCCGAAAGAGGCGACCAACGCGCTGCGGAACGCCGTGCTGGAGATGGAGCGGCGGCTGAAGCTGCTGGCGGCGCTGGGTGTGCGGAACATCGAGCAGTACAACCGGAAGGTGACGAGGCCGGCCGAGGAGCCGCGCCCGCTGTTTATGGAGGACGACGCGAGCGGCGAACCGCCCCGGCCGTTGCCGTACGTGCTGATCGTATTGGACGAGTTATCGGACCTGATGATGGTCGAGCGGGCGAACGTCGAGGCGGCGGTGACGCGGCTGGCGCAGATGTCGCGTGCGGTGGGCATGCACCTGGCGCTAGCGACGCAGCGGCCCAGCGTGGACGTGATTACGGGGCTGATCAAAGCCAACTTTCCGGCGCGGATCAGCTTCCGGGTGGCGACGCGCGTGGACTCGAGGACGATTCTGGACGTGATGGGGGCCGAACACCTGCTGGGCAAAGGCGACATGCTATTCCTGCCGCCGGGCTCGGGCCGGCTGATCCGCCTGCACGGCGCGTTAGTGACCGAGAACGAGATCAACAACGTCGTGGAGTTCTGGAAGCGGCAGGCGCGGCCGGACTACGACGAGAGCTTCCTGATGCCGCCTCCGGCCGAGGATGAGGAGACCGAGGGGGAGGGCGGGGAGATGGATTACGACGATCCGCTGTATGCGGATGCCGTACGGGTCGTGCTGGAGGTGGGCAAGGCTTCGACTTCGATTCTCCAGCGCCGCCTGCGGCTGGGGTACGGGCGGGCGGCGCGGCTGCTGGACATGATGCAGCGAGAGGGGATTATCGGACCGCCGGACGGCTCCCGCCCACGCGAAGTGCTGAAGGCTCCGGACTGGCTGAAGGAAGTGGAAGAGCAGGCGCGGTAGTTCCCCGGGGGCTGAACCGCGCGGGGGGCTGCTGTGACCGCCGGCGACGCCATCGCCCGGCAAACTCGGCCGGACTCATATCGGTGTCGGGGAGGGTTCCGATGCGGAGCGCTTGAGCGCCGGGAACAGGGACCGTGGTTCGACGGGCGCCGCGACGGTTGGCCGAGGCAGCCTGGGCACGGACAGAATCTTGCCGTTCCAGACCGACCTGAGGCAGGGAAGTGGGGGAGTCAGCCGCGCCAGCACGTCCAGAAGCCAGAAAGCCTCGGCGTCAGCGCGCAGAGCATCCTGGAGGCCGGTGACGGCCTCTTCCCCGGTATCCCGCTTCTGCGCCGGCAGGCATGTGCGGGACGCAAGCCAGGGTCTCGCGAACCGGCAGTTGGGACGCGACATTGGGGGGCGGTCCGGCCCCGGCTGTGAGGCCTTGTAGGGAATCAGCAGCAAACCCTGCACCGGGGGAGGCCGGAGGCACTTGTGGGCCAGGCGAAATGAATATCCGTGCTTAGACCTGGGGGAGCGGGTACTCCTTGCGGTAGCTTTTCGTCAGATAACCATTCGCCTCGGCATCGTCGCCGAAGGTTTCGGTGGCCGGATCGAAGCGCACGGCGCGGCCGAGATGGTGCGAGATGTTGCCGAGGTGGCAGAGGGTGGTGCTGAGGCGGCCGATCTCGACGTCGGAGTGGGGCCGCCGGCGGCTCTTGACGCAGTCCAGGAAATCCTTTTCGTGCAGGAGCGGCGAGGCTTCCGCCGAGGCGACGACAGCGTCGTTTTTGTCGTAGAGGTTCCAACCCTTGCCGCCGACGATGAGGGTGGCATCGGCCCCATAAAAGGCGGTGCCGGCGGCCAGCCCTTCGAGGGGGTGGTGGCGGGCGAAGCTGCGGAGCTCCCAGACCAGCAGGAAGTCGCCGTAGTCGTAAGTGGTCACCTGGGTGTCGGGCACCTCCTTGGCGTCGTTGAGCCAGTAGATGCCTCCGTTGCTCATGACACGGGAGGGCAAGCAGCGGTCGATGCCGCGAAGCTTCTGGATGGCCATCATGGCGACGTCGAGCAGGTGGATGCCCTGGTTGCCGAGCTCGCTATTGCCGTAGTCCCAGAAGAAGCGCCAATTGTAGTGGAAGCGGTTGGGGTTAAAGGGGCGGAGCGGCGCCGGGCCGAGCCAGACGTCGTAGTCGACGGTGGGCGGGGGCGGGCCGTCGGGCGGGTTGCCGATGGAGTCGCGCACCTGGCACATCCAGGCTCTGATGAGGCACAGCTTGCCCAATTTGCCGGAGGCGACGTAGTCGGCCGCCTGGTGGAAGTGCTCGCCGCTGCGGCGCTGGGTGCCGACCTGGACGACGCGGTTGTAGTTGCGGGCGGCGTCGCGGATGAGCCGGCCCTCGCGGATCGTCTGCGACAGGGGTTTTTCGACGTAGACGTCTTTGCCGGCCTGGCAGGCCAGCAGGGTCTGGTGGGTGTGCCAGTGGTCCGGGGTGGCGATGATGACGGCGTCGATGTCTTTGTCATCGAGGACGCGGCGAAAGTCCTTGACGAGCGTGGGGGCTTGGGACTGCGCCTGATGCAACTCCGGGGCCACCTTGTGGAGGATGGCCTCGTCGATGTCGCAGAAGGTCTTGAGGCGAGCGCCGGCCCGGATGGCGCGGCGGGCGACGCCTTTGCCCTGATTGCGGCCGCCGATGAGGGCGAGGACGACGCGCTCGTTGGCGCCGCGGGCGGCGGGGTTGAGCCCAGCCACGGCGAGGGCGGATTTGAGAAAAGATCTTCGGTCCTTCATTGCAGGTCCAATATAGCGAAAGGCAGGCGCCGTGCGCGGGCCCGGCGATGGTATGATGAGCAGCCGAGGCAAAGAGGATGAAAAGATCAAGTCATCTGGATCGCCGGCGGTTCCTCGGGGCCGCGGCGGCTTCGGCGGTGGCGGGACCGATTGTGTCGTGTACGAGGGCCGGCCGGAGGTTCCGCGTCTTGACGGAAGCGGAAGCGGCGGCGCTCGCGGCGATCTGCAACCAAATCATTCCTCCGGACGACTATCCGGGGGCGGCGGAGGCGGGGGCGGTGGAGTTCATTGACCGGCAGCTCGCCGGGCACTACCGCCACTGGAAGGAAGACTACCGGCGGGGGATAGCCGAGCTGGAAGATGCGGTCCGCCAAGAGCACGGGAAGGGCTTCGCGGAGCTCTCGGGAGAACAGCAGATCGCGGTGCTGAAGGCGAGGGAGAAGACACCGTTTTTCCGGATGGTTCGGGACCATACGATGCAGAGCTATTACGGCGATCCGCGCCACGGCGGCAACCGGGAGGCGGTGAGCTGGCGGATGCTGGGCGTACCGAATCCGCCGGTGCGGGGGCGCGAGCATTACGATCTGCGGGAAAGCCGAGCGGGAGGCGGAGATGGCGATTGAACACGCGGACGCGGTGGTGATCGGATCGGGGGCCGGCGGCGGGATTGTGGCCAAGGAGCTGGCGGTGGCCGGGATGAAGGTGGTGCTGCTCGAACGGGGGCACTGGGTGACGCCGGCGGAGTGCCGTAAGGATGACCTGCGAAACCAGAGGACTTCGGTGCTCGGCGCCTCGTTCGGTCCCGACGATGCACGGAATCCGCGGGTGTACGTCGATGAGGGGGGGCGCGAGACGATCGTGTATCCGAGCCGCGGCCCTTATCACAACAACGCGATGTGCGTGGGCGGGGGCACGGCGAGCTACGGGGCAATGGCGTGGCGCTTCATGGCGCAGGACTTTCGTCTGAAAAGCGTCTATGGGGCGGTGGAAGGCAGCACGCTGGAGGACTGGCCGATCAGCTACGACGACCTGGAGCCGTTCTATGAGAAGGCGGAGTATGAGATCGGGGTGTCGGGGGATGTCGAGCCCGATCCATTCAAAGCGCCGAGAAGAAGGCCGCTTCCGATGCCGCCGCTTCCGCCGAACCTGGAATATCGCATTTTGAAGCCGGCAGCCTTGCGGCTCGGGCTGCATCCGTTCGACATTCCCATGCTGCGCAACAGCGTGCCGTACGGCGGGCGTCCGGCTTGTATGCGGTGCCGGTGGTGTGTCGGTTTTGCCTGTGAGGTGGACGCGAAGTGCGGCACGCAGAACACGGTGATCCCGGCGGCGCTGGCCAGCGGGAACTGCGAGCTGCGCACGGGGTGCATTGCCAAGGAGATCCTGCTGACGGCCGGCGGCAAGGCGAAGGGGGTGGCTTATTTTGATGCGGAAGACCGGCTGAAGGTGCAGACGGCGGAGCTGGTGGTGGTCTCCTGCGGGGCGATCGAATCGGCGCGGCTGCTGCTGAATTCCCGGAGCAAGCTGTTTCCAAACGGGATCGGGAATCACCATGACTGGGTGGGGAGGAACCTCCAGGGGCACGCCTACACCGGCTCGATGGGGTTGCTGCCGTTCGACTGCTACGACGATGTGGGGCCGGGGGCGGGCATTGCGGTGTGCGACTTCAACCACGGCAATCCGGGCCTGGTGGGCGGCGGGATGCTGGCGAACGAGTTCATCCGGCTGCCGTATCAGTTCATCGGCCAGGTTCCGGCCTTCGTGCCGTCGTGGGGCAAGGAGCACAAGGATTACGTCCGGAAGTGGTACCGGCGGACGATCAGCGTGAAGGGGCCGGTGCAGGAGATGCCGGTGTGGGATTCGCGGGTGCAAGTGGATCCGAAGGTGCGGGATTACTGGGGAATTCCGGTGGCGCGTCTATCGGGCCGCAAGCACCCGCACACGCTGGAGGTTTGCGAGTTCCTGTCGAAACAGGCGGAGCGGTGGGTGCGGGAAGCGGGCGCGATCAAGACGTGGCGCAACGTCCCGGGGCCGGGTCTGAGCGGGGGCCAGCACCAGGCCGGCACGTGCCGGATGGGCGACGATCCGAAGACGTCGGTGGTGGACCGTTACTGCCGGGTGCACGATGTGGAGAACCTGTACGTGGTGGATGCCAGCGTGCACGTGACCAATGGCGGATTCAACCCGGTGCTGACGATTATGGCGATCGCGTATTGGGCGTCGCACCACATCCTGCGGTCAAGGAGCTGAAGGGTCATGGCGAGATCACGTTTCCGGCGGCTGGCGCTGGCGGGTGTGGCGGCTGTTGTTGTGCTGGCGCCCGGCGGCAGTCTGCTGTACGAGGCCTCGGGAGGCGAGTCCTGCGCCCGCTGCCACGAGATCGCGCCGTCGGTGGACCTGTGGGCGGCGTCGACTCACCGGTCGGCATCGTGCGCGGACTGCCATGGCGGCGTGCTCACGTTTGATGTCGGCTTCCACGCTGGGAACTTGCGGCGGCTAATCGGGCACCTGGGCGGCGAGGCGCCGCCGCAAGTGGTGCTGGCCGAGTGGAGGGACGTCGAGCGGGTGACGGGGAGCTGCGCCCGCTGCCACCAGCAGGAGTACGCAGCGTGGCGCGCCGGGCCGCACAGCGCAACCTACGCCGACATCTTCCTTGACGAGGAGCACAACCGGAAGCGGCTGCTGGTCGACGACTGCTTGCGCTGCCACGGCATGCACTTCCGGGGCGGCATTCGCGAGCTGGTGGAGCCGGTTGATACGAAGGGACCGTGGAAGCTGAAGGCGCCTGAACTGGCGGGACAGCCCGTTATGCCGTGCATCAGTTGCCATGAGGTTCACCGGCGCGGGGAACCACTGGGGCGGCGGCAGCGCAAGGTGGTCCGGGTGGCGGCCGGAGAGGAGGTGTGGCGCCCGTCGCTGGCGCTGTTTGACCGGCGGACGCAGGAGCACATGGGCGTCAGCTCGATGCCCGTGCCGCAAGTTCGGGATGGGGAGCGGGTAGTGCGGATGAGCCCGGACGCGCGACAGGCTCTGTGCTACCAGTGCCATGCGCCGCTGGCCGGCGGGCAGGCGGGTTCGGGGGATGATCGCACGGGGCTTGGGGTGCACGAGGGCATCAGTTGTCTGTCCTGCCACGACCCCCACCGGCAAACGACGCGCGCTTCGTGCGCCGGTTGCCACCCGCGGCTGTCCAACTGCGGCCTGGACGTGGAGACGATGGACACGACCTTCAAAGATCCGAAGAGCCGGCACAACATCCACACGGTGGCCTGCGCGGACTGCCACCCGAAAGGAGTGCCGCCGCGGCGGCCGGCTGACGGGCGCGGGGCGGCGCGCTAAGCCGGACGGCGGCGGGGCTTACGGCTGGTCGTAGCCCTGAAGCCGCCGAATCCAGATGTTGCGATAGCGGACCGGGTTGCCGTGGGATTGCAGCATGAGGGGTCCCTCGGGTTCGTGGGGTTCGTACCGGGTGAGGGTTCGGTGGCGCATGGGGCCCAGGAACGCCTGCCGGTGATGCACGAGCACGCCGTTGTGGAAGACGGTAACGTAGGCGGGCTTGACGACTCGCTCGCCGTCGAACACGGGCGCCTCGAAGACGATGTCGTAGGTCTGCCATTGCCCGGGCTTGCGGCTGGCGTTGACCAGGGGAGGGTACTGGCCGTAGATGGCGGCGGCCTGGCCGTCGGCGTAGGTGATGTTGTTGTAGGAGTCCAGCACCTGGATTTCGTAACGGCCCATAAACAGGACGCCGCTGTTGCCCCGCCCCTGGCTGTTGGAGCGGATCTCGGCGGGCGTGGCCCACTCGATATGGAGCTGGACGTCGCCGAAGTTTTCCTTCGTCACCAAGTCTCCCGTGCCCGGGACCACTTCGATGTAGCCGTTCTCGACTTTCCACTGCGGCGGGAAGATCTTGCCGCGGTCCTTGCGCTTGCCGGCGGTGAGCCAGTGTGACAGATCCCGGCCGTCGAAGAGCACGATGGCGTCCGAGGGTGGTGCGCCCGGAGCATCTCCGGGGGTCACGATGGGGGGCTGGGGCCGGTGCAGATCATGGACTCGCCATTTGCCGCCGGGCAGGTAGGGGGTGTCGGTGTATCCTTCGGGAAATTGTTTGGGCTCCTCAGCGGAGAGCGAAGCCGCGATAGTGAGAATGAGCACACAGACGCGCATGGTCGTGATCACAGAGACATCATAACGGACGACGCCGAGGAGCCGGTGTCAGGGGAAGTCGGGCGCCGGCTGGGCCGGGCTTGCCGGCTCGGGGAGGGAATTGAGCTGGGGCCCGTCTTGGGGCTGGACCCAGCGGGCCTCCTCGAAGCCGACGTACTTGAGGATGCGCAGTGCGCCGTCCGGGCTTTCGAGGAGGTCCCCGACCTGGAGCGGCCGGTCGGCCTTTCTCAGGATCGACCAGGCGGCATAGGGGGTCGGGGCTTCGACAGTGGCTTCGGGCTCGTAGTCCCCGGGCTTGACGGCGGCGGCGCCGCTGGTGTGCGGGGCCCAGCGGAAACGGCTGCGCAACGGCTCACGGAGGCGGTGGATACGATAGACCGGCATAGGAGGCGCCTACAGTCAGAACATATCACAGAGAAAATGTTTTGGCAAACGGGGCTTGCTCAGTGCCAGGCGGCAGCGGCGGTTTGGGCGAGGCGCTCGGGACGGATCCTAACGGTCCACGTCCAGCTCCGGCCGGGCGACAGGCGGACGAGGCCCTGTTGGAGGTTGAGCGAATTCTGCAACCCGACCCAGGGTTCGGGACTAAAGGAGCCTGCTTCGGGATCGCCCCAGAGGTTGAACAGCACGACGGGCGGCTCTTTGTTCGGCCAGCCGACAGCGCCCGGCGCCGGGCGAGCCGAAGAGCGCCACGGGCAGGATGAGCAAGACGGCGGTGACCATCGGGGTGTTCGGCAGATGCGCCTCATGTTTCGAGCTCCCGGGCTTTGGCGATGTCCTTCTCGTCGTAATAGTCCAGCTTGTGCAGCGGCATGACGACGCTCGAGAGCAGGTTCAGAACGTGCCCGGCGATGCGCTGATAGAAGCGGGTGGCCAAAGCCAGTGTCGTGGCGGCGCCGGCGGAGTACCAGCTATTGGCGATGCGGCTGATGAGCTGCTGGCACCGATCGACCGTGTCGCGGCCGCAATGGATGAGCTCGATGGCGCGCTCGCGGTCGACCGAGTTCAACACGGCGACGGCGCCCTCGAAATCGGCCTCGACGCCGGCCCGGATTTCCTTGAGCTCGGCGAGCACCTGGTCATCGGGGATGGGGGCGGTGCTGAGGGTGGCCAACTCGGCGAGCTCCTTGGCGTAATCGCCGATGCGCTCGACATCCTTGACGAGGTTGGTGAGCAGGAGGCAGTAGGGGAGATCGGGCGCGTTGCCCTCGATCGAGAGGTGAAAGATCACCTGTTTGCGAATTCGGCGCTGCAACTTGTTGACGCGGATGTCCTGTTGCTGGAGCTGCGTTCGGCGCTCGGGGTCGACGTCCCGGGTAAAGAAGATGTCGCCGGCCTTCTTGACCAGTTCCAGGCTGAGGGCGAGCATTTCGGAGAAGTTCTCGCCCATTTTGGCCAAGGGATTCTGAGCGCGAAATATCGAAAGTAATTCGTGGAGCATCGTGCCTCCCGTTGTCATCGGTAGAGGACTGCCAACGTCATGGGCAGCAGGTAAAAGAGCACCGCCACGTACCCGAGCGCCACCCACCGGTTGGCCGCGGCGACGTCGGCCAGTTTGCGGGCCGCGGCGAGCGGGATGGCGCGAATGCGCTTCACTGGATAAATTATGACCCCTCCGGAGACGTTAAACAAGAGGTGGACGAGAGCGATGGTGAGGCCGGCGGCGGCGTTAGCGCCGGTGGCGGCCAGCGAGGCGAGCAACGCGGTGATGGTGGTGCCGACGTTGGCTCCGATGGTCACGGGGAAGGCCTGGGCCAGGGTGATGAGTCCTGCGCCCGCCAAGGGCACCAGCAGCGAGGTGGTGATGGAGCTGGATTGGACTAACACGGTGGTGATCATGCCGATCAACATCGCCACCAAGGGGTTCCTGTCGAGCGCGGCCGAGATTGCGCCGTCCATCCTCCGTCTCAGCAGCGAGCGCATTGTCTTCACCAGGGCCAGCAGGGAGGTGTAGATGAGCGTCCCACAGGCAAGGATCAGCAGCAGGGCCCGGATCTGTTCGGAGTCGGTCAGGGCGGCCGTCACTCGCCGCAGCGGCGTCACACCGGCCGTGATCAGGCTCTTGAGCGGGCTTTCATACTCGACGCCGCCGAGCCCGGGAAGCCAGCGGGTCAGGATCTCGGCGGAATGCTGGAGATAGCCGGTGAGCATCTCCAGGGGCAGGAGAATGATTACGGTGCCGAAATTGAAAAAGTCGTGGCAGGTGGCGACGGCGAAGGCGCGCCGGAATTCGTCGGACCGCCCCACGTGGGCGAGCGAGACGATGGTGTTGGTGACGGTCGTGCCGATGTTGGCGCCCATGATCATCGGGACGGCGTTCGCCACGGGCAAAGGGTTTTCCGGCGCGGCGACCAAGCCGACAATCAGGGAGGTTGTGACCGAGGAGCTTTGCACGAGCGCGGTGGCCAGCAGTCCGATGACCAAGCCGAGGAAGGGGTTCGCGGTGGCGCGAAAGAAGGTATTGAGGACGTCGTCGCCGAGCGATTCGAAGCCCCCGCCCAGTCCGTTGACTCCCACCAGGAAGACGTAGAGCAGGCCGAAGGCGAGGAGGGCCTGGGCCAGTGGATGGGAGACAACGCCTTCAGGTTTGGGCAGAGCGGGGCGTGGGGTGGGTCGCATGGGAGCGGCAGTCAAGCCGCTATTGTATCGGGGTACTGTGACAATTCCGTTACAACGACGGGGGCGGCAGAGAGTCGAGGCCACGTCAGCGGGGGCCGGCGCATCCAAGCGTTGAACGCGTTACCATGATGGTCGGAAGGAGTTCAGCATTTTATGGGTAAGGTCCTGTTGTCGGTTCTGTCGCTTGCCGCGCCGCTATTGGCGCAATACACGCTCGCAACGGGCGGCGCTCCGCCTGCGGAAGTGGCGCCGGCAATCGCGGCGGAGCTCCAGCAGCAAAGCGCCAAGATTGTGGACAGCGGCGGCAAGGTGTACGCGGAGCTGTGGTTTCGCAAGTCCTCGGTGGAGGGGCCCAAGACGGGTGAGATTGACGTTTCCTGGGACACGGTGGCTCACGGTACGCTGATCGGCGTCATTCATTTTCCGGGCGAGGCGAAGGAGCGCCGCGGGCAGATCCTCCAGCCCGGCGTTTACACGCTCCGGTTCAGCTTCTACCCGGTCGACGGGGCGCATCAGGGGGTCGAGCCGAGCCGGGACTTCCTCATTCTGTCTCCGGCGGCCATTGACAAGGATCCGAAGACAAACCCTTCCTTCGACGAGCTGATGGATATGAGCCGCAAGGCCTCCGGCACGCAGCATCCGGCGGCGCTGGCGATGTGGAAGGGCCTGAGCGACTGGAAGGCAGGGTTGTCGGAGATCGGCGAAGGCGAGTGGGTGTTAAACGTGAAAGTGGGCGAAACTCCGATCTCGGTGATCGTCGCGGGCGTTAATCCTCACGGGTGAGCCGAGCGGGCCTCTGACGGATGGTGGCTCTCGGCGGGGGCACGAGCCCGGGGGCGCCGTGCTAATCTCATGAAGTACTTCGCGTACTGCCTGACGGTGTGGCAGGCGACGCCGAGGGGTATGTTATGCAAGAGCGGCGTTTTGAGACCCCGGGCGGGATCTCTGTAATCCGAAGGGTGAGCACGGCTCCGTACGAGCAGGGGCTCGGGCATCTGGCGCAGCTGCTGAACGAGTATCGCGGCGTCTATCTGTCCTCCGGCTACGAGTACCCGGGCCGCTATTCGCGGTGGGATATCGCTTCGGTCCGTCCTCCGGTGGAGATCATCGCCTTTGAGCGCAAGGTTGAGTTTCGTGCTCTGAACTTGCGGGGCGAGATACTGAACCGGATTCTCTACCCGATCCTGCGCAAGCACCCGCACTGGGAATCGCTGGAGCTGTGCGGCGGGACGCTGGTCGGACTGCTCAAGCCGTTGCCGCCCCTGTTTCCGGAAGAACAACGGAGCAAACAACCCTCGGCGTTTTCGGTGCTGCGGGCGCTGATCGAGGAGTTCCGCTGCGGCGAGGACCCGCGGCTGGCGCTGATCGGGGCCTTTGGTTTTGATCTTTTGTACCGGTTCGATCCGATCGTGCCCAAAAAGCCGCGGACGCGCCAAAAGGACCTGCACCTGTTTCTGTGCGACGACATCTGGTTCATGGATCGGAAAAAGGAGGTGATCGAGCGCTGCGAATATGACTTTGAGCGGGATGGGTTTTCGACGCTGGCGCTGCGCCGCGACGGGGTCAAGGTGCCAGCGGCGCCAACGGCTCCACCGGGGGAGATCGTCTGCGACCATACGCCGGAGGAGTACATGGAGAAGGTGGAGGCGGTGCGCCGGGGGATGCGGGAGGGGCAATACTACGAAGTGGTATTAAGGCAGACGTTCAGCACGCCGTACGGGGGCAAACCTTCCGAGCTGTTCGAGCGCATCCAGGTGGCCAGCCCGAGTCCGTACGAGTTCTTTCTTCAGCTCGGCGACGAACAGCTCATTGGGGCGTCGCCGGAGATGTACGTGCGGGTGGAAGGCCGGCGGGTGGAGACATGTCCGATCTCGGGCACGGCCCGGCGGACCGGGGACCCGCTGCGGGACGCGGACAACATCCGCGAACTTCTCGCGTCCCCGAAAGAGGAATCCGAGCTGACGATGTGCACCGATGTGGACCGGAACGACAAGTCGCGGGTGTGCGTTCCGGGCTCGGTGAAAGTGATCGGGCGGCGGCTGATCGAAGCATACGCGGGCGTGTATCACACCGTGGACCACGTGGAAGGCATGCTGGCCGAGGGGTTCGACTCGCTGGACGCGTTCTTGACCCACATGTGGTCCGTAACGATGATCGGCGCGCCGAAGAAGGCGGCGGCCCAGGCCATCGAGGATCTGGAGAAGACGGCGCGGGGCTGGTACGGCGGCGCCGTGGGCATGATATCGCTGAACGGGGACATGAACACCGGCATCCTGATCCGCACGGTGCACTTGCATGACGGGATTGCCGAGTACGGGGTGGGCGCCACGCTGCTGTATGATTCGGTCCCGGAGAACGAGGAGCGCGAGACGCGCATGAAGGCCACCGGCTTTTTCCGTGCGATCCAGCGGGGCGTGGCGCCGGCGGAGGAAACTGCGCCGCGGCCGGGCGCGGGTCCGGGAACAGGCGTACGGCTGCTGCTGGTGGACAACGATGACTGCTTCATTCACACGTTGGCCAACTACCTCCGGCAGACCGGGGCCGACGTTGTGACCTACCGCGCGGGCTTTCCCGTCGAGCTGATCCAACAAGTGGGGCCGGATATGATTTTGATCTCGCCGGGGCCGGGGCGGCCGGCGGACTTCGGTGTTCCCGGGCTGGTGCGTCACGCGGCGGGTATGGGCATTCCCGTATTTGGCGTTTGCCTGGGTCTTCAGGGGGCGGTGGAAGCGTTTGGCGGAGAGCTGGGCGTGCTCGATTATCCGATGCACGGCAAGCCGTCGATGGTTCGCCACCGGGGGATTGGGGTGTTTGAGGGCCTGCCGCCGGAATTCAAGGTGGGCCGTTATCACTCGCTATACGCGCGGCGGGAGAGCCTGCCGGAGTGCCTGGAGATCACGGCCGAATCGGATGACGGCGTCATCATGGGCATCCGGCACCGCCAACTGCCGGTTGAGGCGGTGCAATTCCATCCGGAGTCGATCCTGACGATGGAGGGGGACTGCGGGCGGAAGCTGATGGAAAACGTTGTCCGGCTTTATGGGCGGCGGAAGTAGGCGGCCTGGGCCGGCGGCATCGCTTGCCGGATGCCTGACGTAATCATTATCGGGGGAGGGCTGGCGGGGATGGCGTGTGCCGCCGCCCTCGGCGGCGCAGGGTTCAGGGTGCGCCTATTGGAAGCGCGGCCGTTTCTTGGGGGCCGCGCGACTTCCTATCCGCTTGCAAACTCGGGCGAGCGGATCGATAATTGCCAGCACGTTCTGCTGCGGTGCTGCAGGAATCTGCTGGATTTCTATGACCGGCTGGGGGTGCAGTCGAAGATCCGGTTTCACCGTGAGATTCATTTCCTGGAGCCGGGCGGGCGCCTGTCGGTGCTGGGCGCGGGGCGGCTGCCTCCGCCGTTGCATTTCGCCGGTGCATTTGCCGGACTGCACTTTTTGGACTGGCGGGACAAGTGGGGCATCGTCCGGGCGCTGGCGGCTCTGGGACGGGAGCGCCGGCGGGCTGACCTGGACCGGATCAGCATGCTCGACTGGCTGGGGGAAAAGGGCCAGACGCGGCGGGCCATCGAGCGTTTCTGGCGGCAGATTCTGGTGAGCGCGGTCAATGAAGAAGTGAGTGGGATGTCGGCATTGCATGGCGTGCAGGTGCTGTGGCTCGGCTTTCTGGCGAGCCGGGATGGACACGAGCTGGGAATTCCGTCCGTGCCGCTGTCCGAGCTGTACAACTCGGGTGTGTGGGCGAGGCAGGGCAACGTGTCGGTCGAGTTGCGGATGCCGGTGGAGCGGCTGGAGTTCGAACCGGGGCGCGTGCGGTGCGCGCTGGCGGCCGGCGGCGAGCAAGAGGCCGACTATTACGTGTGCTGTGTGCCCTTCGAGCGGCTGGTGGCGCTGGCGCCGGAGCTGGGCTTCGAGGCAGCCGCATGGGGCCACTCGCCGATTACGGGGATTCACCTGTGGTTTGACCGGCGGGTGACGGAGCTGCCGCACGCGACGCTGCTCGACCGGACGATCCAGTGGTTTTTTGACAAGGAGGGCGGGCGGTACCTCCAGGTAGTGGTGAGCGCCTCGCGGAGCCTGCTGGCGCTGGGGCGGGCCGAGGTCGTAGAGCTGGCGGTGCGGGAGCTGGGAGAGTTTCTGCCGCGAGTCCGTGAGGCTCGATTGGAGAAGGCGCACGTAGTGAAGGAAGTGCGGGCGACGTTTTCCGCGCGGCCGGGGCTGGAAGCGTTGCGGCCGTGTCCGGCCACGCGCTTTCCCAACCTGTTCCTGGCGGGGGACTGGACCCGCACGGGCTGGCCGCCGACGATGGAGGGCGCTGTTCGGAGCGGGTATCTGGCGGCTGAAGCGGTCGCCGCGGCGGCCGGGGCGCCGATGCGTTTCCTGGTTCGACCTTGAAGATGTTCGCGAGCCGCAGGAGCGCGGCGCAGGGGCTGGGAGCGCCGGAGAGCTGAGGGGCGGATGGTGTGCAGTTTATACTGGAGCTATGTGGACCAGGAGGGCTTTTTTCTTGGTTCCGGCGGCGTCCCTGCCTGTTCTGGCGGACGAGCCGATGACGAGACTGCGCATTGAGGTGACGGACCTGAACGACAAACCGATCGCGCGGGCGTCTGTGGTGGTGCGGTTCATCGAGGGGCGCTCGATCAAGAAGTTCGGCAAGAAGATCACGCGCAGGTGGGAACTGAAGACGAACCAGGAAGGTGTGGCGACGATTCCGCCGATCCCGCAAGGCAAGATCCTGGTCCAGGTGATCGCCCAACGGTATCAGACGTTCGGCGATTTCTTCGAGGTGGACGAGGAGGAGAAGACCCTCCAGATCAAGCTGAAGCCGCCCCAGCCGCAGTACTCGGCGCACTGACCAGCCGAGGTCAGGGCCAAGAGCGGGGCTAGCGGAGGTGCTTCTTCTTTTTGCCGATGAAGCGTTGGGCCAGAACATCCATGGCGAATCCCGCAGCCATGGCGAGCAAGACCGACAGAATTCCGTAGACAGCGGGATTTTCCATTGCCAGGGCGTAGATTTGGGCGGGGACGCCGACTTTCACGAGCTCCAGGGTCGCACTCGTCTCGTTGACCACCTGGCGGTCGCGGCACTCATAGGCGACAAACCGGTACTGACCCGGGGGCGCGGTCTTGGGCCAGTCAATGTCGACCGAATAAGCGGCGCGCGCGCCACCGGTCTGTTCGATTGCGACACTGCCGGTCACTGTCCGGTAGGCGCCCCGTGATCTTTTCATGGCCAGGTAGTGCCGGCGCAGCAGATCGGCATCGGCCGGGTCTGAACCGCCGTCGATCGCGACGCCGTCCATCACGGCGGCTTCAGAGAGTTCGTACTTCCGGATGACGCCCGCATCGAGAATGCGTTCCAGTGGTTCGGGGGTGAAGGCAAGGAAGAGCGCGGGCGCCTGGGAGACGTGAACCTTCCCCGAGCTGACCCAGATGGGACCCATGCGGACTTTCCGGTTGAAGGTTTCTTCCCCTTCCGGGCCCCGCGCGACGACAACGACTTGGGAGCCGGCGCCGGCTTCGCCCTGGACGCGGATCTGCGCTCCGCCATAGGACATGTCGATGTGGATCTGTTGGGGCTCCAGCGAGATGGACACGGGGTTGGGTTCCGGCGGTGTTTCGACGATCCCGGGCGGGAGCTGTGCCGCGGACAGGAGGGGTAGAAACCACGCGCCGGGGACATTCATCGCATTGACGGGGCCGGCAGGTGCGGGGGCAGGCTCCAGCCGGGCGTGGGCGGCGGGGGCCAGCAAGCTGGACGGAGTGGTGACGATGCTCACGGTCATCCTGACGACGACGGCCAGAGCCAGGCTCGCCAGGATGATCAGCAACTGCTCCCCTTTAAGCAACCGGCTGACGCGGGCGCCGATCTGAGCGCCGATGGTCGATCCGGCAGCCAGCAGCAGCGCCAGCACGACGTCTACGGTGAAGTTGGTGGTGGCCTGGAGGTAGGTGACGGCGGCGCAGGTGAACAGGATCTGGAACAAGTCTGTGCCGACGGCTTTGTGAGCGGGCATCCGCAGCAGGTAGACCATCATGGGCACCATCAGGAAGCCGCCGCCGACGCCCATGATGGCGGCCAGGATGCCGACCAGGGCGCAGAGCGTGAACGGGACGAAGATCGAGTGGCGCACGCCGGAATGCGGGAAATCAATCTGAAACGGAAGGCGGCTTAAGATCGGCGTGCGCACTTCATGACGTTTCGGTTTGCGGGCGACCGCCCCACCCCGGAGGGCCTGAAGGCTGTTGACGAACATGAAGCCGCCGACGGCGCCGAGCACGACGATATAGGTGAGCGTAATCAAGAGGTCGGCGTTGCCGAGCATCCGGAACACTTTGACGACGTGGACGCCGATGGCCGCGCCGGTCAGTCCGCCGAGCAGCAGGACGGCGCCCATGCGGTAATCCACGTTGCCGAGGCGGAAGTGAGCCGCCGTGCCCGAGGCCGACGCGGCCACGATCTGGCAGGAGTCCGAAGCCGCGGCCACGGTGGGGGGGATGCCGATCATGATCAGGATGGGCGTCAGCAGGAAACCGCCGCCGACGCCGAGCAAGCCCGAGAGGAAGCCGACTCCGGCCCCCGCGCCTACCAGAACGAAGATATTGATGCTGATTCCAGCAACGGGCAGGAACACCGACATGTTTGTTGGCTCTTCCTAGTAGAATTGCGGTCTGCGCTCAGGCCTGTGTCGGCGTCAGCAGACCGCTCAGGTTCACCTCTTTGACGCCCGGGACTTGCCGCGCCACGCGCTCGACCTGGCGGATGAGGCCGGGACCGGACAGTTTTCCGGCAATGGAGATGACACCTTGTGTGGCCGTCACGTCGAACTCGAGGTGGCTGGTGGCGTCGTCCAGCGCCAAGTCCGCCTTGACCCGGCTGGCCAATGCCAGATCCTCCATCATCTGGCGGCATCGTTCGTCGAAGTCGAAACAGCGCTGCCGCCGGACCAGGTGAACGATGGTCTCGCTGGCATCCTCGGGGGTGACGTTTTCCAGATTGACCACCAGGTCGTAAAGAGACGGGTCCGTCCAGTCAACGCCGTACAGATACCGCGTCCACTTCTGTCTGGCCTCATCCATCTTGTAGATGTACTCGACGGCTTCGTCCCGGCTGAGGCGCAAGCGTTCCCGGGCCATGGCGATGCGAAACTCCAGCGGTGCGATGATGCGGGTCCGAAACACCGGACCGCCGCCTTTGAGCAGGAGGTGGCCGGCATTGCCGTGATAGACGACCCGGCCGGTCTTGACCTCATCGGTCAGCGCGGCCTGAATGAGGGTCAGGTACTGGTACTTTTTGTGCTGGAAGCGTTCGAGAAAAGTGGGCGGTTTTTCCAGGGCATCGCGCAAGACGTCCTGGGAGACTCCATAGGCCGCCGCCTTTTCGACAATCACTTCCCGGTCCACGCAGCGGTAACCAAGCATTTGCGAGACCCTCTCGGCGATCATCTTGCCGCCGCTGAAGGATCCCCTGGAGACGGTGATGACTGACACGGCCACCCCCCTATCGCTTTTTGCCGGGCAGGACCCGGAGCGGGAAAGGCCCCGGGGCTGCCCCAAACGTTTTAGCTTAACACGAATAAGAAGACCTTAAGACCATAAAATACGATTCTATCCATGGGCACGGCGGCGCCGGGACGTTGCGAACAGGAGATCCGTGTCTACGGGCCCGGCGGCGCGAAGCGCAGGGTTCCGACGAGTTGGGAGACATGGCCAATGTTTTCCTCTTCCAGGAACCGGTCCAGTTGCCGGGCGACCCGCGCCGCGGCCGCCGGATCCCAGAAGCTGGCCGTTCCCACCTGCACCGCGCTGGCGCCCGCCACCAGGAACTCGGCGGCGTCCTCGCCGGTGGCGATCCCGCCCAATCCGATGACGGGAATTTTCACCGCCTGCGCAGCCTCATAGACGAAGCGTAAGGCGATCGGCTTAATCGCGGGTCCGGACAGGCCGCCGAAGCCGGCGCCGAGCCGCGGCCGGCGTTTTCGGGGATCCACGGCCAGGGCGACGAACGTATTGACGAGCGAGACAGCGTCGGCGCCGGCATCTTCGGCTGCTTTGGCCAGAGGCGGAATCGAGGTGACGTTGGGCGAGAGCTTAACGATGAGCGGGCGCCGACAGAGGCGGCGGGCGGCGGCGACGAGGTTCCCGAGCAGAGCAGCGTCGCTCGAGAAATAGATTCCGCCGCAGTTGGTATTGGGGCAGGAGACGTTGAGCTCATAGCCGGCGAGGCCCTCGTGGTCCTCGAGCACGCGCAGCACCTCGAGGTAATCCTGGTCCGTATAGCCGAAGACATTGGCGAAAACCGCGGTATCGAGACGCCGGAGGGCGGGCAGTTTGTGGGTGACGAAGGCGCGGACGCCGATGTTTTGCAGCCCGACTGAGTTGAGCATTCCGCCGTGGGTTTCCCATAGCCGGGGCGGCGGGTTGCCGGCGATGGGTTCTTTGGAGAGGCCTTTCACGATGAGGCCGCCGACGGCGCTCCAGTCGATGAGCTGGTCGAACTCGACGCCGTAGGCGCAGGTGCCCGAGGCGGCCAGAACGGGATTGCGGAGGGGGATGCCGGCAAGCTCGATCCTGAGGCGATCAGCGGCCATAGGCGGCGGACGGGAGTCCTCGTCGTCCAGACAAGTCTAACCAGAGGCGGGGGGCCCTCCGGGGGAGCAAAGTGGAAATCCGATGCCGGTTAAGGCGTTCACCGGATAGGCAGGGGCGGCGGGAGGGGCGAACAGGCGGATGTGGGGCGCTCTACACTGCACCGGTCCCGAGGCGGCTCGCTGGCCCGACGGTACTCGTTGTTCACCGCGCTGCTGCTGTCATACGTCGTGTTTCTGTTCATCGCCTTCGACGTGTGGTGCGGCGCGTTCACGCCGCTGAAAACGATCGCCCTTGCGCTGGCGATTTGTCTGATCGCTGTCGGGATCGCCCGCTACACCAACCGAGTGCTGGCCCGGCCACTGCGCTATCTGCACGATGGCATCACCGCCGTTCGCCAGGGGCGTCTGGAGCCAATCCAGGTGAGCCGGACGGGCGATGAGGTTGAGTTTCTGGGAGAAAGCTTCAACGCGATGATCGAGGAGCTGGCGGCCAGCCGCCGGGAGATCGAGCAGCATCAGGAACTCCTGGAAGAACGCATTCGGCAGCGCACGCGCGACCTGGAGGAGGCATCGCAAAGAGCGCGAGCCGCCAGCCGGGCCAAGAGCGAATTCCTGGCGAACATGTCGCATGAGTTGCGCACGCCGATGACGGGGGTGCTGGGCATGATCGACATTGTGCTGGACACCGAGCTTGATGCGGTTCAGCGCGATAGCTTGCTGACGGCCAAGAGCTGCGCCAACAGCCTGCTGGCGGTACTGAACGACATTCTGGATTTGTCGAAGGTCGAGGCGGGCAAGATGGATCTGGAAGAGGTGGCTTTCGATCTGCCCGATCTGGCGGCCGAGTGTGTCCGTACATTTCGCCCGCGCGCAGAGCAGAAGGGATTGAGGCTGGAGCTGCATGTGAGGCCGGCGGTTCCGAAGCGCATCGCCGGCGACCCGTTGCGCCTGCGGCAGATCCTGAACAACCTGATAAGCAACGCGGTGAAGTTCACCGACCGCGGCCGTGTGTCGGTCAGGATCGACGCCGGAGGCGAACCGCCGATGCTGGTGATTGAGGTGCAGGATTCAGGCATCGGCATTCCGGCCGAAAAGCTGTCCACTATTTTCGAAGAGTTCACGCAGGCGGACGGCAGCATCAGCCGGCGTTATGGCGGCACGGGTCTGGGGCTTGCGATTACACGGAAGCTGGTGGAGATGCACGGCGGGCAAATCGCAGTCGAGAGCTCGCCGGGCCAGGGCAGCCGCTTCTATGTCTCGCTCCCGCTCAAGCCGGAGCCCGCCCGATGCGGCGGGGCCGAGGAGGCAGGCGGCTCGGGATCTGAGTCGAATGTGGAGCCGGGCGGCGCCCGGGCGACGATCCTGATTGTGGAAGACGATCCGGTGAACCAGAATGTGGTGGCGGCCATGCTGCGCCGCCACGGGTATCCGGTTGAGCTGGCGAGTCACGGCGGTGAAGTTCTGCAAGCTCTGGAGCGCCGGGCGGCCGGGCTGATCCTGATGGACCTTGAGATGCCGGTGGTGGACGGCATCGAGGCCGCCCACCGGGTGCGGAGCGACCCGCGCTGGCGGCATTTGCCGATCGTGGCGATGACGGCCCACCCGATGAACGGCGACCGCGAGCGGTGTCTCAAGGCGGGAATGAACGGGTATGTGTCCAAACCGGTTCACCGGGCCCAGTTGATCGCCGCGGTCGAGGAACTGCTAGGAGTTGATCACAGCCTGTCGGGGGCCGGCGGGTGATGCTGCTACAAGCCGTTGGCCGCCGCGCGGAGGAGCGCCCAAACCTCCTCAATATCCTCGTGCGTCGTCGCGATGTTGCCGATGGCGAAGCGGAGGACGAACCGGTGGTCGAGCACGTTGTGGGACAGGAAGGCTTTGCCCGAGGAATTGACAGCGTCCAGCAACCGCTGGTTGTCCTCGTTTGAACCGCGATACCGGAAACAGACCAGCGAGAGCGTGACCGGGGCAATGATCTCGAAGCGGCCGTCCTGGCGCAGCCATGCGGCGAATTCGCGGGCCCAGGCGACGTGCCTTCGGATGAGCTCGGCCGCGCCCTCACGCCCGAGATAGCGCATGATAAACCAGAGCTTCAGCGCCCGGAAGCGCCGACCAAGGGGGAGGCAGTAGTCCATGTAGTTGACTGCGCGGGCATCCTCGGCGGTGCGCAGGTACTCCGGCACGAGCGAGAAGGCGTGGCGCAGAACTTCCGGGCGGCGGGTATAGAGCACGCTCAGGTCCATGGGTGTGAACAGCCATTTTTGGGGGCTGACGACGATGGAATCGGCGCGGTCGGCGCCCTCGAGCACTGCGCGGAATTCCGGTGCGACGGCAGCCGAGCCGCCGTACGCTGCGTCGACGTGGAGCCAGGCGCCGTATTTGGCGGCGATGTCGGCGACGGCGGGCAGCGGGTCGATGCTCGTGACGGAGGTGGTGCCGACGGTGGCGGCCACGCAGAACGGCTGGAGTCCAGCCGCCTCATCGCGCTCCATGGCCTCTTCCAAGGCCGGCGGATGCAGGCGGTAGCCGGCGTCGACGGGGACCTTGCGCACAAATTCCTGCCCGATGCCGGCGGCCAGCGCCGCCTTTTCGATCGAGGAGTGCGCGTGCTCGGAGGTATACAGCACCAGCGGCCTGCGGTGACCTCTCCGGCGGGCGTCGGGGTCGGCCATCTCGCGGGCGGCGACGAGGGCGTGCAGGGCGCCGACCGAGGCGGTGTCGAGGATCACCCCGAAGAACTCCGCCGGCAGGCCGATCCACTCCCGCAGCCAGCCGAGCGTGACCTCTTCCAATTCGGTGGCTGCCGGCGAAGTTTTCCACAGCATGCCGTTCATGTTCAGGGCTGCGATCAGGGTTTCGGCGAGGATGCCCGGCGGGGAGCCGGAAATCGAGAAATAGCCGTGGAAGCGCGGGTGATTCCAGTGGGTGACGGCGGGCAGGATGAGCCGGCGAAAATCCTGCCAGATCTGTTCGATCGGCTCGCCCTGGAGCGGGGCGGCGGGCGGCAGGCGGCGCTTGAGGTCGCCGGGCTGGGCATTAGGGAGGACGGGGTAGTCGCGCACGTGCGCGAGGTAGTCGGCGATCCAGTCAATGATCTCGTGGCCGATGCGACGGAACTCCTCCGGCGGCATATTGGTTTTCATGGCGTTCGCTCTTATGCGTTGAACCTACTTCAATTGGTTATACAATGAGGGGCGGTCTGAACATTTCACACCAAGGAGCACAGATGCGGAACGACACAGGAGCGAGCCGGAGATCATTACTCAGCGCCGGGGCGGGAGCGGCGGCGTTCTCGATCCTGCGGCCGGAGGTGGTGCGGGGATCCAGCGAGCGGCTGCGTGCCGGGATCGTCGGTTGCGGCGGGCGGGGCACGGCGGCGGTCCACGACTTGCTCAGCGGCAACAAGAATGTTGAGCTGGTCGCCATGGGGGACATCTTCGAGGACAAACTGGAGGGTTCCCTGGCGCGCCTGCGCGATCCGAACGGGCGGTTTGCCGGCATCCAGGACCAGATCAAGGTGGAGCCGACGCGGCGCTTTGTGGGGTTCGATGCCTACGAGAAGGTTCTGGCCAGCGACATCGACGTGGTCCTGCTGACCACGCCGCCCGGCTACCGCCCGATGCACTTTGAAGCGGCGGTCGAAGCGAAGAAGCACATCTTTGCCGAAAAGCCGTTCGCGACCGATCCGGTCGGCTGCCGGAAGGTGATGGCGGCGGCGCAGCAGGCCGAGCGGCTGGGTCTGACGGTCATGTCCGGAGCGCAGAAACGATCGCATAAGGCGACGCTGGACGCGATCGAGCGGATCCGCGGCGGCGAGATCGGTGAGGTCGTGGCCGCCTACGTGTGGTACCTGAGCGGCCCGGTCATGCATGCCAAAGGCCGGGATCCGAAGTGGGGCGACATGGAGTGGCAGCACCGCAACTGGTATTCGTTTGTCTGGATCTGCGGTGACCAGATCGTGGAGCAGCACTTCCACAACATTGATGTGATCAATTTCCTGCTGCGGATGCACCCGGTCCGCGTGGTGGCTTCCGGCGGAGCGGCCTGGCGCCCGCGCGAATCCCTGTATGGGAACATCTACGACCACATGCACTCGGAGTTCGTCTACCCGAACGGGGTGCGGCTGATGAGCCACTGCCGGCAATATCCCCGGGGCTGTTACCGCCGGGTGGGGGAGCTGGTGATTGGCACGAAGGGGCGGATGGAGCTGCCGCCGCTGCGACGCCCGGGCGAGTTCAACCCGCAGGTGCAGGAACACATCGACATGGTGAACTCGATCCTGGGCAAGGGGCCGTACATCAACCATGGCCAGGAAGTTGCTGAAAGCACGATGACGTGCATCATGGCCCGGGAATCAGCCTACTCCGGCATCGAGGTGACCTGGGAGATGATCATGGCTTCGAAGCTGGACCTGATGCCGAAGGCGTTCGGCTACGATGTGGCGATGGAGGAGGCGCCGCTGCCGGCGCCGGGGCAGTACAAATTCGTCTGACAGGAGGATATGGACAAGCTAGGGCGTGCGCTAGCCCGCTAGCGGGAACGGTGGGCGCGCCGATTTGAGGATGCGGCGAGAGCCCGCGGGGCCTCGAACAGGGCGGCGATGTGCTGCTGAAGCTCGGCGAAGATCTCATCGGGGGAGCGGGAGGCATCGATGAGGGTGAAGTGGTAGCGCTTGGCGAGATGGTCCAGGATCTCGAGGATGCGCTTCTGGTAGCGGACGAAGCTGGCGTGCATGTCGTCGCCGAACCGGATGTCCATGCCGCTTTCCCAGTAGTCGAAGGCGCCCCGGCCGATGACGACGCGGGCGACGAGGTCGGGAACCTCCGCCCGCAAGTAGAGGATCAGGTGCGGCACGAGGGCGAAGCCGACGACCTTTTCGATCCAATCCAGGTCCGAGCCGCGGGCAGCGGCGCGGGCCATCAGCGAAAAGATGTAGCGATCAGTGAGCACAACGAAGCCGGCGCGCAAGGCGGGGATGATCTCGTTCTCCAGCCGGTCAGCGAAGTCGGTGGCATAGAACAGGGTCATGGTCAGCGGGCCGAAGGTGTTACCCTCTTTGGCGCGCTGGATGCCCTTGCCGGCCAGAGCGGAGCGCGCCATGCCGGTGTCCAGCACGGCGTGGCCCTCATGCTCGAGCCAGGAACGCAGGCGGCGGACCTGGGTGGAACGCCCGACGGCGTCGGGCCCCTCGATGACAATCAACTTGCCATGCAGCTCCGAGCTCTCAACGCCCGGAAGCGGCTGGTGGTAGAACTGCAGCGGCGCTGGCTGCACCGGTGAATACTCCTTCGATGCGGAGGACCTTGTCTTTCAGGCTGTCGCCGATTTCGCGCTGAACGATTTCCCGCATCCGGCGTTGCTGTTCTTCAATGGAATGGGTGGCGTCGATGACGTGGAAACCCATCTCGTCGGCCATCTTATCGTACTCTTCCAGGATCCGGCCCTGGAAGATGCGAAAGCTTTCCTCGATGTTCTTGCTGAGGCCGAGATCCATGCCGGCTTCGTAATACTTGATGGCGTTGCGACCGCCGAGGATACGGCCTAAGGCAACTTCCAGGGGCACGCGGAAGTAAAAGGCGACATTGGGCCGGATGGCAAACCGGTAGAGGTTCCGGACCCAGTTCGGGCTGACCCCGCGGGCGACGTCGCGGGCGAAGGCGGTATAGGCATACCGGTCGGCGCAGACGACGGCGCCGGCCTTGAGCATGGGCACGATGTAGCGTTCGGTGCGGTCGGCGAAATCGGTGGCGTGGATGAGGCTGAAGGTGGTGGGGGTGAAGGCCTGCTTCTTTTTGGCCCGCTTGGTGGTTTCCCGGACCAGCGGAGAGGAGTTCCACTCGCTGAAGGCGACGGCGACGCCGAGCGAGCGCATCCACTGGCTCAGCAAGGAGATCTGAGTGGACTTGCCTGAGCCGTCAATGCCCTCGACTACGATGAGCTTGCCGCGGAAACGGTTGGGGACGAAATAGGGCATCAAGTCCGCCCGCACCTTTTATCATAATCCCTATATGCCGAGGTACGCGGCGGTGGATATAGGGAGCAACTCAGTGCGGCTGCTGGTGGCGGAGGCGGCGCCGGGGGCCGTCCCGATCACGCTGGCCGAAGCGCGGGAGGTGACACGGCTGGGGGAGAGCGTGTTCCGCACGGGCCGGATCAGCAAGGAAGCGATGGGATTGGTCTGCGGGGTGCTGGCGGGGATGGCGCAGACCTACCGGCGGTTTGACGTGATCGGGGTGCGGGCGGTGGCGACGGCCGCCGTACGGGACGCCAGCGAGCGGGAGGAGTTTCTGGAGAACGCCTCGGCCGCCATCGGCGCTCCGGTGGAGGTGATTTCCGGCGAAGAGGAGGCGCGACTGATTCACCTGGGCGTCCAGAGCCGCTGGCCCCGCCGCTCCGGGCGGTTGCTGATCATTGACGTGGGTGGGGGGAGCGCGGAGATGATCGTCTCGGAAGGCGGAGAATTGAGAGCCGCGTATTCCAAGCAAGTGGGGGCGGTGCGTCTGAGCGGGCTGTTTTTCCAGAACGACCCGCCGGTTCCGGCGGAGGTGCACCGGTTAGAGGAGTATGTCCACGAAAAGATCGGCCCCGCGGTAAAGGAAATCGGGACGGGGCCCTGGGACCGGGTGGTCGGAACCTCGGCGACGGCGGCGGCGGTGGTGCGCGCGATCCACGGGATTCCGCGGTCGCAACGCGAGGCGGCCGACCGGCTGCCGGTGAGCTTCGAGCAAGTGCAGCAGCTGGCTGAAGATTTGAGCCGGAAGAGCCTGACGGAGCGCCGGCGGGTAACGGGCATTGGCCCGCGCCGGGCCGAAATCATTGTGGCGGGGGTGCTGGTGTTCCGCCGGATGATGGCGGACTTCGGCGTCAGCACACTTCACTATTCGAGCGCCGGGCTCCGCGATGGCGTCATTGCTGACTTGCTGGAGCGGGGCGTAGGCCGGGAGCGGTCGCGGCTGAACGACGAGCAGCGCCGGGTGGTGCGAGCGACGGCGCGCCGCTACGGCGTCTCGGTAGAGCATGCCGGCAAAGTGGCGGAACTGGCGCAGATCTTGTTCAATTCGCTCGAGCCGCTGCACCAATTGCCGCCGGAGGAGGGCCGTATGCTGGAGGCGGCGGCCTATCTGCACGACGTCGGGCACTACATCAGCGATACGGCTCACCACAAGCACTCGGCCTACATCGTGGCCCATTCCGAGCTGCCGGGCTTCACGGCTCGGGAGCGGGAACTGATTGCGCAGCTTTGCCGCTATCACCGCAAGGCGATGCCGGCGCCGAAGCACCCGGCCTTTCGGGCGCTGGCCGATGAGGACAAGAAAGTGGTGATGCGGCTGGCGCCGCTGTTGCGCCTGGCCGACAGCCTCGACCGGAGCCACCAGCAGCGGGTGGAGAAGCTCGAGTGCCATCTCCGTGACGGCAGTGTGGTGGTGCTGTTGCAATCGGAGGCCGACACGGATCTGGACGAATGGGCGGGCGAGCGGGCGGCGGAGATTTTCGCCGAAGTCTATGGCCGGCCGCTGGCGCTGGTGAAGACGAGGGGGTAAAGTGAGAAAAGGAGGAGTGGTTGTCGCGCCCGCTCGACCTTCGGCGCTACGCCTGCGAACAGATCTCCGACCGCCTTGGCGCCCTCGCCTATCAGGTCGGCAGCGCCGCCAAGAAGCCCAATGCGGAGGCGGTGCACGACCTGCGCGTGGCGGTGCGCCGCTTCGGGCAGTCTTTGGAAATCTTTTGCTCCGTGCTGCCGCAACGGCCGCTGAAGAAGGTCCGCAAACGCCTGCGGAGAGTCATGAGAGAGGCGGCGGAGATCCGCGACCGCGATGTTGCCCTCGAGTTGCTGGTTCAGGCCGGTGTTCCGAAAGATGATCCGCTGGCCCGGCGCCTGGCGGCCGACCGCCGTCAGGCCGAGGGGATGCTCGTGCAGCGAGTCAAGCGGTGGCAACGGAACAACTTCTCTGCCAAGTGGCGCTCGGCGCTGCAACTGACCAGCTCATGAAGAAACCGAAAGCGATCCGCTGGGATCCCGCCAAAGACGCGGCCGAGAGCGCCCGAGAGGTGCTTCCGGAGTTGGCGGCGGGGCTGTTCAGGGCCGGCCGGCAAGCCGTGAGCGGCGCGACGAATCTTGAAGCGCTGCACCAACTGCGGCTGCTGGCCAAACGCTTCCGGTATACGGTGGAGGTTTTCCAGCCCCTCTACGGGCCCGGCATTCAAGGGCGCCTGAAGAAGCTTCGCGCTCTGCAGCAATGCTTGGGCGACATCAATGACTGCGCCACGACCCGGAATCTGGTGGCGAGCCTGGATGGCAAGAAGAAATTGCCCCGCACCCAGCCTGTGATGAAGTGGCTCGACCGGCGGGAACAGGAGCTGGTTGACGCGTTCCTGGCCCACTGGAAGGCGGAGTTTGACGCGCCCGGCGAAGAGCAGCGATGGCTGCGGTACTTGCGCCATTACGCCGGCCGGGGAGGCGGCGTCCGGCGCTGATCCGGGGGGATAGTATACTGAGAGAGGAAGCTGTTGGGAGGTCGTCTAACGGTAAGACAGCAGACTCTGGATCTGCCTATCGGGGTTCGAATCCCTGCCTCCCAGCCATACCTTCTATTCTGCTTCGAGCAGCTCGCCGGCAGGGTTCACACGCAGGCATTGGTTGGGGTTCCGGGCTGCCGACGAACCCGGTTGGTGGACGGGCGGGGGCGGCAGTTTGTCGGGCCAGTTCCGTTTGGGCCCCGTCCGGAGCGGATTCGCTGCCGGGCGCCCCGGGCAGGTTTCGCGAGCAGGCCGCTGATCTTGGCCGTGTCGGGCTGGTAGCGGGTGCGGCATGTCGGTTCTGCCGGCCTGGGCGAGCCTCAAAGGGCCTCGTGGGGCACGGGACGCATTGCCGCGGTCGCCTGACTTGGGAAGAGTGGGAGGGGTGGCTGCCCGCTTCAGCGGCGCGGTGATCTGCGGGCCCTACCTTGTCGGGCGGGCTTCCGGCCGGCGACCGGCCGGCTTGGTTGCCGGCAGCTTTGGCAGGAGACGCAGGAGAGGAATCGTCAGCGGGGGCAAGTTCATCCGAGTGACGGCATTCTGGACGTACTCGCGGAAATAGGGCCAACAATTGAAGATCGCGTTGCCGTCCTTGAACGCCTTGACCGCCTTCGGAGAAGGCTGGTAGTTTTCGGCGAGGCGGTAGTCCACTTCCCAGGTGCAGTCCACCACCAACAGTGGTTCCTTGCTCGCCTTCGGCTCTTTGTTAGAGGAGTGCTTCTCCTGATCCCCGCTCAGACGGAAATTGACTTCAAGCCGCAGGATTCCCTCGGGTGCCTGTACTTGGCGCGCCCTCTGGCGGAATCGGAGCTTAATCCGCCCGCCGGGTGACTCAAGAAGCGGGCTGCTTGCCAGGCGGGCTTTGCGCAAGCGGACCGATTCAATCTCGGCGTGGGTGTGCAATTCGAAGGCCAGCCTCGCCTCGTGTGGGGTCTGTTGAATGAGGATAGGTGTCACGCCACGTAGGGATAAGGGCTGGTGATGCCTTGTCCAAAGTCTGGCGGTGGTTTGGGCAGGCGAATTTCGCGGGCCAAGCCCGCCCAATGCCTTGGGGTCTCGATGACTTTGCTGACAGGGTCCTGCGAGGCAACCGACCTATGATTCCGTTGAGCGAGCTGGAGCGGCGCCGCCTCGAGCTTCACCTCGGCGCCGAGGGCGTAGGCGACCTCGGCCAGTGTGCGCAGCGTGAGGTTCGTCGTGCCGCTAAGCATTTGGGTGACGTAAGCGCGGGACTTGCCCAAGCGGCGGGCCAGCTCCGCTTTGGTCACGTTCTGCTCCTGCATCCGCCGGGCAATGAACTCGCCGGCCTCGATGACGAGCCCCTCCATTGCGTACAGCTTGCGGAACTCGGGGCTCTCCATCAGTTGTTCGAACTGTGTCTTCGTTTTCATCTCGTTTCCTTATCCAGCCACGTTCGGGGGCATCGGATTGGTCATCTCCCCGTCACGCGTTTCGAGCGGTCTTGGTCTTCCCCTATACACTAACGCGGCGCAAGGTCCCAGAGCGGATTTCTGGTTCCCGGTCAGGACCCGCTCCGAGACAACTGGTTGGAAAAAAGAATTGGGAAAGAGTCGGCCACGGCCGAAATTTTTGTCCTCCGGCCGTGAAGGAGGAAAGTCGGACTCGATCCCCCGGTAAGTCCCGACTCCCGCCGGTTGGCCTTATCGCACGTCTCCGGGCACTTCGATCTCTCGCGTTTGGGCGTGGGGGCCTCCTGGTGGCAGTCATCAGCAGAGCGCTCAATGGGCATGCCAGGAGTTGAATCAGGGCTGGCCGCGTAAATTATAAGTCTCCTCATTGTCCCACCGTCCCGCGCAAAGCCAGAACCACTTCACTACTGCGGGGGGCCCGTCGCAGGATTGATGTGGCTACTGACTGAAGCGGAGCGCGACGAGGATGCCAGACCCGCAAACCGCGGCTTCTGGGAGGCCGGAGGAAGCTCAAGTGCGGAGGGCAACGTTGCTGGTACGCTACGTTCGTGGGTTGGGGGGCTGGGCGGTGGAACCGTTTGGCATCCTGGTGAGCCCGGGAGGAATCGAACCTCCAACCCACTGATTAAGAGTCAGTTGCTCTGCCAATTGAGCTACGGGCCCGTCTGGTGGGGTGCGAGCGGCCGGCGCCGGCTCGCGAACAATTAGTATAGCATCGGTGGTCATGCGATGTGTTTTGGTGCTTGTCGGCGCGGGCGCGCTGACGGCGGCGGCGATGGCCCAGACTGCGGCTCCGGCCAACGATTCGATCACCAGGGAGGAGCTGGAAGCCGACCTCGGCTTCCTGGCGTCGGATGCGCTGCGGGGGCGGCTGACCGGCACGCCTGAGTACTTCATTGCGGCGAAGTTCATCGAATCCCGGTTCCGGCGGTTGGGGCTAGAGGCGATCGGGCCGGACGGGGCGTTTCTGCACACCTTCTCGCTGACGCGGGCGACGCTGGGCTCGGCCAACCGCATGCGGGTGATCCAGGGGCCGAATTTGCGCACGGAAGCGAAGCTGTTCGAGGATTTCCGGCCGATGTTTTTCAGCGGCAGCGGAACGAGCCGAGGGGAAGTCGTCTTTGCCGGCTACGGGATTGAGGCGCCGTCGCTGGGATGGAACGATCTCCGGGGCGAGGTTGTACGAGGCAAGCTGCTGCTGGTGCTGGATGGGGATCCGGGCGCCGACGACCCGAAGAGCATCTTCGACGGAGTCGTAAAGTCCATCCATGCGGATCCGATGCGGAAGACACTCCGGGCGCAGGCCAAGGGGGCCATCGGGATTCTGTTTGTGAATCCCGGCGATCAGGCGCACGGGGTCACGCGGTTCCAGCAGGAGAGCCGCTCTTACTGGCCGGAGCGGCCTCCGCGGCTGGACCGTTACGCGCTGAGCACGCAGGCCGACCAGGTCCGGATTCCGGCCGCCGCCGTTTCGCCCGCGCTGGCGCAACTGCTGCTGGGAGATCGCAAGCCGGCGGAGCTGGTTGGAGACGCCGAGCGGGCCGGAGGGATGACGCCTGTGCCGCTCGGGCCGAGCGAGGTTGAAATCGAACTGGACGTGCGGCGCCACGTATTGGAAGACCGGAACGTGGTGGCGGCGGTGGAGGGCGCCGATGAGCAGTTGCGACAGGAGGCGGTGATTCTGACGGCTCACTACGACCACAACGGCTCGGAGGGAACGACAGTGTTCAACGGCTCGGATGACAACGGCTCGGGCACAGCGGCGCTGCTGGAGATTGCGGAAGCGTATGCTCTGGCGGCGCGGCGGGGTCAGCGGCCGAGGCGGAGCGTGGTGTTTTTGGCGCTGGGATCCGAGGAGCGGTGCTGCGGTCCTTTGCTGGGGGCGTGGGCCTGGGCGGAACACCCGTGGTGGCCGCTGGAGAAGACCGCGGCGGTTTTGAACATGGACATGATCAGCCGCAATGAGGAAGTGCCGGCGGGCGGCGGAAAGCGGTTTCGCGGCCTGCCGGTTCAGACGGCTGAATCCAACGCCGACAGCGTGAACATCATCGGCTACAGCTACAGCCCGGACCTGCGGCGGGCCGTGATGGAAGCCAACCGGTCTTACCATCTCGTGCTCCGCTTCCGGTACGACAACAATCGCTCCGAGCTGTTGCGGCGCAGCGACCACTGGGTTTTCTTACAGCACGGCGTGCCGGCGCTGTGGTTCCACACGGGGCTCCACCCGGACTACCACACGGCCGGGGACCGGCCGGAGAAGGCCAACTACGCCAAGATGGAGCGGATCGCCAGGCTGGCGCACCAGTTGAGCTGGGAGCTGGCGGAGCGAAGCGAGCGGCCGGCTATCTTGCGGCCCCGGCCGATTCCCGAGCCGGACTGATCGCGGTTACATGTACATGCCGCCGTTGACGGCGAGCACCTGTCCCGTGATGTAGCCGGCCTCTTCGCTGACGAGGAAGCGGACGGCGGCGGCGACATCGGCGGGCTGTCCCATGCGTTTCAGGGGGATGGTCGCCAGCATCTGCTCCTTGACGTTCTCCGGCAGGACCTTGGTCATGTCGGTTTCGATGAAGCCGGGGGCGACGGCGTTGACGGTGATGTTGCGGCCGGCGAGCTCCCGGGCGAGCGCTTTGGTGAGGCCGATGAGGCCCGCCTTGGAGGCGACATAGTTGGCCTGTCCGGCATTGCCCATCTGGCCGACGACGGAACTGATGTTGACGATGCGTCCCCACCGTTCCTTCATCATCGAGGGCAGCACGTGCTGGATGCAGGCGAAGGCGCCGGTGAGATTGACCTGAAGGACGAGGTCCCAGGCATCGGGCTTCATGCGGGCGGCCAGGCCGTCCCGGGTGATGCCGGCGTTATTTACAAGGACATCGATGCGGCCGCACTGGGCGAGGATGGTTTTGAAGGCCTGCTGGATTTGCGCGGGCTGGGACAGGTCGAGGAATTGGGTCAGGGCCTGACCGCCAGCAGTGCGGATCTCTTCGGCGACGCTCTCGTTATTGTCGGGCTCGTTGGAGGCGACGACAATCCGGATGCCGTCGCGGCCGAGGGTGAGAGCGATCTCGCGGCCGATGCCGCGGCCGGCGCCGGTGACGCAGGCGATTCGTTGGGGCATGGGAACTCCTTCCAGGCGTGTTGCTGGGCAAATCTCCATCATAGTAAAAAGGAAGTTCCCCGCCGGCCGGGCCGGGCGTCGCCGGGGTCGGGCGAATTCTCTATGGCGTACAAAGACTTGCGCGAGTTCATCGGCGCGCTCGAGCAGCACGGGGAACTGAAGCGAATCCGCTTTGAGGTCGACCCCGTGCTGGAGATCACCGAGTTCGCCGACCGGGCAGTGAAGAGCGGCGGCCCGGCGCTGCTGTTTGAGAGGCCGAAGGGGAGCCGGTTTCCCGTCCTGATCAACGCTTTCGGGAGCCTGCGCAAGATGGAGCTGGCGCTGGAGGTGTCCTCGATCGAGGAGGTGGCGCGGCGGATCTCCGAGTACGTGGAAATGCAGGCGCCGCAGGGACTGATCGACAAACTCAAGCTGCTGCCCAAGCTGGCTGAAATGGGCCGTTTTTTCCCGAAGACGGTCTCCTCCGGGCCGTGCAAGGAAGTCATTCAGCATGAGGGGTTCTCGCTGCTGGAGTTTCCCGTGCTGAAGTGCTGGCCGGAGGATGGCGGGCGGTTCATCACGCTGCCGATGGTCTTCTCGCGGCATCCGGAGAGCGGCAAGCGCAACTGTGGCATGTACCGGATGCAGGTCTATGACGAGCGGACGACCGGCATGCACTGGCAGACGCACAAGCACGGCGCCGAGCACTACCGGAGGATGCCGGCGCGGGGTGAAGCCGGACGGATGCCCGTGGCCGTCGCCATCGGCGCCGACCCGGCGACAATGTACTCCGCGATTTTGCCGCTGCCGCCGGACATGGACGAGATGATGATCGCCGGGTTTCTGCGCAACCGGCCGGTGGAGATGGTGCGGTGCGAAACCTGCGACCTGGAAGTTCCGGCCAACGCGGAGATCGTTCTGGAAGGCTACGTGGAGCCCGGCGAGCTGCGGCGCGAGGGGCCGTTCGGCGACCATACGGGCTATTACTCGCTTGCGGATGACTTTCCGGTCTTCCACGTCACCTGCGTGACGCGGCGCAAGGAGCCGATTTACGCGACGACGGTTGTGGGTCCGCCGCCGATGGAGGACTATTACATGGGCAAGGCCATCGAGCGCATCTTCCTGCCGCTGATGCGCCTTCAACTGCCGGAGATCCGGGACATCGCCATGCCGGCCGAAGGGGTGTTCCATAACCTGATGCTGGTCTCGATCCGGAAGTCGTATCCGGGCCACGCACGCAAGGTAATGCACGCCATCTGGGGGCTGGGCCAGGCGATGTTCACCAAATGCATCGTGGTGGTGGACGAGGACGTGGATGTGCAGGATGTTCGGGAGGCGGCCTGGCGGGCGCTGAACAACATCGACCCGGAACGAGACATCGAATTCGTGCGCGGGCCGGTCGACACGCTGGATCACGCCAGCCGGCTGCGCGACTACGGATCCAAGATGGGCGTAGATGCCACGCGGAAGTGGCCGGAGGAGGGCTTCTCGCGGCCGTGGCCGGGGGTGATCCGGATGAGCGACGAAGTGAAACAGCGAGTGGACCGGCTCTGGAAGCAAGCGGGTCTTTAGATGAAGCTGCACAACAAGATACTGATCGGACTGGTGGCGGGCGTTGGGGTCGGGAGTCTGGCGAACCTGGCACGGATCGAGTGGCTGCAATCGGCGCTGATTGCCATCGAGCCGGTTGGCTCGGCCTTCATCCGGCTGATCACGATGATCGTTATTCCGCTGATCGTGGCCAGCATTATTTTGGGGGCTGCGTCGCTGGGGGATTTGGCGCGGCTCGGCCGCATTGGCGGGAAGACGATCACATATTACCTGCTGACCACGGCGGCGGCCGTTTTGCTGGGACTGCTGCTATCGAACCTGATCGAGCCGGGCAGCCGGATCGATCCGGTGACGCGCGACCATCTGGCGGCGCAGTTCGCTTCCGAAGCGTCGGCGCAGGTGAAGCTGGCCCAGGAGAGGCCGTCGGTGAAGGATCTGGTGCTGGGCATCATCCCGCGGAATCCGGTCAAGGCGGCGGCGGATTTCGACCTTTTGCCGTTGATCTTCTTCTCGGTGATCTTTGGCGCCGCGGTCAGCATCATTCAGCCGGAGCCGAGGACGGCGGTGGTGAACTTCTTCAACGGGGTTAATGAAGCGGCGATGGTCATGATCCACTGGGTCATGAAGCTGGCGCCATACGCGGTGTTTGCGCTGATAGCGGGGGTAATCGGGCGGTTCGGTCTTGACCTGCTGCACAGCCTGCTGATCTACTCCCTCACGGTGCTGCTGGGGCTGGCGCTGCATCTTTTCGGCACGCTGGGCCTCATGATCCGCTTTGCGGCGCGGATCAATCCGGTGACGTTTTTTCGGCGCATTGCGGCCGTGCAACTGTTCGGGTTCTCGACCTCGTCGTCCAATGCCACGCTGCCGGTGACCATGGAGACGGCGGAGCGGAAGCTGGGGATCTCGAAGAGTGTGAGCAGCTTCGTGCTGCCGCTCGGCGCGACGGTCAACATGGACGGCACGGCGCTTTATCAGGCGGTGGCGGTGATGTTCATCGCGCAGATCTACGGCATCCCGCTGTCGGTGCAGTCGCAGGCAGTGGTGGTGCTGACGGCGACCATGGCGTCGATCGGGGCGGCCGGGGTGCCGAGCGCCGGCATCATCACCCTGATCATCGTCCTCCAGTCTGTCGGGCTGGGGGCTCAGGTGGAGTCCGGCATCGCGCTGATCCTGGGCGTGGACCGCATCCTGGACATGTGCCGCACCGTGGTCAATATCACCGGCGACCTCACCTGCGCTTCGTTCGTGGCGCGGACCGAGGGGGAAATCCAACTACCGGCCGAGGAGATGGTGGCGGCGCAACAGAGCTGACGGCGACCTGATCGAGGTCAGCCGCCGCATGGTAACATGAGGGAGGCGCGGTGGCCATAGCTCAGCAGGTAGAGCGCTGGATTGTGGTTCCAGTGGTCGAGGGTTCGAATCCCTCTGGCCACCCCAGACACGTTTACTGGTAGCCTTTCTCGGCGGCAGGTCACGTCGGCGCGCCGCGCCATCATGCGCCTTTACTCGAATCCGTTCGGATTTCCATACGCGCACGAGTGCAGAACAATGCCTCGATAACCTGCCTGGCCAGGGACACTGGGCCGAAATGGCTTGCCGACGCCGCTTGTCGCCAGGACAACGGCGCGGGAACGAAGCGGCTGTCGTGCCCGCAACACGATGTGAAACTCATTCCCATAACCGTGCACCTCCAAAACCTTCGCGCCCGTTTGGATGGGGAACGCGAAATACTTTGCATACTCCCGCAAGGATGCGACCATCTCATCTCGCCTCGGATAGCGGTCAGGCCAGCCCGGAAAAGCAAAACCGGGCGGCGACGAGTGGTGAGCCGGCGAAAAAAGGACGAGGCTGTCGTAGTAGTTCGGCCAAGATCCACCAGGCGAGAGCTTTCAGTCGAGCACCCACAGGCTGAGACCAGCGCGCTGCGAACGCCATGCTGCCGCCAACCCAGCCTGTCGGGCGCCCATCATGACCACGTCATGGAATTCCATATAGGCTCCCCAGAAAGCCGGCGGTCGGTCTCTAAGCCTTCTCCAACGCAGGCGGCCCGAGAATGACAATGCCGTTGCGTTTGGCCGCCTTTATCCAGCGCTGGCGATCTGAGGGTGAGGGCGCGGGAGGTTCGCCGGTGACGGCAGGCTGTCCGCCGTCGCGGAAAAACGAGTCGCCGGCCGGCGCGTTGACGACGAGAAACCGGGCGTGTTCAGAACGTACGATGAAGGCATGCGGAAGGCCTTCCGGCACCACGATCGTCTCCCCACGGCTGGCTCGCCTCTGCCGGCCATCGAGGCCGAACTCCAGCTCGCCTTCCAGGATGTGAAACGTCTCGCAATTCGGATCCTGGTGCCACGGTGTGGTTCTCCCTCGTGACGCCTCGACCTCGATGAGCGAGAACCGGCCTTGTGAATCCTTGGCGCCCACGTGGATGGTCATTCGCGCTCCGTTGAACCAGATTTGGTCGGGAAATTTTGAGGTCGTGAGGGAATCAAATGATGTTGACACTGTGTGTGCTCTCCTTTCACACCTGGAGACGAGCAGTTCCACAGCGCTGTGACGTTACGCGCAGATTTTGTTCACGCCTTGCATGGCGCCTGCTCAGTTTAGTTTTCGCCGGGCCGTTGAGAGTGTGCCCCTCGTGCCCCATCCGCGTGTGATGCCAGATAGCCTGCATACCAAGCGAGCTTCTCCGGATTCCGCACGGCCCGGACCGAAGTGATCTGATCGTCCGCCACAGAAAACACGAACACCGTATCGAGTGCTCCCTTGTAGTAGGCCACCAGCGCCGGCTCGCCGTTGATTTCGGCGAGGTCCGCCCGCCACGCCTGTTCTTCGGCTGCTGCTTTGCGGAACAGACCGATGAACAGTTGTGCCACCTTCGGTGCGCCCTCGACCACCCGGCGCGCAGCGGGAACCCTGCCGCCTCCGTCGGCGGTATACGTGGCGTCGCGCGCAAGCATCGCCTCCAGGCCGGCCACTTGTCCTAGTCTTGCGGCCTCCAGAAACCGCTGGACGACCTCTCGCTGATGTTGCGGTTTCACTTCGAAGCGGCGTTTCCCTTGGACCAGGCGTTCCTTAGCCCGGTGCACCATCTGCCGCACGGCGGCTTCCTTTGCCTGGAGAATCGAGGCCACCTCGGAGTAGCTGTAATCGAAGACCTCACGCAAGAGGAATGCGGCGCGTTCGGCGGGAGCAAGTCGCTCGAGCAGGATCAGGAATGCCATTGTAATGGACTCCCGGCGCATCAGATCATTGTCCGGGGCGGGGACCGCCTCGGTGGGCACGGGTTCGGGGAGCCAAGGACCGACGTACTCTTCCCGGGTTCGGTGAGAAGACTTTAGTCTGTCCAGGGACAACCGGGTAACCACCGTCGCCAGCCAGGCTTTATCGGAGTTCAAATCGCCTGGAGACTGTCTGGCGCGCAACCAGGCGTCTTGAATCACTTCCTCAGCTTCTGCCGCGCTGCCCAGCATCCGGTAAGCGATGGAAAAGAGGTACGGCCTCAGTTCTTCAAACCGCTGCACGGAAATCATGCTGCCTGCCTCCAACGACTGGCCAGATCCAGGAAGCCCTCTTGAACGGACGAGTACCGCGGCGCCCAGTCCAGCTCATTCTTGATCTTCTGATTATCCAAGGCGAGATGTGCGGTAATCATCGAGGCTACAACTGGGGCGAAGAGGCGAAGTGCCCAGATTGGCACCCCGCCGGGCGGGCGTACGCCGAACGCCTCGCATGCGTGCAAGACGACCTGATGGAGCGGCAGTGGGCGGTCATCGACGACGTGGTAGCTGCCGGTTGCGGATGAATTCCTCAGGATGGCGATGACGGCGGAGACCGCGTCGTCGATGTGGATCCAAGAGCCCATGCCTGAGACGCGGACAGGTACTCGAAGGCGTCCGCCGACGAGGTCGCGGACCAGATTTTCCGATGAACTCACACTCGGCCCGTAGAAGAAGCCGAAGCGGAGAACCACGCTCTTGGTTTTCCCCGCCTGTTGCGCGATAAAGTGCTGGTGTTCCAGCGACCGGAGCGCCTGCACGGTTTCAAACAGCGGATCGTTCCGTTCAATCGGTCCGTAGGCATCGGCTTCGGACAGCTTCCCGGCAGGATGCGGGCGTCCGAAAACAGCCAGGAATGACTCCGCGATTACACGCCGCACTCCGGACTGCGCTGCCGCCTCAAGCAGGTTCTTCGAGCCCTCCACACGAAGGCGGTTTGTCGGAGCCAGGTCTCGCGCCCGCCGCGCTCCGGATGGTGGCAGCGCTGTCAGCAGATTAACGACCTGATCTGGACGCGCCTCTCGCACGGCATGCGTAAGGGCATCTTTTTTCAAGGCATCTACGACGACGGCCCGGGCGCCCAACTGTTGGATCCGTTCTGCCTTTACCGGAGATCGGGTCAGCCCGATAACTTCATCGCCTATCTCGATCAAGCGTCTCGTGAGGGGCAGACCCAAAGTGCCGCCAGCACCCGCAATCAATATGCGCTCGCCCATGCCAGATCCTTCTTCCAATTGCCCTTTCTATCTAAAAGCGGTAGCCGAATCCGGCCCGCACACCGACGTCGGGCGCCACGTGCGGGAAGAACGAGAACACCGCGGCTCGGATCAGCCACCGGTTCGACAGGGAGTGAACCAAACCTCCCCGCAGCGCTGCATGAAATCCGGTATCCGCGTTGCAACGATACGTGCCGGAAAGATCGCCTCCCTCGCACGCGACGCTAAATCCTCCTCCTAATGCGATGAAGCCGTAAGTCCGCTCCGAACCGCGCCGGTACTGGATGGCCGGGCTCACGTGGGTGTGTTTGCCCTTGAGGTGGAACGGACCTACCTGCCTTTCCGCATCCATATGAGTCACGTCCAGATCCAAAGCCCAGCGCCAAGAAAACGGAACCGTCACCGCGCCCGAGGCGGACCAGCCGGTCCCAAGAGAGCCTTCGTCGCCACTGACACGCCCCCCGCCACCCATAGCGAAGACTTCCACACGGGTAGACTGCGCTTGGGCAAATGGGCTGATCGTACTGAACAATATGGTGATAACGGCAAGACGCACAAGAGCCAGACAGACGTTCGAGGTCATCATCTCGAAAATCAGGACGAGGCGAGAGGCAGCTTTGTGACACTCGCTTTGGCTCGAGTAGGGGGATTTGCCTGAGACCCAGACAATGGCGGCCAGCGAACGCCCAATTGCTTTCGTTGCATAGGTGCTATTGCCAGGTTGAGTGCGCGAGGAGAACAAGACCAGGCAGTCACTTCCACGGTCCACCCGGCTGCCAGTTGAGATCTCGGGGGCGATCCTCAGCGGCAGCGGCGAGTGGCCAGGAGGCGAAAAGACGCACTTGCTCCACGATCTGTTTCAATTCCCACCCCGAGTCAAGTCTGGTGCGGCGAACAAAGGCGCGCCATTGTACCTTCCTTGCCGGATCGGAGCGGAAGGCTTCCGTGAGTTCCACCGGATTTGCTTCGACAGCCGTTCCGCGGCGG
>FWPU01003084.1_pt1 | contig 43299 bp, 40 predicted proteins | sample 2228361 | NCBI WGS metagenome assembly FWPU01 (sample SAMEA103939777, study PRJEB20133) | metagenome | reverse complement strand
GGAGGCGCCCGGCGCCCTGGTCGCCGCGGTCCGCGGGGCCGCCGCGCGCGTCGCCGACGGCGGCGTGACCGGCGGCGCGGCGGGGCTCATCCCGCTCGAGGGCGGCTTCACCTGCGAACTGCTGCCGGCCCTCCCCACCTTCTGGGCCGCCGCGGCGATCATACGCGCCTGGCCCTCCGTGAGAAGCTGCTTGTTGCGGACCCAGATCTCCAGCGGGACCCATGAAGGCCCCTCGGGCTGGGCCTGGAACTCGTTCAGGCAGGCGGCCGCCTCCTCCACGGTCAGGAACTTGTTCTTGATGGCGATCGCCAGGAATGTCTCCTCGAACGTCGGCATGACAGGATCCGATTCTACGCGGGCCACGGCGAACAGTCAAACCATACTCGACCCCGGGGATTTTTTTGGATAAATGCCCCGGCGGCGATATAATGTCATTGTCGATCCTCTGAGGCGACCGCCATGGTGCACATGGAACTGTCGCGAATCATCATTAGCGAAACCAACGACGAGCAGGTGATCGTCCTGAAGGAGGTCGGCGGCAACCGCGCGTTCCCCATCGTCATCGGCATCTGGGAGGCGGTGGCGATCGACCGCAACATCAAGGGCAAGAAGACCCCCAGGCCCATGACCCACGACCTCATCGAGAACGTGATCAAGGGCCTCGACGCGAGCCTGGAAAAGATCGTCGTTACGGAACTCCGGGACCGCACATTTTACGCCAAGCTCGTACTGCGCCGCGACGGGACCGTGGTCGAGGTCGATTCCCGCCCCAGCGACGCCATCGCGCTGGCGGTCCAAATGCGCGCGCCCATCTTCGTGGAGGAATCGGTCATCGAGGAAGTGAGCCCCGGACCGAGCCCCGACACCGACCAGGCGGACGGCGGCCCTGACGAGGAGGGGGAGACCGCATAACGCCCGGAGGACGGCCGCGCCCCGCGCGCCGCCCCGCCGCTCAGGGCGCCTTCTTCGACAGGACGAGGCCGAGCGCCCCGGAGTGATAAAGGATCACGTCGCAGACGCCGTCACCGTTGACGTCGGCGACGCCGATGGCCTTGGGGTAACGCGCCAGTTTGATCGTCCAGTGCGCCGTCGGGTCGAAGCCGATCCGCGGCCCCCGGCGGGTTTCCCGCACCACACCGGGGTGGATGTTCAGCTCGTTCCGCTTCGGATCGACGACGATCTGGTCGGGCCGGCCGTCGCCGGAGAGATCCCCGCGCATGAAGACCAGCGGCACCGCCCCTGCGCCGGTCTTCTCCAGGTCCTGCCTCGCCACGAATATCTGCTTCTCGTAGACGGGATCGGGAAAGAACATCTCCCTCTTGGGGTCGTATTGGAAGACCTCGTACGAGATGACTATGTCCCCCACCACGAACGCGTCCACCGCCTGCTTGATGAGATCCGTCCGGAGGCGCGAGGTCGCCACGTCCAGCTTGCCGTCCCGATCCATGTCGATGAACTCGGGGTTCATCGAGACACCGTCGATCTGAATGCGCTTGTCAGGGCTGAAGTTGCCGCGCCCGGTGCCGCGGTGGAGATAGACGCTCGTGCGGATGCTGTCCCAGAGCCCCACCTTGCCCTCGATCCGCGTCACCACGAGATCCGCTATCCGGTCCCCGTCCATGTCCACGAACTGGACGTACGCCAGGTCCACGCTGTCCTTCTTGACGGCGTCCCTCAAGGTAGGGACCGAGAACGACAGCCTCCACGGGCGCCGCGCCGGGAAGACGCCGGGCTCCTTCTGGAAGAAGTAATGGATCGTGTCGCCGAGTATGTTGACCAGGTCCTGCAGCCCGTCACCGTTGATGTCGACCGGCTGGACGCGGGGCATCTCGACGACCGAGCTGAAATGCGCGGCCACTATCTCCCGCCACTCGGCCCGCGCCTCGCACGCCAGGATCCGCGGCTCCCCCGGGGCGAGCTCCGCCTCCAGGGCGGCGGCCCGGCCGAAGATCCCCGGCGCCGTCTGCAAATACACGCGGTAGCCGCCGGCCGCCGGCAGCAGGAGGTCGTCCCTGCCGTCCCCGTCGAGATCTGTGCGCCACCACCACACCGGCAGGTTCCTCATCGAAGGTGCGCGGAAGAAGGTCCGGGCGTGGAGGAGCTTCACCGGCCTCTCCAGAGGCCCGTTCTCCCCCGGCGGATAGGCGTACAGCCCGTCCTCGGCGGCGTAACAGATCTCCGCCCCGCCGCCCGGCATGAAGTCTCCGAATACGATCGCGCAGGCGCGGTCGCTGACGTGCCAGATCCTGTCGGGCTTCTCCCGGAAACCGCCCCCGCGGAAGAAGTGCAGCGCCAGCCAGCGCTCCGGGGGCGACTTGTCGAAATCTATCGACACGTTCAGCAGATCCGGCCGCCCGTCGCCGTCGAAATCGTAGAAGACCGATTCCTGGCGGCGGCCGTGGATGGAGATGTACCGCAGCTCGAACTCCATGCCCCCGTACGGATCCGCAGGTGCCGGGGCAAGCGCCATCAGGACCGCCCAACCACATCCGCGCACGAGGGGCATGATATTACTACGGCCGGCGCCCCACAAGGGATTGCCCGGCGCGACGGTTTGCTATAATCGAATCGGTCCACATGAACGTTCCCAGCTCCATCGAGATCCGCTGCGGCGACGGCGAGCTCGACAAGTACATGGCCGAGTTCGCCGGCATAGTCGGCGGTTGGACCGCGCGGCGGACCCCGCAGGGCGAAACGGACCGCGACGGATGCTGGATCGTCGGGGGCGGCGCGCTCCTGGCGACCAACCCCAACGCCGTACCCTGGCGGATCCGCGTGAGGCGCGACGGCGGCCGTCTAACCTTCCGCGTGCGGACGTTCGCCGCCGCCTGGACCCGCCGGAAGGCCCGGCGGATCGCCGCCTGGAGACAGGGACAGCTGGCGGACTTCCTTGAGACGCGCCTTCGCGGGGGTCCTCCGGAGAAGTTCGACCGGCGGCGCATGCGTGAGCCGTTTTCGCCCTTCGGATCCGACCCCGCCGCGGTCTCGGCTTCGTTCGCCTGGGCCGCCGCCTCCGCGTGCGGGGCGCTGGCGGCGGCGTTGCTGGCGCTGCTGCCCCTGTGCCTCGTGCTGATGGACGTCACGATCGCGGACATCGCCGGGCGGGCCCGCGCGGTCGAGGCCGCCGGCGAGATGCCGCTGCCCGGACCGGCGGAGCTCGCCTCCATCGGATTCGGCACGAGGCTAGGCGCTGCGGTCCTCTTCGCACTCCCGGCCGCATTCTTCCTGGGGCTGCTCCACGCGGCAACCCTCCTGGCGGGGGAGGCGTGGCTGCCGGCCGCCCGGCTGGGCCAGGCGTCCTTCGCGTTCCAGGCGATCCTCCTCGCGCTGGCGTTCACGCCGCTCATCCCCTTCTGGGTCGCGATACCGAGCGCGCTGCTGCCGCCCCTGGCGACGCAAGCGGGCTATTGCCTGGTCTGGGGGCGCAGGCGCGAGCGGATCCGCGAAGGAGCCCCGCCGCGCCGGGCAGTCGTCGCCGCCGGCGTCCTGGCCGCGGCGGCGGCGGCGGCCGCCTTCGTCCCGCGCCCGGCCGGCGGTGAGGACTACAAGGACGGGCTGGTCCTTTTCCGCGACCGATACATGGTGGGCCACCCGCTCGGGAAGGCGGCCGCGCATTTCTACTACAGGTACACGCTGTACGCCGCCGATCCGGTCAAGCGGTTCTTCGCCGCCGATCCGGAGACACCCCAGAGATCGCGTCGCACCGCCCGCGTCGCGGCGCCCGGCACGGGCGGCGCGGCGGAAATCCTAAGGGATCTGGATTTCTCGGTCGTCGAGGGCGAAAAATCCCCCGGCGTCCCCTTCGACGTGGAGGTCGAAGGTAGCACCCTCAGATCCGGCGGCGTCGAGGTCCGCTGGGCCCCTTCGTCGGGCCGGGAGGGTCTTAAGGAGGCCCTCGACGTGCTGAGCGCCCGCGCCTTCCGCGGCGGGCGGCTGCGCGACCTCTCGTGGCTCTCGTGGCGGGCCGTGTACCACGCCGGGCCCCTGTTCGCCGTCATCCTCTTCGTCGCCATCTGCTGCCCGTGGATCTCCATACTATTCCGGGTCATGAGCAGGAGGGCGGCGGTCATCTCCCTTCTGGCCTGCCTTGCATCCACTGGCAGCCTCATGCTGTGGGACTACGGCCGCCAGGCGGACGTCCGCCGCGGCATCGAGGAGCTGCGGGCGTCACCCGGGCCCGAGGCGATCGCGCGCGCCCTGTGCCACTCCTCCATCGCCGTGCGTCACGAGGCGGCCTACCGGGCCTACAAGCTCAAGGGCGGGCACGCGGCCCTGGCGGAGGCGCTCCTTGTGGCGGCGGGCGACGCGGATCTCCGCGTCCGCCTGTGGGCGGTCGCGGCGCTTGGGAAGACGCGCGATGCCCGCGCGCAGGCGGTCCTGCTGGAGCGGCTCGGAGATCCCGAGCTTTTGGTCCGCTACCGCGCCGCCGAGGGGCTGGGGTTCATCGGGGATCAGAGGGCCGTCGACCCGCTCCTGCGGATGATGAGCCGAGGGAGCTGGTACGAGGGGCTCTACGCGCTGGAGGCCCTCCGCCGGATACTGCCGGAACGCTTCTGATGGATCCCCTGTCTCCGTGGACGTACTGCCTCCGTAACCTCCGGAAGATCGCGCCGGCGTTCCTGATCATGGCCTTCTCCGTGATGCTGGTCGTGGCGGTGCCCTCGACAATCCGTGGCATCAAGGACTCCGCCCTCGTCTACGCGCGGGAATTCGACGCCTGGACGGTCCTCTTCCCCAAGCAGGACGCCCGCGTGCCCGGCGGCGTTCGGGAAGCCATCGCGTCACATCCCTCCGTCGAGCGCCTGTTGGACTCGCGGAACTGCTTCGTCCGGATAAAGACGCTGCTGGGCCCGATCTTCTACCACCTTCGCGCGGTCAGGCGCCAGGAGATGGAATACCTCATGGGGCTGTGCGGCGCCGGCCTCAAGGAGGGATCGCTCCCGCGGCCCGGCACCCCGGAGGTGGCGCTCCACGAGAACTTCATGAAGGCCAACGGCTGGTCGATCGGCCAGGAGTTCGGGATGGAGGTCAGCGAGGACGACTGGATGCCCGGCCGGTTCAGGGTCGTCGGCGTGCTGGTGGGACCGACGCCGCTGGGGCTGGCCTCCTTCGAGTACCTCGACAGCCCCGCCTCGTACGCCTTTTCCGCCAAGCTCTGGGAGCGGCTGATCGCCGTGCCCCGCCGGGGCAGGATGGGCCAGATGAACGAGTTCCTTCGCGGGTTGCCCGAGGTCAAGTGCTGGGACCGCGCGCGGGCCGAGCGCGAGGTGTCGCAGGTGTTCGACAGGCTGCTGCTCGTCTTGGACTCCATGGCGCTGCTGCTGGTCCTCGTCGCGGCGGCGGTGGCAGGGCTGCTGCACTGCATATTCTTCGGCCAGCGCATGGACGAGTTCGCGATCCTGATGGCGATCGGCCACACCGGGAGGCGGCTCTTCCGGAAGGCCGCCGCCGAGACGGCGATTCTCACGGCGCTGGCGTGGCTGGCGGGATCCGCCCTGGCGCTGGGACTGCTGGCGGCCTTCAGCGGCCTGGTGCTGGAGCCGCGGGGCATCGCCCTGCCGGTCCTCCATGTCCGGCCGCTGCTCATCTCGCTGGTCCTGCCGGCGTCCGCCCAGGTCTTCGCGGGGGCGACCGTGATGGGAAGGCTCGGGAGGCTCGACCCCGTGAGTATCATCGAGAGGCGGGGATGACGTTCTCGGCGCGCGATCTCCGGTTGACGTACGCGGACGCCTCCGGCGCGATCCGGGCGGTGGACGGGGTTTCCCTCGAGGTACGGCAGGGGGAGCGGATAGGGATCCTGGGGCCCAGCGGATCCGGGAAGAGCTCGCTGCTCTACCTGCTGGCCGGCCTCAAGCGGCCCACGTCGGGGGAGGTTTCGTACCGCGGGCTCCCTTACGGCCCCATGAACCCGGAAGAGATGGCCGAGCTCAGGCGGAGGCACTTCGGGTTCATCTTCCAGAACCATTTCCTGATCCCCTATCTCAGGGGGATCGAGAACGTCATGGCGGGCGGCGAGGGCGACGGCGCGCGGATACTGGAAGAGCTCGGCGTGGGCCACTGCCGAGACCGGTTCCCCTGGCAGATGTCCGCGGGAGAGAAGCAGAGGGTGGCGATAGCCCGGGCGGTCGTCCACCGGCCTGAGGTGCTCTTCGCCGACGAGCCGACCGCCTCCCTGGACCGGCCCAACGCCGACATGGTGATGGAATGCCTGGGGCGCGCCGCCGCCGGGTCGACGATCCTCATGGTTACCCACGACGAATCGATACTGCGCGGGGCGTCTCGGGTGCTGCGGATGGAGGCGGGGCGGCTGATCCTGTAGAGGCCGGGTCAGATCCAGAGGGACCCCTTCTTCCGGCCGCACTTGGGGCACTCGTAATAATCCGGCCTCTGCTTGAGGAGGTATCCCAGCGGGAACAGGATGATCGTGGCCATCAGGATCGGCGCAAGCCAGTTCTTCCAGCCCCAGAATCGGGCCTCCATTATCCCCTCGTTGCAGCCCGGGCAGCGGAGGGGATTGGCCGATTTCACCGTGGGCTCCTACTTCTTTCCTGCCCGGGCGGCGCGCTTCCTGGCGCCGGCGGGCTCGGCGGCGACCTCGTAGTAATCGAGCCAGTCGGCGTGCCCGGCGTCGCGCCCCAGCACCGCGTCGAAGAAGAGTTCCTGCAGACGGAGGGTGATCGGGCCGGGGACGCCTTTGCCCATGGTCCGGTCGTCCACCTCGCGGATGGGGGTGACCTCCGCGGCGGTGCCGGTGAAGAACGCCTCGTCGGCGACGTAGAGCTCGTCGCGGGAGAACCGTTGTTCCTCGACGGGGATCCCCGCCTGGCGCGCGAGGGTCATGACGGTGTCCCGCGTGATTCCCGGCAGCACGCAAGTCAGCGGGGTCGTCTTGACTTTCCCGTCGCGTACGATGAAGAGGTTCTCGCCGGAGCCCTCGGCGCAATAGCCGTCGGCGTCTAGCATTATCGCCTCGTCGTAGCCCAGCGCCTTGGCCTCGCGCTTGGCGAGGATGCTGGTCACGTAGTGGCCGGTGATCTTGCCACGAGTCATTATGGTGTTGGGCTGGAACCGCGAGTATGACGAAATCTTGGCTCGAATGCCCTTCTTGAGGGCCTCCTCGCCCAGGTAAGCGCCCCATGACCAGGTGGCGATAAAGGCCCGTATGGGGTTGTCCTGGGGATGGACGCCCATGACGCCATCGCCTATGTAGACCACGGGCCGTATGTATCCCGCCTTGAGGCCGTTGGCAGCCAGGGTCTCCTTGCCGGCGGCGGACAGTTCGTCGATCGTGTAGGGGCACTCGATCTGTCCGATGCGGCACGAATCGAGCAGCCTACGCATGTGGTCCCGCAGGCGGAACACGGCCGAGCGGCCGTCATGCGTCTGGTAGGCGCGGATGCCCTCGAAGGCCGCCAGCCCGTAATGCAGGCTGTGCGTGAGGACGTGCACTTTTGCGTCGTCCCACGGCACCAGCTTGCCGTCCATCCATATCCATTTCAGCTTTTCCACCGCGCACCGTCCCCGGAAGCTACACGGAACAAAAAAAGGCCCTCCCTATCGTCCCACCATGTCGAGGAAGGCCCGCTCGTCGACGATTTTTATACCAAGTCCGCGGGCCCTGTCAAGCTTGGTGCCGGCGCCCGGGCCGGCCACCACCAGGGTGACGTTCTTGGAGACCCCGTCCGCGGTACGCCCCCCATGCTCCCGGACCAGCGCCTTCGCCTCGTCCCGCGTCATCGACTCGAGGCCGCCGGTGAAGACCACGGTCTGGCCTGCCAGCCGGTCGGATTTGGCCTGCGGGCGCTGGAACTCGACGCCGCTGCGCAGGAGATTGTCGATCACCTCGATGTTCCTCGTATCGCTGAAGAAGGCGCGGATGGCCTCGGCAACCTTGGGGCCCACGTCACGCACCTGCTGGAGATCCTCTACGGACGCCCTTCGGATCGCCTCAAGATCCCCGAAGTGGTCGGCCAGCGCGGCGGCGGTGGCCTCGCCCACCTGCCTGATGCCCAGGGCGTTGAGGAACCTCGCCAGGGTGGTGCGCCTGGAGCCCGATATGGCGTCGAGCATGTTCTGGGCGAGCTTCTCGCCCATCCGCTCCAGCCCCATCAGCAGCCGCTTGTCGAGGGCGTACAGGTCGGCCACGGAGCGCACCAGGCCGCGGTCGACGAACTGGTCGATCCACTCGGGTCCTATCCCCTCGATGTTCATCGCCGCGCGAGAGCAGAAGTGATCGACCGCCCCCTTGAGCTGGTCGGGGCACGTCAGCGCGTTCGTGCAGAAGACGTCCGCCTCGGTGCGCTCCGTGGGGGCCCCGCAGGTCGGGCACTTCCGGGGGACCTCGACCTTGCGGGCGTCGGGTGGGCGCCGGCCCGGGATGACCTTCACCACGTAGGGGATCACGTCGCCGGAGCGGGTCACCACCACTGTGTCCCCCACGCGGACGTCTAACTTTTCGATCTGGGATGGGTTGTGGAGCGTGGCGTTGGAGACCGTCACGCCCGCGATGGGGACGGGTTTCAGGCGCGCCACTGGGGTCAGCTTCCCGCTGCGGCCCACCTGCCAGTCCACGGCCAGGACCTGCGTGGTCTCCTCACGCGGCGGGAACTTGTACGCCACCGCCCACCTGGGGCTCCGGGGGCGCTCCCCGAGGGCCTCGCGGAGGGCCAGGTCGTCCAGCTTCACCACGACCCCGTCTATCTCGTGCTCCATCCGTTCCCGTTCCTGGAGCATGCGGCGCCAGTACACGGCCACATCGTCCAGCGACCGGCACACCTCAAACGACGCCACCGGCAGCCCCAGCTGCCGCAGCCAGTCCATAACGTCCCTGTGGCGCGCGAACCTCCTGCCCTTCACCCGCCCGGCGCCGTGGGCCAGGAAGCGCAGGGGGCGCGACTTCGCCACCGCGGGATCCTTCTGCTTTATCGAACCGCTGGCCAGGTTTCGGGGGTTGGCGAAGGGGGGCTCCCCCTTTTCCACCTGCCTGCTGTTGACCTCCTGGAAGTCCCGGATGGAGATGAAGACCTCGCCCCGGACCTCCAGGAGCGCCGGCGCCTCCCTGAGGACCCATGGGACGTCCTTGATTGTGCGCACCGTGTGGGTCACGTCCTCGCCGGTGCGGCCGTCGCCCCGCGTTGAGGCCAGTACCAGGATGCCCTTCTCGTAGACGAGTTCCAGGGAATCGCCGTCGATCTTGGGCTCCACCGTGAGATCCGACTCCGGCGGGCGCCCCAGCTGCCGGGCCATCTGCGCCGCCCACTCCCTGAGCCCGCCCTCGTCGTGGATCTTCTCGAGCGACAGGAGCGGCACCGAGTGAGGAACCTTCCTGAAATCCTCCACGGGCCGCGACCCGACCCTCTGGGTGGGCGAATCGGGGGTCACCCAGTCCGGGTGCTCCCTCTCGATGGCCGCCAGCCGGTCGTAGAGCCGGTCGTACTCGGCGTCGGAGATCTCCGGATCGCTGAGGGCGTAGTACCGCCAGTTGTGGTACTCCACCTCCCTCTTGAGCCTCTCGTACTCCTCCATCCCCCCCATATCCCTAGTTATAAATCAAAGCGTTTGATCTATAATCAACGCCGCGATGAATCAAAGCGTTTGATTCATAATCAAGCGCGTGATGGATCAAAGTGTTTGATTTATCGCGGGCGGAAAGGTTCATGGACCGTATATCTTACACCGCACCGAATCGGCCTGCGCGGGGTCGACGGCCGACTCCCTCACGGCGCCCTCAAATACCGACCGGCGGACGAATATCAGGGCCGGGTTCTCCAATCCCATGTGTCGCGCCGCCCGCCACAGGAGCGCGGCTTCCGACGAGGAAAGGCCGCCGGCCCGAGCCAGCATCCTGAAGACCCTCCCGGCTTCCCTTGATGCGCGGGCGCGCGCCGACAGAAGCGTGGCCAACAAGGCCACCGCCGCCACCACCGCCACCGCCGCCAAGACTGGCGCCAGCGGCCGTTCACAGCAGGCCTCGCGAACCCGATCCAGAAAATCCCACATCTTCACAAGTGCGACTGGCCGCCCCCGGCACCGCGGGCGAGCGTCTCTCCGATCCGCTCCCGCACTCTCGAGCTCGTTTCCTCCCGTAGACGCGCCTCCAGGACGGCGGCGGAGCCGTCATAGCGGATCTCTCCGATCGCCCAGGCGGCCGACAGACGCATCTCCTCATCAGGGGACGCCAGCATCGCCTCCAGCGTCTCCCGCACCTCGCGGCGGCCCAGATTCCAAAGCGCCTTGGCCGCGTTGGCTCGGACGCGGTTGTCCGGGTCGCTAAGGAACGGGACCAAGAGCTGTGCGTACCGCGTATCCCCCAGTTCCTCGAACGCCTCGATGGCGTTGGCCCGCACGCGGTCGTCGGGATCGCTGAGCGCCCCGATCAGGCGCCTCATCCCCTCCACGTTCCCGGAGAGCTCGACGATCTTGACCGCCGTGGCGCGCACGCGGTGATCGTGATCGGCCAGGAGATCCATCAACAGCGTTCCCAGGTCCCTTTCCGCCTCCACATACCCCACCACCTGGAGCGCCTTCAGGCGCCGCTGGGGGTCGAGCGAGTTTATCTCCTCGGCCAGCCGGTCGAGCATGGCGCCGTCGATCTTGGCCAGCGCCCGCGCGGCCGCATGGCGGGTCCGCGGATCCAGGCGGTCGAACGCGTTCATGTACCGCGCGAAGCCGTCCCTGGATAGTTCCCTCACCGCCAGCCGGCGCAGCTCCTCCGAAGGCGACAGGAGCAACGGCGCCAGGAGCCTCGTCTTGTCCGGCACGTCCAACAGGGCGATCCCCCGGGCCGCCGCCAGCTTGACGTCATCCGACGGGTCGCCAAGGGCCGCAGCAGCCGCCTCGGCCAAGAGCGGCGATCGAAAGACCTGAAGGACCACGAGGGCACGCGAGCGGACCTCCGGGTGGGGGTTGGAAAGGAATGTCCGGACCATCCTGTCGCGGCGGGCCGGGTCCAAGCGGGCCTTCGAGAGCAGCTCCATGATCTTGGTGGCCGCCAGAGGGTCGACATCCGGCGCCGCCTCGACCGCCGGCCACCACGGAGCGTCCGTCACGCGCTCAGCCAGCGCAGAAAAACCCTCCGGCGACAGCCGGAGAAGCCACATCCCTATCGCCCTGGCGAAACCGGGGTCCCGCCGCATCCCCATCACTCTCACGGCCAGCTCCCGAAGCCGAGAGCCGGGCTCCAGCGCCAGCTTGAACAGGAGCTCCACCGCCGCGACCCCATGCGCCGTCATGAGCGCTTCCTCGAACGCGCGGTGCGTCGGCGCCTCCGGGCGGGCAGGGACCGCGTCGGACACCGCATCGTACGCCTCCGCCCCCGATTCGATCAGGAGATCCATGAAGACGCGCCTGCCGTGGCCGGGATATATCTTCACCAGAGCGCCGGCCGCCTGGATCATCGCCGCGCGGTGCCGCTCCACGAACAGCCGGCTCCGTTCGTCCATCTGGGTCCGCGAGTTGGCCAGGTGATATCGGTACAGGAGCGCCAGCCCTTCCGAGGCGTCCAGCGCCGCCTCGCGCACCAGTGGCGAGGGATCCATGGCCCCCTGGGCCATGAGGGGAAGCGCTTCGAATCCCCCCAGCGACCCAAGCGCGGCGAAGGCGGACCGTCTACAGCGCTCGTCGGAAGACCGCGCCTGCCTGCGGGCGACGTCCAGGAAGAGATCCCTTCGGGTCATCACCCGAGCCCTCACCTCAGGGAGGAGATCGGGGAAATGAAGAAGCGCCACGTCCGGTCGGTTGATGCCCCCGGAACCCGACAGCTCCTCCAAGGCCGCCGCTTGTAGCTCCGGGTAAGGCTCCCTCAGGGCCGCTTCCGCGAAGGCCAGCCTCCACCCCGCCGGCAAGGTCCGAAGGGCCGAGAACGTCGCCGCCACGCCCACGAGGCGGGATTCTATCCGCCCCCCAGCGCCCTGACCAGTCCTTTGAAGGCGCGGCCGCGCTCCTCGAAATTCCGGAACATGTCCCAGCTTGCGCAGGCGGGCGACAGCAGGACCGCCTCGCCGGGCCGCGCCGGGATCCTCAACGCCTCCTCGAGCGAGCCGACCCGATAGATCTCCGGTATCCGCACCTGCGCGCGGAGCGCCTCCTCGATCGCCCGCGCCGTCTGCCCCATCAGCGCGCACGCCCGCACCGGTCCCTCCGCGATCGCCCGGGCCAGCCCATCGAAGGACGTCCTCTTGTCAAAGCCCCCCAGGATGAGGAAGATTGGCCCGGGGACGGCTCCCAACGCCGCCACCGTCGCATCTGGATCGGTGGCCTTGGAATCGTTGTAGTACCTCACGGCCCCCCTCTCCGCCACGAACTCCAGGCGGTGCTCCACCCCGGGGAACGAGTTGAACACATCCTCGCACGCCCGCAGCCAGCCATCCCACCGCCCGCCCGCGGCCGCCCAGACCGCCGCCGCCGCCGCCGCCATGTTCTCGAGGTTGAACCGGCCGGGGATCTTCCGGCCGGAAACATCGAGGATCGACGTGCCGGTCCCACCGGCGAGTTCTATCCGTTCCCCCCGGACGAAGGCGCCGCGGGCCCGAGACTCACCCGCGCCGAAGTACATGGTACCGGAGGGGGCCGCCCCTTCCCACCCCGCCACGACCGGATCGTCCGCGTTGAGGACCTTCACGTCCCCCCTCCCCTGATGTTCCACGATCCTCCGCTTGGCGGCGGCATACTCCTCCATCGTGCCGTGCCGATCAAGGTGGTTCGGCCGCAGGTTGAGGACCACAGCCACTTCGGGACTGCGACCGATCTCCCCCAGGCGCTCAAGCTGGAAACTCGAAAGCTCCAGCACCACGACGTCATCCGGACCGATTTGGTCGACCGATTCCAGCAGCGACCCGCCGATGTTGCCGCCGACCCACACGCGGGCCGGGCCCCTCCTGAGGATTTCCCCGATCAGGGCGGTCGTCGTGGTCTTGCCGTTCGAGCCGGTCACCCCCACGACCGTCCGGGCGCGGTTGAGCTTGAAGAAGAGGTTGATCTCGGTCTCCAGCGCCGGCGCCAGCCGCAGGAACGGGGATGACCCCGGCACCGCAGGGCTGACGACCACCAGATCCGCCCCGAGGAAATCCTCCTCGCGGTGACCGCCCAGCCGGAATTCGACCGGCCACCCCCGCAGCGCCTCCACCGACTCGCGCAGATCGGCCTCGGGCTTCAGATCCGTAACGGTGACCCGCGCGCCGCACCTGACGAGGAAGCGGGCGGCCCCGACGCCGCCCCCGAAGAGGCCGAGGCCCATCACCGTCACGCGCCGGCCCCGCAGCTCCGGCGCTTCCCGGATCCACGTCAATGCCATCGGCTTCCCCCAACACGGAGCGTAGCGGGGCTCACTTGGGCTCGGCTACCCTCCCGCGAAGCTCCTCCGCGCGGCGCCGCATCTCCTCGCGCCCCTCCAGAGACCTGTCGGCCGGCTCCAGTACGTACTCCACCTCCACGCGGTCCGTCAGCGTGAACGGGATCAGCACGTCGGTTATGAAATCCAAGGGGAATATCTGCCACCAGGGCGGGCGCAGGGGCAGCATCTCCCGCACCGGCCTGTAGCCGCGGTGCTCCACGACGATCTCGCGGGTGCCGTACCAGACGTACCGCACCTCGCACGGCGTCCGGCCGACCGTTTCCCCGTCGACGCTCAGCGTCGCGCCGGGGGGATCGGTGCGGACCGCCACGATCCTCTCCACGCAGCCGCATAGAAGCCCCACGGCCACGGCGGCGCCCGCCACGCGGCACATGCGCCCGATGTTAAGCCCCGACCGCCGGCGGTGCAAGCAGGAAGCGCCCCGGGCAAACGTTGACGATCCCCGGCACAGAGGCAATAATCCATCCCATGAAAGGTCTCCTTCTGGGGGCGGGCTACGCGACGCGCCTATACCCGCTGACGAAGGACCGCCCCAAGCCCCTGCTGCCCTTGGCGGGCGTGCCGATACTCCAGCGGATATGCGACCGCCTACTGAAGGTCAAGGCGATCGACAAGATATACCTGGTCACCAACCACCGCTTCGTGGGCCACTACTACAATTGGCTGCGCGACTACCAGGACCAGAGGGCGTTGACGTCGCCGATCGAGATCTTCGACGACATGACAACCACCCCCGAAGACCGGCTGGGGGCCATAGGAGACATACAGTTCGCCATACAGAACGCGAGGATCGACGACGACCTCATGGTCATCGCGGGGGACAACCTCATCCAGTTCGACCTCCAGGAATTCGCCGCCTTCGCACAGTCCAAGGGCACCTCGGTCTGCCTGAAGGACCTGAAATCCAAAAAGCAGGTCTCCCTCTACGGCGTCGTGGAGATTGACGACACGGGGAAGATCGTCGACTTCGAGGAGAAGCCCCCCACGCCGCGGACCACGCTGGTGTCGATAGGGGTGTACTGCTTCCGAAAAGACCATCTCCCGCTGTTCAAGCGGTACCTCGACGAAGGGCGCAACCGGGACGCCCCCGGCTTCTACCTTCAGTGGCTTTTCGGCAAGATCGACGTCTACGGCTACGTCATTGATGGTGAGTGGTTCGACATCGGTGACATCGACTCCTACAACATGGCCCACGAAATGGTGATGAAGGAGAGCTCATGAGGGCATCTGCGGCCCTGCTGGCGGCGCTGTGCGGCTGCTACGGGTACGGCAACCCGTACGACACCTCGTCGGAGCGGGCGGAGTACGAGGAATCCACCGAGCGGTGGCTCCTGTCGCAGGAAACGCCGCCCGCGGATCTCCCGCGCGCGGCGGAGCCCTCGTTCACCGATCCCGAGCTGGAGGGATGGCGCGACACGGTGCTGGCGACGGCCTCCGACGAGACGCTGCGGCGCCTCCTGGATGACTGCAAGCGCAAGATGGCATGGCTGGAGGCCCAGTGCGGAGAGCTGCTCCGGCAGGACGAGCACAACCGCGAGCCCCAATTCACCGCGCGCGCCTGGCAGCTGCGCACGGAGCGCATACGCCTGAGGATGATAGAGGACCGGATATCCAGCGGCGCCCCCTGCCGCACCGAGTGAGCCGCAGGCGGCTCAGCGACCACTCCCCCGGGGGACGATTTCGATGACGGCCACCTCGGGGCGCGCCAGGAACCGGAGCCGCGGGACGGCCCCCCCCTGCATCCCCACCCCGCGGTTGACGTACATGTGCACCCCGGCGAGCCGGTGGAGCCCGCGCTCGTAACTCTTGTGCAGCCGGCTCCCCGTCACGACCGCCCCCCACAGCGGCAGGCATACCTGCCCGCCGTGCGTGTGCCCGCATAGAAACAGGTCGACGCGCCGGCCGGGCCCGCGGCCCATCAGCTCCTCAACCGCGTCGGGCCAGTGGTGCAGGTAGATCGTGTACGCCCCGTCATCGAGGCCCTCCAGGAGATCCTTCAGCCTCCGCCCGGGATAGATCCCCTGCCCCACCAGGCGCAGTCTCCGCCCGTCGCGCTCGATCAGCCTGGTCTCGTCGTCAAGCAGGACGGCGCCGGACGACTCGAATATGCGGCGCACGGGGAACTTGGCGTCCCAGTGCCCCTCCACCCCGAAGACTCCGTGGGGGATCCGCAGCCCCCCCAGGTAGCGCAGCACCTCCACCAGCGCCACGCCGCCCTCCCGCACGTTCATGTAATCCCCCGTGAGGACGACCATGTGGGGGGCGGCGCGGGAAACCTCCAGCAGCATGCGCTCCTCCCGGCCGCCGAACCTCTCCAAGTGGAGATCCGACAGATGCACGATCCGGAAAAGGTCGTAGCCCAGGACCGGCTGGTCGGCCTCGATCCGGACGCGGGTCGTCTGCACCCAGCGCGACTCCACCAGCGACCCCCAGGTGAAAGCCCCCGAGAAGACCGCCATCGTCCCGGCCGCGGGCCAGAACGCCCATCGGCGCTCCGCCCAAGATCTCTTGTCCGGAGGCACCCACCCGCGCCAGCGGGCGACGAGGCAGAAACAGGCGTGCAGGACTATCAGGAGCGATACGACGGCCGCGGCAAGAAGGAACGCTATCCAGAGGATCGCATCGAGGGGGAGCACCGACTTAATTATACCCTACTTCGGCGCGCCGCCCTCCTCTATCTCGCGCTTGCGCTGGAGGGCCTTCTGGGCCCGCTCCAGCCCCTCCGCCGCCTCGGCGTTCCCGGGTTCCACATCGAGCGCCAGCCCGTAGTACTCCACGGCCACGTCGAACCGACCGCGCTCCTCCCACAGGAGTCCGAGCTTCGCCAGCCCCAGCGCGCGGGCCGGCGGCTCGAGCGTCCCCAGAACCGCCTTGGAAAGCTTGTCGACGGCCTGCGCAGGGCGCCTCTGGGCGACGTCCTCCAGGCCCGAGGCCAGGAGCTTGATCGACTCGTCGTCGTACCCCGGCCCGCCCATGGCGACGTCAAAATAGGCCACCTCGATGAAGGGCAACCGGCCCCAGGCCTCGTCCTGGCTGTCGTAATCGCCCATCACGCGGCCGCGTATCTGTACGATCGAATAGCGCGGCGCCTCGATGACCTTCTGGATGTCCGGATTGTCCTTGCGAATGTAGATCGTCGGGATCGAACGCGTCCTGTCGGCCTCCTCCCACACCTTCGCGTCCAGCGGCCAGAGGGAAATTGCGTAGTAGTCCTCCTGCCGGAAAGTGCTGTACATAGTGACGAAGACGCCCTCGTCCTGCCGGTTCAATATCGCCCAGAAACTCACGTCCATCAGCATGTAGCTGGAGGGGTTCCGCACCAACTTCCCGAAATCGACCTCCTTGTAAACCTTGCCGGGATCGCGCTGGAAATCCCGTCCGGACTGGTCCACAAGCCTGTCGAAGTCGCCGGACCAGTACGTGCATGACGCGAGCGCCGCCAAGAGCACGAATGCCGCGCATTTCCAGAGGCTCGATCCGCGCATAAATCCTCCGCTCGACCCCGGGGACGCCGGGACCAACCAAATCTAACACATGGGGCGTGCCTGTCAAACAAAATGCGGCACGCGAGGGGGACGGGCCCCAACGCCCCCGCCCCGCCGGGCGTTTAAATTCCATGCGCCGCGGGGACAGAGGCATCGCCCTGATCCTGGCGCTGCTCGTCCTGGCCATCTTGGCGATCCTCATCGGCCAGATGACGATCACATCCCTCCACAACAGGACCACCGCCGAGAACAACACGGCCGACCTCAAGAACTCCTACGCGACCAGGTCGGGCTACCACCGGGCGCTGCTGTTCCTCGGCAGGGACATGGAGAAGATTCCAAACGTCGACACGCTCCACGAGTCCTGGGCCGCCCCCATGGATTTCGACCTCGCCGGCGCCCGCGTGCGCGTGACGATCCATGACTCGGAACGCTTCCTCGACCTCTCGCACCTGGTCAACGAAAATGGGGAGACCAACGAGGTGATGGCGGCCCGACTGCGCCGGCTGGTGCGGATACTGCGCCACCACCCGGAGACGGCCGAACGGATGATCGACTACATAGACGCCGACACGCGCGGCCAGTTCGAGAGCGGCGCCCGGAACGAGCGGCTCTTCAACCTGGAGGAGCTCCTCAGGATCGAAGGCATCTCCAGGGAGGCCCTCTACGGCGGCTCCGAGGGGGGCGACGTCCGCAAGGGCCTGCTGGAGTTTCTGACGGTCTGGCCGCGCGGGAGCGGCAAGGACGAGCCCACGCCCCCCGGCTCCGTCAACGTCAACACGGCCCCGCCGGAGATACTGGAGGCCCTCTCCGACAAGATGACTCCCGTCCTGGCCGAGGCGATCGTCGCCCACCGGAACACCGTCATAAACCCGGTCACCGGCGGCTTCCAGGACTTCAATTCCGTCGAGGACGTCCGCAAGGTACAGGGGATGACCGACGAGGTCTTCCAAGACATCTCTAAGTTCCTCGTGGTCCGCTCCGCAACCTTCGAGATCAAGGTCCGCAGCGCGGTGGGTGGCGTGGAAAAATCCTGGAACTACGTGGTCCGGCGCGTCACGGGGGACAAGAACCGGATGACGCTCCTGGCGAACCAGCGGATCACCGACTTCCTCTCCGCGTCGCCGCCCCCGACGGAGGGTCCCTAGACCTCGACGGTCTGCCCTTCGCGGGCCAGGAAGACCCGGCAGGCGCACCCCATCCTGCGCGCGGCGGCCCGGGCGCGCCTCTCGATGCGATCCAGGACCCGGTCCCCGTACTCGGGCTCGTGGTGGAAAAGCGCCAGCTTGCGGACGCCGGCGCCGCGGGCCAGATGCAGCACCTGGGAGACGGAGCTGTGCCCCCACCCGCGCTTGGTCTTGTACTCGGCGTCGGTGTACTGGGCGTCCGCCACAAGGAGATCCGCCTTCGCGCAGAAATCCACTACGCGCCGGTTGCACTCGTCTGTGAACTCCGAGTGCCCCCGGGCGGCGGCGTCGGAGCGGGCCGCCCGCTCGACCAGCACGTCGTAGTAAGGCTCGTTGTCGCCGGTGAAGACCGCCGAGCGCCCCCCGTGCGAAAAACGGTAGGCCAGGACCCGGATCGGATGGTTCATGGACTTCGAGACGAAACGCACGTCGCCGATCGAGAAGTTCTCCTCCTCCAGCTCGGTGAACCGCACCCGCGCGGCCAGCTCCACGCCCCGCACCGGGAAATAGCTGTACTGCATCTGGGCCATGAGGGCATCCTCGAGCGACTTGTCCAGCGCCCGCGGGCCGTAGACGAAAAGCTCGTTCCCCGGCGAATAAATGGGGGTGAAGAAGGGAAAGCCCTGTATGTGGTCCCAGTGGGTGTGCGTCAGCAGGAGGTGTATGCGCAGCGGCCGCTTCCGGGCGCTCAGCCTGAGCCCCAGCTTGCGGATACCGGTGCCCGCGTCGAGTATGATGATCTCCCGACCCCCGAGAACTTGGATACAGGACGTGTTGCCGCCGTACTTGACGGTCTCCGGGCCGGGACAGGGGATCGAGCCGCGAACCCCCCAGAATTTGACCCTCATGAACGGGCCGAGGATAAGTGAAGGCCAAAAGGATTGTCAAGCACAAGCGGCTGAAGCTGCCGGCTCAAGCCCAAACATCCAGATTGCGCCCCACGGGGCTCTCGCAGCGGAACGTCAGATACCGCCCCAGGCAGCGGAGCCTCAGCGAGGGAGGCATACCGAGAAAGAGATTGTCCTCGACGGGCCGTTCACCCCGGGGACTCGGCGCCGCCCCGGCGCGAGTCAGGCCTCCCACCGCCTCGGAAACCTTGTCCCGGAGGGCCTCCACGAGAGCCACGCCGTGCGTCGCCTCCTCGAAAGGCCGCACCGCGTAGGCCGCGACCGCGCCGACCGGTCCCACCATGTCTCCTCCCGCAAGGCGCATTATACAGACATCTGTTGAAGAGGGTCAACCGGCATCCCTGCTGGTATACTGGCCGCCATGAAGATACCCCCCACCGGCGTTATACTGGCGGCGGCGGGAACGGGACGCCGATTCCGCGCCCCTGTCCCCAAGGCGCTCGTCCCGCTGGCGGGCAGACCCATGCTCTTCCACTCCCTGGAAACCTTCGCCCGGCTCACCTTCGTCCGCCAGATCGTCCTGGTGCTCCCGCCGGCATGGATCGAGAAGTTCACCAGGGCTCACGGCCGGGCATTGAGCCGTCTCGGCGTCGCCAACATCGTCCCCGGCGGCCGGAGGCGGCAGGATTCGGTCCGCGCCGGGCTGGAGGCCCTCTCCACCCCCTTGGTCCTGGTCCACGACGCCGCCAGGCCCCTGATCTCCCCCGAGGCGATCCGCCGGGTGGCGCTGGCGGCGGCACGCCACGGCGCGGCCGTCCTGGCCTCCCCTGCGGTGGACACCATAAAGATCGCAGACCGCCGCGGCCGGGTCATCTCCACGCCCGACCGGTCCCGCGTCTGGCACGCCGAGACGCCCCAGGGCTTCCGGACCGAGATCCTCCGGACGGCCTACCGGTCGCGCGGGAAGGCGGACGCCACCGACGACACACAGCTGGTGGAACGGGCGGGCGGCAAGGTCGTCATCGTCCCCTCTCGAAGGGCCAACTTCAAGATCACCACCGGGGATGACCTGGCGCGCGTTGAAAAATTGCTTGACAAGCGGCCCGGGAAATTTATTTTAGGATATTCCATTTTTGAGGAGGATGCTTAGGGTTTAAAACGAAAAGACCGGGGGAGAGACATCCGGAGGGGGAAAACGGTCCGCCGCGGTTCCATGGAGGGGAACGGGACGCCGAGGCGCAATACCTATGGGGGGTGGGCGGACCGGCAGCCGTGAGAGGGTTATTCCTGATCGTTTGGGATAGATTAGGGAGGGTGTTCATGAAGAGGATCGCCGCCGTATTGGTCCCACTGTTCATGGTGGCGCTGGCGTTCCCGGCGGCCGCACAGGAGAAAGAGAAACCGGTGCTCCTCGACAAGGGGAGGGACGAAACGGTCAAGGTGACGGTCACCGGCGACATCGTGCTCGACTACGTCTGGCGCAGCCAGGAGCTCACGTACTTCACCACCAGCTACGATCCGGGGCCCGGCTCCGACGGCGAAAACACCTTCGAGGGAACGCTGGCGGTGCGGTTCAACGTGGAGCTATCCAGGAACATCAGCGCAGTCGTCGAGATCGGTAAGGAACGGGTCGACGACGGCCAGATACTTTACCTCGGCACCGAGGCGAACGGCCTGGTCCAGGTCAGGGAACTGCACGTCAACATCGCCGAGTTCATCGTCCCGGAGCTCAAGATTCAGGTTGGTATCCCGACGTGGTCCTTCGACGTCCGCGGTCGCGGCAGCTCATTCGCCTTCGATCCCCGGCATTCCCAGTCGTTCGTCCGCAACCGCTTTGCATATGAGGACGTGACCGGCACCATGGCCACTCGCGCCGGCGCCCCCGACGAGCTCGATCCCGTGGGGGCCGTGCTGACCTACACGATGGCGCCGCTCACGGTGGACGTGGTCATCCTGCCCGCCGTGATCGAGTGGGGAAGCCCCGGCGACGACGAAGCCCTTTACGCCGTCGACCTCTGGTTCGACATAGACCAGATCGGCAAGGGCAGTCGGGTGGGCGGGATACTGGCCCTGTCCGCCGCGCCCACCGGCGGCACTTCCATCTTCACCCTCGGCGGAGGCGCCGTGATCAAGGAGATCATCCCGGGACTGGAGGTCTACGGCGAAGCGTACTTCCAGTTCGGCAAGGCCGGCGACAATGAACTTCCGGCACCGCTGAATGAAGACATCAAGGCCGCAGGCGTGGCCTTCCAGGCGGGCGCCCGATTTGATTTCGGCGGCGACCTCAACCCCTGGTTGGGCGCCAACATCACCATGATCTCGGGGGACGGCGACGACGACGCGGACGACGACACGGTGGACAGCTTCCTGAGCTACGAGAACGTCAACGACCTGCTGATACTCGAGGACATGTACTTCGGCCTCGACTGGGACACCAACTACTTCGCCCTCAAGTTCAGCGGCGGTCTGGCCATGTCGGTCGCCGGCGGCAACAAGAACCTGGAGCTTTCCGCCGCGCTTGGCATCTGCCGGACGATGGAGGACGTCCAGTTCGCCGCGAATACCGAGAACGCGCTGGGGACCGAGATCGACGCGAAGCTGAGGTTCGCGTTGACCAAGCAGGTGGTACTCAACGCCGCCGTCGCGGTGCTGGTCGGCTCCGACGTCATGGAGCAGTCGATGGGCGGGGGCGCATACGACGATTCCGACGACTCCGCGATGCTCTACACCGCCGGCGCGGAGCTGAGATTCTAGCAGAGTCTTCGTTCTGAAGACTGTCACGGGGCCCCGGCATCGCGCCGGGGCCCTTTTTTATTGATTCCCGGGCCGCGCCGCGCTAAAGGCTATACGTCCCCATGATGCATGTTGCCGCGCTGCTGGCCGGGGCCGCGCTGGCCGCCGTGCAGGAAAACCAGGCGCCGTCCCAGGCGGACCGCCCCGCCGAGGCCGCGGAGGATGCCTGGGAGATCGAGCTCCTGCCGGCCAAGAACATCTACATGCCGTACCTGGCCGACCCGCGCACCTCCCGCACCAGCACCAAGGTGTCGTTCCCGGTGGACTCCCGCAAGGGCAACATAAAAATCGAAAGCAGCCTGGGGACCACCCGCCCGCTTGCCCTCTGGAAGAACTCCCGCTGCCCCGCCGAGGAAGCCGAGCTCTTCATCGAGGCGGCGGTCTTCTCGCGGTTCGACTTGAGCAAAGATTGGGACATGGACGGGGCGGACTACCGGTTCGGATTCCCCTTCGCCTACAGGTTGGGAGACGTCGCCTTGAAGTTCCACGTCTGGCACCTTACCTCCCACCTGGGAGACGAATACATGACCCGCGAGCAGGACCGCAAGCGCGACAGCTACCACCTCGACGAGGCCGCCCTGGGCATCTCCTGGCAGGCCGCGCCCAGCGTCCGCGCCTACGGCGAGATCGGCTACGCCTTCTACGTGGGTCCGGCCACCGAGGAAGGACGCGTGCAGGTGGGGCTGGAATGGACAGGAGAGCGCTGGGGAAAGATGACGCCGTACGCGGCCGCCGACGCCTCCACCCGCGAGGAGATCGACTGGGACTGGAACCTGACACTCCAGGTGGGGATCATCTTTCGATCCAACCCCGAGGCAGGAGGCCTCCGCTTCCTGCTGGAGTACTATCGCGGTCATGACCAGCAGACGCAATTCAAATCCGACCGGGACCAATACTTCGCCTTCGGCGTCGCCGCCGAGCTTTAAAAAAATCTGGGCCCCCTTCAGGGGGCCCATCGATAGGAGAGGGGTTAATGGGTTTGCACAATGTAAATCGGAATCAGGGCGAGGGGATCTTCACGATAATCCGCGCCGAAGCGAAAAAATTTCCGCCGGGCGGCTTCATTTAGAACTTCAGGTCGGCGCCGGCGACAAGGATCCCGGCTGAATCCTCCCCGCGACGGTTGAGATCCTCAAGGATCCGGCAACGGGCCAGCCACGCCCCCTGGATCCAGAAGAGCAGCGACTCGTTGTACGCCCAGCGGACCGAGACGTCGGTTTCAATCCCCCAGTCCCGTTCGCCGGTGAGCCGCGCGCCCGCGCCATCCCGCGGCGGCGCGTCGGCCCGGAAATGCCCGGCGTCAAGCTGGACCCGCACCGCCGGGTCGGCCGCCGACCAGCCCGCCGCCGCACGGAAGAGACGTATGTTGGTGTCCACGTCCAGTCCGTACTCCGCCGACTGCATGACCAGGAAGCGGTTTTCGTTCTCCCAGGATTCGAACGCCTCGTCCACCGCGTCCCCCGCCCGGTCGTTCCCGCTGCGCAGGGCCGCCGCCGCCTCGACCCAGAGCCTCCCCTCGACCAGGCCGAAGTAACGGAAACCGGCGGTCCCCGCCCAGGCCCTCCGGCGGACGTCACGGTCGGCGTCCCAGAGCTCGCCGCGCTGGAAGTAGATCTCCCCGAAGAGCTCCAGCGCCTTCTCCAGCAGGTATCCATCGGCCCCCGCCCCCGCGGTCCATATGCGCCCCAGCCTCCGGTCCGGTCCTCCCGAAACGACGGCCCCCATGATCCAGAACGCGAAACTGCCGGAGGTTTGGGCGTTGAGGAAGAGGGCCGCGATGGACTCGTCCTCCGAGGATGGACCGTTTTCCCGGTAAACGGTCCAGAAGGCCTGCGCCGAGGCGAACTCCGTCACCGCCCAGTTCAGGCGCACGCCGACCGCCTCCTGGACGTCACGGTCCACGGTGTTTCGGACGTGACCGCCCGCCGCCGCGGAGGACCCTTCGTGAAACCCCTCGGATTCCCCCAAGTCGATGAAAAAGGGCTCGTCGTGGGGGCGATTGCGATAGGTGACGTCCTGGACGCCGACCCGCATCAGGAGGGAAGGCAGGATGAACGAATCCACTTCCACGTAGGCCTGCTTGATCGCAATGTCGTCGGTCTCCGTATCGTTGGCGAAAGGCCGGTTGAAGCCGTCGTCGAAGCTGCGGTTCTCCACCTCCAGGACGCCGCAGACGGAATCCTTGAGGGAGATATCGGTCCGCAAGGAGGCGCGGCCGGCCCATGCGGAGGTGGATGAGCGGTCCGGGGGCATGCCGTTGATCGCCGCGCCGGCCTCGTTGAGCGGCCCGTCACGGAGGAGGTAGTGAAGATCGACATGGCCCGAGAGCCGGATGAGGAGTGCGCTGTGGCGGTCCTGCCCCGCCGCCACGCGCCCGTCGGCCGCCGCCGGCTCCTGGGCGGCCTGGAGGCATATGAATGCCGCGAGAGCGAGCATCGCGTCACCTTAGAGCATGCCCCGCCGCCGCGCCAGAAAAAAAGAAGGGCCCCGGATCGCTCCGGGGCCCTTCGGGCCGTCTTCGTCTCGAAGACTAGAACTTCAGGTTGACCCCGATGGTGTAGAGCTGCGTCGTATCCTCGGAGTCAGGATTGCCGGGGCCGCCGGTCTCCATCTCGAGGATGTCCGAGCCCATCAGGCGCGCGTAGGCCGCGCTCACCGACACCTGCTTGGAGAAGTCGTACTTCACCTTGATGTCCAGCTCGTTGCCTAGCTTGTCCTCCTCGTTGCCGCCGCCGTAGTTGATCTTCTCGGCGGTCTTGCAGATGCCGAGGATGGCCGATATCTCCAGCTTCTCGATGGGCGTCACGCCCGCGCTGATCTTGATCGCGGTGTAGTTCGAGTCCACGTCGAACCCGAAATACATGTCCTCGAGGATCAGCAGGTCGCTGACGTTCTCGTAGCTGAGGAACCGGTCGCAGTCGGTGTCGCCCGCGTCGTCGCCGTCGCCAGACACCATGGTGTAGTTGATGCCGACCCAGGGTTTCATGGGGTTGTCGACGTGATACTCCGCCCCGATCTGAAACGCCATGCCCTTGGCGTCGGCGTCATCGTCGGCCACCTCGCCAGCCTTGCCGGTCTGGAAGTAGAACTCGCCGAAGAGCTCAAGTCCCGGAACCCCGACGTCCACCAGATTCACGCCGATTCCGAAGGTCCACACCGCGGCGTGGGCGGCTCCGTCACCAAGGGGGCCCTCGGGATAATTGACGAGGGCCGCCACCAAGCCCACCCTGCTCTTGTCGTTGCCGACGATGTCCTTGAGGTTGTACCAGACGTCCAGGGCGTAGAGGGTTTCGTCGCGGTCGATCTCGCCCTGCTCGACGAGGCCGGGGACCAGCACCAGGTCCGCCGTGAACAGGCCCCGCGTGAAGGAGACCTGGAGCCCCACTGGGGTCAGCTCCACCGGATCGTTATCCAAGAGCTCTATGGCCTCTACCACGTCGAAGTTCTTGGCGAAGCTCTGCGAGCGCCTCGGGCCGAGGGCGAAGGCATGGCCCTTCCCGCGCACGTCGAAACCCCATGTGGTGATGCCCACCTTGGCGCTCAGGCCCGGATCGAAGAGCTCGTCGAACTTGATCTGGGCCTCGCGAAGCTGGATGTACTCAGACAGGCCATAGGTCCCCATACGGTCAATACCACTCGGCGTGATGGTGCGCCTCTTGCCTAGCTCGACGACGGCCGAGACCTTCTCGTTGAGCACCGCGTCGAACCGGACGTAGAACTCGCCCTCGAAATCGTTCTCGTCCGAGGGCCGCGGACCGCTGTCTACGGTTGGGAACAGCCCTGACTGGCTGAACTCCTTGGCGCGCCACACGTAGTCAAGGACTAGCCCGCCGGACACGTGCAGTTTTACCGTGTCGGCGCTCTCCTTGCTGGTGGTCACGTTCCGCCCATCTTGGGCGGCCGCGGCGAAGGCCATCGCGAAGACCGCCAGCGCGGCCGACGCCGTCATGAGTGACTTCTTCATCACTTTTCCTCCTTGAATCACCTTCCTGAAACCCGCACTTCACTACCCCGCGGCGGCCTTCAAGGCCCCGCGGCGACTTCCTTTCTCTCTTCCCCCCTGGGCACCTCCTTTCGCTGAAAGGAAGGTCTTGAGTCGCCTCAAGCTTTCTCAAGCCAACCGCCCGAGATTCAAAGATCTCGCCGCTCCAGGCCACCAGGCCCGAGCGCGGGCCCCACAACTGGGCCGTGGCCGCCCCCGCATGTCCGTCCACGCCCTTCCCGGGCCCGGACGGGCGGATGCCGGGACGGCAAGCATCTGTATCGTCCGCCGGAGGGGCGGAACTTGAGGGGAATTTGATGACGGCCTGCGGGCGGGGCGGCGAAGGGGCCTTGTCGAGCGGGCGTGGCGCTGTATAATCGGCCCCGTGGAAGAAAAGGTCGTCGCCCGTTACAAGAGCCGCGAGGGGGCCGCCAGCTACAACACAAAGTACGACCGGGAATGGCACAAGCGGCTCACCACGAGGCGCGAATACAGGGTCATCGAGCGGTGCCTCCGGATCGCGGGCCCGCAGGATCTGATCCTGGATCTGCCCTGCGGTTGCGGGCGGCTGTTCCGGGCGCTTCAGCCCCACGGCCGGCGCTTCGTGGAGATGGACATATCCCTTGAGATGCTCAAGTTCGCCCGGCAGAACTTGGCGGAGTGGGGGCCTGCCCTGGCGGAGGCCTCGGCGTTCCACATCCCCCTCCGCGACGGGGCGGTGGATCTGGCGTTTTCAGCCCGCCTGTTCCATCACATCCCCGATCCGGTCGAGCGGCGCCGGTACATACACGAACTGTGCCGGGTTTCGAGGCGCTGGGTGGTCATGACCTTCTTTCACACGTGGTCGCTTAAGAACATCCTGCGGGTGCTCAGGAGGCCCTTAAACCGGAAGAAGCCCAAGGTGACGATGACCACGGGGGAGCTGAGGGAGATAGCCCGGGCGGCCGGCTACGAGGTGGTCGCCACGATACCCCTTTTCCGCATAGGTTCCGGCCATCATTACGCCGTCCTGCGGCGATGCTGATCCACGGCGCGGAGCTGGTGGTACACCCCGATTACCGCGGCATCTTCGGGGGGCTGGAGCGCCCCCGCGACATCATCGCGCGCTGGGGCCCGCCGCCGCCGGTGGGCCGGGCACGCAGCGCGGTGCGGGAGTTGAGCCTCCCCCACGGTCGATTTTTCTTTAAGGTATACGCCTACACCGGCCTGTGGCGGATCAGGACGATATTTATAGTCTCCCGCGCCCGCAGGGAATACCACAACCTATTGAGGATGATGGAGTTGGGCTTCAATGTCCCGAAGCCTGCGGCCTATGGGCAGGTGCGGACGCTGGGGATGGTGGGAGTCAGTTTCATCATGACCAGGGCGGTGGAGAACGCCGTGAGTCTCAGGGACTTGGCCGATGCCTCCGCTGATGCCCCTTGGCCCATGCCATCCACTGTCGAGCGCCGTCGCCTGATCGAGGATTTTGCCCGGACACTCCGGCGCGCCCACGACGTGGGGTTCTTTATACACACGCTCAAGGGGAAGAACCTGCTGTTGGCCAAGCACGACGGCGGATATGGGATTTACGTCATAGACGTGCCCTTTGCCGGCATCTGGAGGTACCGGATATTTCGCGGGGCGGGGCGGATACGTGATATAGCGGTGCTGATGAGGATCGCCCGCCGGCTCCTGACGAGGACGGAGCGGATGCGTTTCGCCCGCGCATACGGGGCGGACCGCGGGCTCCTGCGCCGGGCGCAGTCATATCAGGAGACGCACTATCCATGACTCTGCTGCTGGCGCTCTTGTGGTCTCAGGACGTCCAGGTGGAGATCGAGGCGCGGCTGGCATGGACCGCTCCCAAGTTCCGGGTACGTGATGGTGAGTCATGGCTGGCCCCCTCGAGCGTCTTTTCCAGGGAGCTGGACGCCGAATCCTCCCGTTTCAGCCCCGGCGGGGCGTTGCGGGCGGCCGTCGGGAGCGAACGTTTCTCCTTGGGCTTCTGGGGCTTACGAACGGACGGGGACGGCGTCCTGGACGAGCCCAAGAGCTTTGGTGGCGTGGTGGTCCCTGCGGGGACGGAGGCGGACGCCGATGTGCGCTTTCACCACATGGAGCTCGGGTGGTCCCACAGGTTCACGCTTTGGGTGGCCGCGGAGGGGGAGCCGTCGTTAAGCTTGGATGCGGGGCTTGCCGTCGAATGGCTGGTCTTCGACGCCGATCTGGGCTTCGGCGGCACGCGTCTGGATGGGGTCTTTCCTACTCCTCAGCTCATGTTGGATTTCCGCCCAAGTCCTTTCTTGGGGATGGAGGCGGGTGTCGGGGGCTTCTTCATCCCATTCGCCAACGGTGACACCGACATCCTCGACCCCATCCAATACCGGTTCGGGATTTCGGCTCGTTGGAATGGTTGGACCCTGAGGTTGGGCTTCGAGCTTTACCACGTACACCTTGAAGAGAATGCGGACGACCCCGACGAGGACATCGTCCACCTCCGCCTCCGCTCCTTCTGCCTCTCCCTTTCCCTCCCCCTCTAACCGTTACCGAAATCGCGTCGCTATTTCGTTAACACTTGCGCAAACTGTTAACGAAATCGCGACGCGAAAACGGTAACAGTTTTTAAATGTAGAGGTTTCACGCCAGAGGCGCACTACCCGGGTGGAGCAACGAGGAAAGGGCTGCCGCATGAGCCTGATACTGGCGCTTTACCTGAACCTTCAGGAATGCAATCTCCACCGTCTGGTGGCGGACAAGGATCCTGACGCGCGCCTGAAGGCCGTCGAGTTGATCCGCAGAGGCAAGGACCCGAAGACGGCGCCGGCGATCCTCCATCTCATGGGTGACGAGCACCAGCGGGTACGCGCCCGCGCGATCCAGGCGTTGGCCGACTTGTCGGAATCGGCGGCCTTCGACGGGCTGGTGGGGCAGGGGCTGGCCAGCCCGCGGCCTGCGGTCCGCGAGGGGACGTGCGAGGCCCTTGGCCTGGCCCGACGCAAGGAGGCGACCGCGGCCCTTATGAGGCGGCTCTTCGACCCGGATTCCGCCGTCCGCGGGCGTGCCGCCGAGTCATTGGGCAAGATCGGCGACGTCGCGGCCGCGGACCGGCTGGTGGATGCCTTCCGGCGCCACCATGACTGGATCACTCGCACGTCAGCCCTCGAGTCGCTCGCCCGGCTCTCCATCGAGAAGGCCGCCGGTCTCCTGCCGGCGGCCTCGGGGGATCAAGCCTATCAGGTCCGCATGATCGCCGCCGAGACCTGGCCGCGCGCGGGCGGCGCGGGGGCCCTCGAGGCGCTCCCCCGGCTCCTCAACGACCGCGACTGGAGGGTCCGCGTCTCGGCCATAGAAGCCTGCCTCGACCTGCGCGACCGGGCCTCGGTGGGCTGGCTGGCCGACCGGTTGGGCCGGGAGTGGGGCCGGCTCCGCTGGGACATCGTTTCGGCCCTCCACGATCTGACGGGCAACGATCTCGGCCTCGAATCGGCGCCCTGGAAGACCTGGTGGGAAGCCAACAAGGAAACCATGCAAATCAAACCGCGGCCGAAGACCGGCCGGTCCGCCGCCCCCGATCCGGGTTCCACCCGCGCCTCGTTCTTCAAGCTACCCATCCTGTCCGACCGCATCATCTTCATCCTCGACCTCTCCGGCTCGATGCGCGAACCCTCCCTTGAGCCGCCGCTGACCAAGCTCGATGTCGCCAAGCGTGGCATGATCGAGACGATCCGCGCGCTCGATCCCCGCGTGCGTTTCGGCCTGCTGGGGCTGGGCTCCGACGAGGACGGCAGGTACTCGATGCGCGAGCAGAAGACCTGGAGGGGGCGGCTCGGGCTGTTGCCGGCGTCGCCCGAGGCCAAGGCGGACGCGGAGCGCTTCACCCGCCGCCTCGAGGCGCGGGGTTGGACCAACATCTACGACGCCATCGAGTACGCCTTCGGCGAGCCCGACGTCGACACGATCTTCCTCTACTCGGACGGCGGCGCATCGCGCGGGATATTTTTCGCCACCGGGGAGATACTCGAACACGTCTCGAGAATGAACCGGTTCAGGAAGATCGCGATCCACACTGTGGAGGTCCCCGGCGACAAGAACACCGATGACAACCGCCGCCTGCTCTGCCGCCTGGCGGAGGAATCAGGCGGGACCTGCCGCCTCCACGTGAAGAAATAGGACTACCGCAGCTCCGCGTAATCGAGCCCGAACTGGTACAGCGGCGAGTTCGGATTCCACGGCTTGGCGGCCGGGTTGGTGCCCACTATCTCGAACTCCAGCTCGTTGATCCCGGAGCGTACCTCAACGCCCTCGTATTTCAACTCGCCCGAATGGGCGATCTTCGGGCTGTAGAGGTCCAGCTCTTCTTCCACGACCTTGCCGTTGAACGACACCTTGAAGATGCCGTAGTCGGTGGACTTGGCGGCGGCCAAGATGAGCGTGCGCCTGCCGGCGTCCTCCGAGGGCACGGCGAGCTTCAAGCGGTCCCCAGGACGCGCACCGGTCCAGAATAGGTGGGCGTTCCCGCTCCACGTCCCGACCCAATCCCGGCTCTTGGTCTGGGTCAGCACCCTCCCGGCGGACCGCGAGATGACCTTTATCCGTTCTCCCTCGATCTTCACGGGGCTGAAGGGGGTCTGGACGGGCGGCGCAGGCGTCGGATCCTTCGGTGGGGTCGGTACCGGATCCTTCGGAGGCGCGGGCACCGGGGCGGGGCCGGGCGTCGGCGGTGCGGGGGGATGCGGCCGGAAGAGCGCCAGCGCCAGCACCAGCGCCAAGGCGGCGGCGACGGCGCCCGTCAACCCAAGCACGAGACCTCGTCTAGTCCGCGGGGCCGCCTTGACCTTCTGTCCTTCCAGCCACCTGGTGAGATCCTCCGCGAATGCCAGCGCGGTCTGATAACGCTCCTCAGGCTCCTTGGCGAGGGCCTTCATGCAGATGCCCTCGATCGCGCGGTCCAGCCCCGGACGGATGACGAGCCTCCGCACCGACGAGGGCCGCGGCACCTCGTCGGTGACCTTGCGCGTTATGACCTCGATGGGGTTGTCGCCCTGGAAGGGGGGCTTACCGGCAAGTATCTCGTAGAGCATCACCCCCATCGAGTAGACGTCCGTCCTCCGGTCGACGGGTCTCTTCCCCCGCGCCTGCTCCGGGCTCATGTAGACCGGCGTCCCCACCGCCACGTTGGCGGCCGTCAGCCGCGTGCCGGAGCTGTGCTGGAGCGACCATGCCAGTCCGAAGTCGGTGATATGGGGTTCGCCCTTGGCATCCACCAGGACGTTCTGCGGCTTGAGGTCGCGGTGGACCACGCCGTGCTGATGGGCGTGATGGACGGCCAGCGCGGCGTCCCTCAGGAGCCTGACCTGCGTGGGGATGCTGGGGCGCGCCTGTTTGCGCCACGCCGACATCTCGCGTCCCTCGACGAACTCCATCGAGATGTAGCGTTTCCCCTCGATGACGCCCACCTCGTAGACGCCGACGACATGTGGGTGCTTGGGGATGTTGGCGGCGGTCCGGGCCTCGCGCAGGAAACGCTGTTCGTCCTGTGAGGCCTCCTCGGCGCTCAACCGCGGGTCGGGCGCCAACATCTTGAGGGCCACCCGGCGCCCGAGCGAGGTATCGAGCGCCTCGTGGACGACCCCCATGCCGCCGCGCGCCAGTTCCCTGCAGAGGAGAAACTTCCCGAAGGGCGTGCCCTCGCCGCCGGCGGACGCGCCCTCGGGCTTCCCGGCAAGGGCCTCGATCTGCTCCTTTCTGACGTACCCCTTCTCCACCAGTACCGAGGCTAGCGAGGGGATCACGCCCCCCTCGGACGCCCTGCGGGACCGTTCCGCCAGGGCCTCGCTCAGCTGGGCGGGCGTGACCAGTCCCAGCTCCAGCGCGCGCTTGCCCAGCAGGAGTTCCTTGGAACTCTCCTTGTCCCCGTCCGGTTTCGAGGCCATCGTGAGGAGTGCTCCCCCTTTCCCTCCAATTTACCACAGTAGGCCGGTACCGCGCCAACGCTCCCGTGCGCGGCCGGCGGGTTCACTTTGCCAATCCGCCCGCGGGGATGTAGACTATTACGCCGTGCCCACGCGCAGCATTCCCGTCCTGACCGACGAGCAGCTGATAGAACGCCTCAAGCGGGGCGACCGGTTCGCCGGCGACGCGCTCGTGCGGCGCCACAACCGCCTGGTGGCGCGGGCCGTCTACGAGGTGGTGCGCGACTTGGCCGCGGTGGAGGATCTCATCCAGGAGATCTTCATGAAGGCGTTCCGCAAGGTCCACCTCTACGACCCGGCGCAGGGCAAATTCACCGTGTGGCTCACCACCGTGGCCCGCCACGAGGCGATCAACCACCTCCGGCGCATGAAGCGCTCGCGCCACGTGTCGCTGGAGGACACCGCCCCCGAGGGCGGATTCTCCCCCGTGGAGCGCCCCAGCCAGCAGGTCTCGAAGAAGGAGACGTGGGGGAGGGTCATCGAGGCGATCCACGCCCTCCAGGAGCCCGCCCGCACGATCCTCAAGAAACGCATCATGGAGTCCAAGCCCTTCGACCAGATCGCCAAGCAGCTCAATCAGCCCGTGGACACCGTCAAGACCATCTACTACCGCACGACCGAATCGCTCCGGCGCAAGCTCGGCATCCCCTCCCTGTAGCGCCCCGGAAATCATTTGTCTTCCTCCGCGCTTTGTGGTGAATTCATCGGCGTGCACCGGCTGGTGAGCGCGCTGGGGCTGGCGGCGATCCTGGGGATCTGCTGGGCGGCCTCGAACAACCGGAAGGCCATCCGCTGGCGCGTGGTGGCCTGGGGGATGGGCCTCCAGCTGATCTTCGCGCTGGCGATCCTCAAGACCCGTCCCGGGTACCTGGTCTTCAGGTGGGTGAGCGACGCCTTCACCAAGCTCATCTCGTTCACCGACGAAGGCGCCCGTTTCGTGTGGGGCTGGCTCTACAAGAAGGAGGGCTCCTACGCCTTCATCCTCGACGCGCTGATGACCATCGTCTTCTTCTCCGCGCTGATGTCCCTCCTCTACCATCTGGGGGTGATGCAGTGGGTGGTGGGGGGCATCGCCCGGCTGATGAGGAAGACGATGGGCACCTCCGGCTCGGAAACCCTCTCCGCCGCCGCCAACATCTTCGTGGGCATGACCGAGGCCCCGCTGGTGGTGCGGCCGTTCGTGGAGACGATGACGACGTCGGAGCTCCACGCGGTGATGACGGGCGGGTTCGCCACCATCGCCGGCGGTGTCCTGGCCGCCTACGCGGGCTTCGGCATCGACGCGGGGCACCTGGTGGCGGCGAGCTTCATGTCAGCCCCCGCGGCGCTGGTGGCCGCCAAGATGTTCTATCCCGAGACCGCCGAATCGGTCACGGCGGGCCAGGTCAAGATAAAGCTCGAGCGGACCACCTCCAACGTCTTCGACGCCGTCTGCGCGGGCGCCGGCGACGGGATGAAGCTCGTCTTCAACGTCGCGGCAATGGTGCTGGCGTTCGTTGCGATCATCGCCATGATCAACTGGGGGATCGGGCTCGTCCGCGAGGGGCTGACCCTTCAGGAGATATTCGGCTGGGTATTCGCGCCCGTGGCGTGGCTGATGGGGGTGCCCTGGGACGACTGCACGAAGATCGGCCGGCTGCTCGGGACGCGCATGGTGGCCAACGAATTCCTGGCCTACGTGGATCTCATGAAGATGGAGGTCTCCCCCAGGGCGCACGTCATCGCGACCTACGCCTTCTGCGGGTTCGCCAACTTCGGCTCGATCGCCATCCAGATCGGCGGCATCTCGACGATCGCCCCCTCGCGGCGGGCGGACCTGGCGCGACTTGGACTGCGCGCGATGCTGGCGGGGACGATGGCGTCGTTCCTGACGGCATGCATCGCCGGGGCGCTGCTGTCCGACGAACAGGTGGAGCGTGACTACCGCCGCGGCAGGGCCTCCAAGGCCGCGACTCCCCAGGAGCGCGCCCGCCACTGCGAGGAGTTCCTGCGGAAATACCCCGACTCCCCATACGCGCCGGAGATGCGCAGGCTGATGGACCGCCCGTGACCTAACTGCCCCGGGCGGCCTCGCGCTGGCGGCGGAGTTCCTCGAGCCGTTCCGGGGTGTCCTCCGCGCCGTCGCCGGCGCCGCCGGGGACGCGCAGGTGCAGGCGGAACCCCTCGGCGCCGATCACGCGCGCGAAGTCGTCCACCATCGCGAAGCGGAGGGGCTCTATGGTGACCGGCGTCCAGCGTTCGCGCTTCCCGGCGACCCCCTTGTGGCCGGCTATGCGCGCCCCGGCGCGATTGTAGAAACGGATGACGTACTCAAGCCTGACCGCCTGCCGCGTCGTGTTCTTGAGGCGTATGCGCACCCCGTAGACCCCGTCGGCGTCCTCCCTGAAGATGCGGTCCACCACGACGGCGCCGTCGGCGTAGCGGGCCCCCTCCTCGGTGGAGATGCCGGGCCACTCGATGGTCTTGGCGATGGGCCGCGTCAGCTCGGTCCCCAGCTCGGATATGACCGGCTGCTCGTAGATGGAGGGGTCGAACTCCCGCTCCACGTAGGGGCCGGGCTCGTCCTGCGGATATTCACCGGCGCCGATCGAGTCCCCAGCGCAGCCCGCCACCGCCAGCAATCCCGCCATAGCGTAGCGCATGAGCATCCTCCTACCTCCGGAGCGCCGCCGTGGCCTCCAGGAAGCGTTTGGTCCTTGCGGGGTCGGTCACGACGTTGACCCCGCGTTTCCGCATCTCCTCCTCGATGTGCTGGAGCCGCCCCTCGAGGGCCGGGTGCGTCGACCACGCGCCGCGATCCTTCTTCGGGAGCCTCGCCACGAAGTTCTTCAGCGCCGCGGGGTCGTATCCCACCACCGGCCGCGTCAGCAGATCCACCGCCATCGCGTCGGCCTGCAGCTCCGTCTCACGGCTGTACCCATTGACGATCTCCTGCGCCAGGTCGTCCAGGACCTTGCCGAAGGCGTCCACCAGCTTCAGGAGCGTGTCCCTCCTGTTCGGATCGTCCCTGAAGCCTATCGCCACGGCGAGTTTCGCCAAACCGCCCAGAAGGTCCAGCGCCCCCGCCTTGGCGGATGCCCGGTTGGCGGACTCCTCAGGGTGGCGCAGGTTCACGTGGGCGATCTCATGGGCCAGGACGCCCGCCAGCTCGTCCTCGCTCTGCATGTGTCTGAGGGCACCCGTGGTGACGAATATGAACCCTCCAGGGGCGGCGAACGCGTTGATCGAGTCGCTCTGGAGGACCCCGAACGAATAGCCCTTGTAGAGCTCGGGGCGGTCCGACTCCAGCGCGATGGTGTATCCGACCATGGAGACGTATCTTTCCAGCGCCTCGTTGCTCACCAGCGGGCTGCCGGCGATGGCGTTGGCGGCCACGCCGCGGCCCACGTAGTACTCCTGGCTCTCGGTGAGCCTCTGCGTCGCGCAGCCCGCCGCCGCCAGCGCCGCCAGGACCGCGACATGCTTTCTCATGGCACCTTACTTACCTGACGTTGGCGAACTCGCCCAGCCTTCCCTCGCGCCGGAAATCTTTCAGGAGCCCCTCCAGCACGGGACGCCCGGCGCGGCCCAGCGCCCGCGCCTCGAACGCGTCGAGCTGCCTGTAGGCGGCGTCGATGGCCGGGCCCTTCTGCTCCCGGTATTTCTTCTCGGTCTCCGGGTCGAAACGCCCCGCCTCGTAGCCCTGGGCCTTGAGCCGCATGATCTCCTCTTCGTTGGCGGGGCCGGGCTTGAAACCCTCCGGGGGGACCAGCGCGGACCTGAAGACGAAGGCCTCGCCCCCCTCCCTCAGGACGACCTGCGCGAATTTGCCGGAGAAGGCCGTCACCGTCACGGTCTCGCCGTATTCGGCCTGGCGGACCGTCTCGCTGAGCCGGCTGGCCTCCTTGTAGAACCAGGCCGTCCGGACGTTGATCTTACGGGGGCCGGGCGCCTCATCGGCCGCCTGCGCCGCCAGCAACGCCGCCGCGATCAGAGCCGGCATCGTTCCTCCCCGCGGGAAAGGGGATTCTACGGCGGGCGGAACGGGACTGTCAACGATTCCGCGCCCGGCTCCCCTACTTGGTCAGCATCTGGTACGAGCCGTCCCAGTCGGGCGGCGGCGGGGCCGCCGCGTACCGTTCGCAGAGCCTCAGGTACGGCTCGGCGGCGCGGTCGCCGGCGGAGGCGGCGGCCCTGAAGGCCTCGGCCGCCCCGCCGAACCGCCGCGCCCGGAACGCCTCCAGCGCCCGCCCGAAGTCCGCCGCCCTACGCATCGCCTCGGGTGACACCTCCCCCTTGAGGCCCAACAGCTCGAAGATGCGCACCGGGTGCTTCTTCCCCTTCACCTTTATCAGCGCCAGTTCCCGCCCCTCCACCCGCTCGCGGGCGGGACCGAAGGCCGCCTCGCTGACGATGATCTCCGTTCCGAACTCCTTGTTGACCCCCTCCAGCCGGGAGGCCAGGTTGACCTCGTCCCCTATCGCCGTGTAGTTCACCTGGCCGCGGGCGCCCATGTCGCCCACGGTGGCGATCCCCGTGTTGATGCCGATGCGCGCGCGCATCTCCGGCAGCCCCTGCCGCCGCATCAGGGCGGCGAACTCCCGCAGGCGCTTCTGCGCGCCGATCGCCGCCAGGCACGCCCTCAGCGCGTGGTCCGGCTGCTCCACCGGGTCGTTCCAGAAGGCCATGATCGCGTCGCCTATGTACTTGTCGATCGTGCCCTCCGTCCGGAATATCTCCTCCGCCGCCTCGTGGTGGTACCTGCTGACGAGCCGGACGAGCTCCGCCGGATCAAGCGTCTCCGAGAGGCTGGTGAACCCCGCGAAATCCATGAAGAATATCGTGAGCGGCTTGCGCTCCCCCTCCATGCGCAGCCCGCCCGGGTTGCGGAGGATCTTCTCGACGACCTTCGGCGAAAGATACCGGGCGAACTCGCGCCTGATCCTGAGGCGCTGGCGGCCCTCGGCGAAGAAGTTGACGGCGCTCACGGCGGCGTAGGAGAGGACGACGGAGGCTTCCGCCGGCACCAGTTCCACTATCCACCCCGCCCGGAAGAGCGCAACGTTGGCCGCCCCGCAGCCGACGACAAGCGCCGCCGCCGCCGCGCCGCCCGCCCAGGCCGAGGCCAGACGCGTGACGACCGCCGCGGCCAGCCCCAGCAGCATCGCCGCCAGGAACGACAGCCCCGTGGGAACCTCGCGCAGGATGTCTCCGCGCAGGACGTTCGCCAGCGCCACCGCGTGGAGCTCGCACCCCGTCATCGCCTCGGCAACCGGCGTAACCTTGAGATCGTAGAGCGCAGGGGCGTTGGTGCCCACGATGACCATCCTGCCCTCGAGATCGCCGGGGTCGAACGTGGTGACCCCGCGACCCTTCTGGAGATCCCACTCGCCGCCGATCACGCGGGAGGCGGCCCGCAGGGCGAAAACATTCCCCGGCGAGTAATAGCGCAGCCGGAAGGTCGCGTCCGCGTCGAGAGGGATCGATATCCTCCCCACCGCGGCCACGCGGTCGCGAACCACGACGCGGTCGGCCCCCTCCCGCGCCATGAGGGCGGCCAGTGCGAACGATGGATAGAACCTCCCGCGGAATTTCGAGAACAGCCGGTACCGGCGCATGACCCCGTCGATGTCGCGGGGCGTCGAGACGTCGCAGACGCCGCGGGCGGCCTCCGCGATCCCCGGCCGCGGCATCTTGACCCACTGATAGGGATCGCCGGGATCCACGCTGCCGTCGCTATCCACGCGTATGGAGTACCGCTCCAGGAGGGGTTCCAGCTTCTCCCACTGGACCGGCCGCGCCGGTGCACTACGAATAAATGGAACGGCCAGGTAGACCGGCGGTCCACCCCTGACGGCCTCCTCGAGATCCGGCTCCCCCTCCCCAGGATCGACGAGCGTGAAGAAGTCGAAAAGGACGACGGAGGCCTTGGCCCTCGAGCACGCCTTGAAGATGTAGGCCAGCACGTCGCGGGGCCACGGCCAAGCGACCCTGTGCCGCTCGGCCATCCAGTCGAGGGATTCCTCGGTCACGACGATCATGGCGACGTCGGGGTGGCCTCCGGCGCCGGGGATCGTGGCGCGCATGACGCCGTCGCGCGCCTTCAGTTCGATCGCCCGGCCCGGCCGGGTGCGGCACAGGCCCCAGGCCGCCGAGGCCGCCAGGGCCCCCGCCAGCAGGGCGCCGGCCGCCTTGGAGAAACTCCGGCGAGCCCGCATGCGGGGATTATACGGAGCGGCGCCGCCCGCGGCCCGCTATTTGAACTTCACGCAGAGCGCTGTGAGGTCGTCCTCGTGGGTGGTCGTCCCTGCGAACCGGTCGAACTCGTAGAAGAGGGCGCCCAGCAGGTACGCGCCGGGCTTGTCGCGTTCCGCCTTCAGCACCTCTACGATCCTCGCCAACCCGAACTCCTCGCCCGCCTGATTCTTCCCCTCCTCCAGGCCGTCGGTATAAAAGAGGAGCACGTCCCCCGGCCGCACCGATATCTTCTCCGCCTCCAGCTGGGCGTCGAAGACGCGCGGGGGCGCCATGCCCAGCATGAGGCCGCCCTTCATGAACCTCAGACAATCATGCCCCCGCAGCGGATTGTGCAGGATCGGCGGGTTGTGGCCCGCCCGCACGCAGAGCAGCTCCCGGCCGGCGGGGTCGTAGACGGCGACCACGGCCGTCACGAAGCTCTTGCGGTCGAGGTCGGGCATGATGTCCGCGTTGGTCCTGCAGACGGCCGCCACGGGATCCCCGAGCTCCTTCAGGCGAATCGAGAGGACCTTCTTGGTCATCCCGACGAGGATCCCGGCCTCAATTCCGTGGCCCGAGACGTCGCCGATGACGAACGCCGAGCGCCCGTCGCCCATCTCCACGAAGTCGAAGAAGTCGCCCGATATCTCCTCCGCCGGCCGGTAGACGAAGGATATCTCGCAGCCGGGGACGTCGGGGGGCCGCGCGGGAAGCAGCTTCCTCTGGCGCGAGGCGGCCACCTTGACGCCCTTCTCGACCTGGGCGGCCCACTGCGCCTTCTCCTGGAGTCTCTCGACCCTCGTTTGGAGCGCCTCCACGCGCTCCCTGGAGGCGGCCAGCTTCGCCTCGTTGGACTTCCGGACCCGGGCCTCCAGGTCCTCGCGGGGCAGGCAGCGCGGCTGAGCGGGCACGTACCGGCGGCATTCTATGTTCAGGTGACGCCACGCCCTCTCCACGGCCAGCTGGGGGATGTTCACCCTCGAGGGGATCCGAACGTCTTCGCGCAGCCCGCCGCAGAAGGGGCACACCCAGCAGAACTCGCGGTCGACGAACTGCCACAGGACGTTGCGCTCCATCTCCCGCCTTATCGCCTCGAGCTCCCGCTCCAGTTTCTCCGACGCCTTGGCCGCGTCCGCGGGCTTGGCCGGCAGCTGCGCGTCCGACAGCAGGATGGGCACACGGCCGTCCGCCCCGAGGATCTTCAGGAAACCCCTCAGCGACTCCGGGGGATTGATGAGCACCAGGGCCTGACCCTGTCCGCGGAGGGCCTGGGAGGCATAGTAGAGGGCGCGTGCCAGCGGCATCGTTATCCCGCTGAGCGCGCCGGCGTCGATTGCCACGCTGCCGACGGGCAGCAGGACCTGCCTCTGGAGGACTCCCAGCATATCCTCGTTGAAGCGCCCGCGGAGGATGAACTTCTGGAACGCGCCCGCCTGGCACGTGGTGATCTCGAATTCCGCGGTGCGGATCACCGTGTCGGGTCCCTGCGGAGCGGGCGTCATACGCAGACCTGGCCCCTCAGAGCATCTTGACGCAGACGGCGGTCACGTCCCCGTCGAGCCGCTCCGTCATGGCGAACTGCTCCACCTCCAGCGCCACCGCGCCGACGACGAGGGCGGCGTCGAGGCGCGCGTTGGCCTGCAGGACGGCCGCCAGCCTGTCCGGGCCGAACCTCTTGCCCGTTACGTGCTTGACGTCTTCCAGGCCGTCGCTGTGCAGCAGCAGCATGTCCCCCCCCTCCAGCCGCACCTGGCGGATCTCCAGCCCGCGCTCGAACGAGGAGCTCTGCACCAGCCCGAGGACGTGCCCCTGGGCCTCCAGGCGCGTGACGGTGGCCGGCGTCCCCGGGCGGACGAGGAAGGGAGCCGCCTGCCCGGCCCTGGCGAACTCCATCCGCCGCCCCTCCGGGTCGATGACCGCGACCGCGGCCGCCACGTAGCTCTGGCGGTCCAGGTCCTCGTAAAGTTCCTCGTTGGCGCGCGCCAGCGCCGCGGCCAGGCCGGCCGATTCGCGCAGGCGGGCCGAAATCACCTTCCGCGCCGCCCCCATCAGCACGTCCGCGTCAACGGACGTCCCCGAAACCCCGCCGACGACCACCGCGACGCGCCCGTCGGCCAGTCGCGCGAAGTCGTAGAAATCGCCGCCGCCGGCCAGCCCCGGCCGATAGAAGACCCCCACGTCCATGTGCGGGTACGAGGGCGGCACCGCCCGCAGGAGGCGGCGCCGGCGCTGGGCGGCCACCTCGGCCCCTTTCTGTACCTCCTCCGCCTTGCTGAACTTCTGGCGCAGGTCGCGCAGGCTGATGTTGAGCTGCGTCTGCGTCGGATCCGCCCCAAGCCGGGTCCTGCGGGATTCGGCGTCGGAAAGCTCCCGCTCCAGCGACTCGCGGGAACGTCCCTCGGTCGCGCCCGGGACGTAGGAGGGACACTCGCGGGTGAGGTGGTGCTGCACCCGGTCCACCACCGCGGCGGTAGGCGAGCCGCGCGCGATGAACCTGATGTCCGGCCGCAGCGTCGCACAGAAGGGGCAAAGCCACCGCGAGTCGCCGTCGGCGAGCTGCCAGGCGGGATTGCCCTCCAGCTGCCGGCGGACCAGCGAGTGCTGCCGCTGCATCTCCGCCACGCGCTCCTCGACATCCTTGACGTCGCCCACCAGGTCCGCCTCGGAAAGGACTATGGGCAGGCCCCCCTCGCCCGCCACCAGCTTGACCAGCCCCCTGATCTTGTCCGGCGGGTTGAGGAGGACCACGCGCCCCTCGCCGGGCCCGAGCCCGGCGGCGTACTCGCTCAGCGCCCTTATCAACGGGAGAGTAACCTCGTCCAGGCGCGAAAGATCCACAGCGAGATACCCCGGCCTGCTGAGGAAGTCCTGGACGAGCACCCCCAGGAGGTTGTCCGTGTAGCGCCCCACGGGCGAAAGGACCTGGAAATGACCCGCGGCCTTCACGCTGAGGGTGAACCCCTGCTCGCGGGTGTGAACGCGTGTATCCCCTGAATTGCCCTCCGTCGCAGGCACGAAGACGCCTCCTTGCCGCCGAAACCTATTCTAACACCTAAATGCGGCCGTTGGGACCTCCGCGCCCGCAATTCTTCCCTCCACCAGAGCGGCGGCGGTACCGGTGCCCAGCCGGCCCACCGGGCGACGGCCGTCACCTGATCTTCGGGTCGGGAAGAGCCGTCTTGACCCCTTCGTCGACGGGCATCCGATCCGGAAGGGCCCCCGCAGCCGACATCAGGGCCAGGAGCTCCGCCTGCAGCTCCCTCACCAGGCCCGCCAGGGCGGGGTCGTCGATGCGGTTGCGCGTCTCCAGCGGATCCTCGCGCAGGTTGTAGAGCTCCGCCTTGTGGCGGTCCGGCCCGCCGTCGCCGTGCGGGTAGCGCACGTACTTCCATTCCTCCGTCCGGACGCCGCGCACGTTGGGCGTGTACGGAAACTGCTTCTCATAGTTGTAGGCGTAAAAGAACGACTTCCTCCAGCCGCGTGCGTTCCCCTCCAGGAGGGGCCTCCACGAACGCCCGTGCGCGCCCCGGATCGGCGGAACGCCGCAGACGTCCAGGATCGATGGCGCCAGGTCGACGTTGAGCACCAGCTCGGGAATCACACGCGCCGCGGGGACCAGGGGCGGATACCTCACCAGCATGGGTATGCGGATGGACGCCTCGTGCATGGAACGCTTGTCCATCATCCCGTGCTCGCCAAGGAAGAAGCCGTTATCCCCGGCGAATACCAGCAGCGTCCTGTCGAGCCTCCCGGTCTCCGCCAGCGCCCTGTATATCTCGCCGACGCTGTCGTCCACAGAAAGCACGGTGGCCAGGTACGCGCGCACGAAGGCCGCGAACTCCTTGACCCCCTCGGGCCGCGGATCGGGGAAGTCCCGCCGGAAACCCCAAAGCGGGCCGTAGATGCCGTGCCAGGTCGTCAAGCGCTCACGTATCCAGGCGGGCTTGTCGTCGACATGGAACGCTGTTTCGGGATATCGTATGTCGGCGCCGTCGAAGGCCGATTTGTACCTCTCCTCCGGCACGTTGGGCGAATGCGGCGCCTTGTGACCCAGGATCAGCAGCATGGGCTTGCTGCGGGGCTTCCTGATCCATTCGACCGCCAGGTCGGTCACGACGCGCGTGTAGTATCCCTTCAGGAGCCGGCGCTCCCCGTTGACGTTGAAGGTCGTGTCGAGATAGGTCCCCTGGCCCTTGTGGCTGGCCCAGTAATCGAAGCCCAGCCGGCGCCCGTCGTTGTCCTCCCCCATGTGCCACTTCCCGATGTACGCGGTCTCGTAGCCGGCCTGCTGGAGGAGACGCGGGAAATTCGGCACGTCCTCGGGGAACTCCGTGAAGTTGTCCAGGACGCCGTGGGAGGAGGCATAGAGCCCGGAAAGGAAGCTGGCGCGGCTCGGCGAACACAGAGAGGTCGTGCAGAACGCGTTGGCGAAACGCACCCCCTCCGCCGCCAGCCGGTCCAGGTTGGGCGTCCGGAGGAATGGATGGCCGGCGCAGCTCATCGCGTCCCACCTCTGGTCGTCGGTAAGGATGAAGACCACGTCGGGCCGCGCCCGCTCCACCTGCGGGGCGCCCGCGCATCCCTGAAAGAGCCAGAAGACCGCCGCAGACGACGCCGCCAGTTTCCCGCCCATGCAGCCTCCCATCGGAATTCCGCAGCCTTAGACTCTCTCATTCCCGCCGCGGACCGTCAAGCCGTTTGAAAAGGCGCGATTCCATGATATAAGAACTGCATGGAACTGATCGTCGGCGTCCTCGCCGGCGCCTGCGCGGTCCTGGCGGCGATGCTGATCCTGGGCCGCAGGCGCTCCGAGCCCCCCCGCGCCGCCGCGCTGCCCGGCAGCGGCATCGAGGGGCTCCGCAGGGTGGGAGAGCTCGTGGTCCTGCGGGCCTACTGGTCGATCCCCGCCGTGGGCGAGGACCACGTGCTGGGGGATATAGGAAGGCGGTTCCTCAGCTGGCTGTGGAGCAAGAACAGATCGATCATGATCTTCCGCTTCGAGATACGCTTCAAGTACGACCTGCGCAACCCCGGATCGGTCATGCTGGCGCCGGGGGAACCCGGCGTCCTGGAGATCTCCCTCGGCAAGCCCGCCTACGAGATCAGCCTGGCCGACGTCCGCTTCTACCACACCGAGAAGGGACAGCTCCTGGACTGGCTCTTGCCGCGGGCGCTCAACATCTTCCAGAGCGACATGGACGACGAAACCCGCCAGAAGATACTGGAAACCGCCCAGGAGTCCGCGCGCCGGGAGGCCCAGCTCCACGCCGAACAGCTCGGCCCGGAGGCGCGCCTGTCGGCCGAGGCGATCCTCGCGGCGCTTGGCCGCTCGGCGGGCTTCTCCGAGGTTAGGATCATCCAGGGCAGGCTCGCGGAGGCCTCACAGCCCTGAGCGCTTGACCGCCGGAGGCACGCGCCGCTATACTGCCGCCCGTCCTTGAATGGCGGGCCATACATGCGCCTGCTCACGGCGGTCGCCTGCC
>FWPU01003083.1_pt1 | contig 43302 bp, 38 predicted proteins | sample 2228361 | NCBI WGS metagenome assembly FWPU01 (sample SAMEA103939777, study PRJEB20133) | metagenome | reverse complement strand
AGATCCGTTATTGAAAAAGCTGAATTTTTCTCCACCACCTAAGCTATACAAGATTGATTTAAAAGGTTAATTTCATAGTAACACGCCAAAATCTTGCCCTTATGCTAACAACTTGATTTTACATAGAAATTTCGTTTCTGTTAGCCTATGACTGTCGAACGTGGGTTATTGTAATAAAAACCCTGAACCTTGAGCACGAGGCATTTGTTTCTCTGTGCGGTGAGTAAAAGATCCCGGGAAGAATACAGCACATGCTTATCTACAACAAACCGCTGAGGAATTATGGATGATAAAAACGGACAAGAAATAAAGAGATGTCTGGATAATAGGTTATTATAATGAGGGTAAGGAGATAGACCAGCATAAAGGGAAGGGCTGCAATGGCAAGTTCTAAAACTGGCTTTTGAAATCTTATACTTGATACAAAGAGGTTCATCCCCACAGGCGGGGTCACATATCCAATCTCAAGGTTTGTCAGAAATATAATCCCTAGATGTATCGGATTAATACCAAAACTACTTGCAATCGGAACAATGAGTGGCACAATTACGACAATTGCCGAAAAGACATCAATCAGTGCTCCAACTATAAGTAAAAATAGATTCAGAAGAACAAGAAACATAATCTTGCTCGTTATATGAGCTTTTATAAATTCAAACAATCGTTGTGGCACCTGCTGGTCAATGAGGAAACTGTTAAATCCAAGTGCCATTCCAAGAATTATTAACAGCGCTCCAACAATGGACATACTGTTGTAAACAATCTTCGGTATCTGACCTGGTTTTATATCCTTATAGATGAAAACCTCAATGATGAACACATAAAAGGCAACAACTGCTGATGCCTCTACTGCAGTAATTAATCCAGAATAGACACCGCCAATGATTATCACGGGTATTGGCACCTCCCATGCTGCTGCCTTTAAACTATCGTACGCCTCCTTCAGATTAAACCTCCCCCCCTTGATGTTTTTTGATGGGCTGAGGGCTACTGCAAAAATTCCCATCAGTGCAATCTTCAGAGCAGTGGGTATAATCCCAGCAATGAATAATTTTTCCACATCCGTCTGTGATACAACACCGTAGATAATCAATGGCAAACTCGGTGGTAAAAGAAGCCCATTACTGCCAGAGGTTGTTATAATCCCCAGGGTAAACCTATCTGAATATTTTTTCTTCTTCAGGATGGGATATAGAAGACCGCCCAGGGCAATTATTGTTACCCCAGAGGCGCCTGTAAGGGATGTGAACACAGCACAGGAAATCAGGACAACAAGTGCAACCCCACCCGGGAGCCACCCAATCCAGGCATCCGCAAGCCGGACAAGACGTTCAGGCGATCTGCTCTCTGCAAGAAAGTAGCCCGCAAGCGTAAAGAGAGGAATCGCAACCATTGCTGGTGCGCTACCGAGCCTGAAAAACTCGGCAATAATCCCGATTGCATTTATGTCCGCGACCTTGATGAAGACAAAGAGGGCAAGCCCCCCGAAGACCACAAAAAGGGGCTCACCTAATAACGCAAGCAAAATAGCAAAGGGAAGAACGGTAAGCAAATTAAGTCCTCAACAATGCGCGTAAAAAACGAATAAAAAATTTAAGGGATATCATCCCGAAGCCGATTGGAAATGCAAGAGCAATTATCCAGACCTTGAGATTTATATTTAACAGCGCCTCCTGTACTTCCTTTTCTAATTTCACAAATTTTACTGAATAGTAAAACAAAAGGAGAGAGAGGACCGTTGCCACTGCTTCAAGAAATACTTTATTCAGGTATTTCCACCGGTCCGAGAAAAACCGCGGAAGAAGTTCAATATTAATGTGTCTCCCGTCAGAGGTGGCTAAACTCGCTCCAAACATTGCTATCCAGAAGACAAGGTGCCTTGAAATATCATCTGCCCAGGTAATTCCACTATGGAAAACATTCCTGAGTATTACCTGCAGGAAGGTTATGGTGAGGACAAAGGATGTTATTATAAAAAGAAAGGACGCTTCAATCTTCTTTATTATGTCTTCTAATTTCTGGATTAACTTCACTTACCTTTTTGAGCACGATAATCGTTAATCTCCTTTAAAATCTTATCCAACAATTCCTTAGAATATAATTTACCGGCAAGTTCATCATAGACCTTGCGCGTCATATTTTTAAACAGGTCTATTTCTTCTTTTGTAAGGGTCTGAAGTTTTATTCCCTGCTTCACCATTGCCTCAAGGGATTTGTTGCTCGCAAGACGGATTGAGGCAATTGCCTTGGGTTCAAACTTATCTGCGGCTGCTAATGTAATCCTTTGTATGTCCTCCGGCGCCTTATTCCAGGACTCAAGGGTCTGAACCACAACCCCTGGTTCGTATCTCAGATTCATGAGAATAATGTACTTAATCTGGGTGTACCACTGGAGGGCTACACAGGCAAGGGGCGTTGTTGGAAATGTGTCAATCAGTCCTGTCTGTAGCGACGGAAGCACCTCCGGCACCGGTGTGGTAATTGGTGTAATCCCAAGAGCCCTGGCAGTTGCAATATTTACCGGCTCTCCGGACCATGCCCACACCTTCAGTTTCTTCATATCTTCCGGGGTACGAATCTCTGATTTTGAATAATAATTTATAAATCCACCCTGGTCAACCCAGGAGAGAAGCATGAATCCCTTTTTTTTGAAAATTTCGCGAAATTCAGGAAGCATCTTTTTACGGATGTAATCCAGTTCATCAAAGTCCTCAAACAGAAATGGTAGGCTCATCACAGCCATCTCAGGAGCAATGGTTATTGTCCCATGAATGGTAAAACCACCTATATGTAACTGTCCGTATCTCATCTTCTTTACCATATCTGGTTCATCGCCCATAATTCCACCAGGATAAAAGAGCGTCTTAATCCTACCCCCTGTTTCAGCTTCTATTTCAAACATAATTTCTCTCAAACGCTCCATCCAGACAGAACCCTCCGGAGCCAATGTTCCGAGTTTATAAACAAATTCTGCCTCTTTCTTTTCCTGAGCTGAAAGGGGAAAAATCAGGACAAATTTAAGCAACAATGCAAAAATTAAGGCGTATCTTTTCTTCATAAATTTCTCCATTAGAAATACCTGCTCTTTGTCTTCAAGAGGAGCTTAGCCTTTCTCTTGGCAATCTCATTCACGAGTCTATGTTCAGGAAGGACATCAGAGGGCGTTTCCAGAATCTCTTTGATTGTATTATCAAATAGTTTCTCATCCTTACTCGTTGTTGCATATAACTTAGCATAGAAATACTGGGCAAGGAGAAATTTTCTGTCCGTCATCTTAAAGACAATATCAAATTCCTTCTGCGCCTTATCAAGTCCGCCGCCAAAGGTTGCAGGCAATCCTGCATAATAGGCAGCCATGAAGAGATGGGCGCTGCCGTAAAAGTATGTATCATCCAGTTCAATCACCTTTTCCATCAATGCCTTTGCCTTCGGAAGTTCAATGAGATTTTCAGGGTCAGACATATCAAGATTAACAAGATTTCCTATGCATTGTCCAGTCCACATAATTGCAGGGACGAGGTCTTTATCATCAAGCACCTTGACTGCTTCCCAAAGGGGCAAGCCATTATTCAATGCCTTATCAAATCTGCTGTCCCCTAACCGGAGCGCTTTGATTCCATATTCAATCCCCTTCTTGTAAAGCCCCTTGGCTCGCTCCTTGTCTTCATCCTCAACAAAACCCAGCGCGTAGGAGCAGAAGCCCTGTGCAGCAATCGTGAGAATTTCCACATTCTCCGGGTCCACCTCCAGTAAACCCTGGAGCATCATCAGATTGCCAGGAAGCGATGACTTCACGAGGTCATAATCTGACTCCCTGGTCATTGCTGCATTCCCACCACGAATCACTGGCATGGTTGCCCTAACCCCCATCTTCTTCAGGGAACAATTATAAAGTGTTACTACCCCTGATAGAACAATTAGAATTTTCAGGATTTTTATCTTCATGCATATATAATTGACAAAATATTCGTGTTTTGTCAAGCAAAAAATGTTTAGCATGATATAATTAAGTTGTAATGAATGATGTCTGTATAAACAGAAAAGCAAGGTTTGATTATGAAATTCTTGAGAGTTATGAAGCAGGCATTGTGCTCACTGGAAGTGAGGTAAAATCGCTGCGCGACAGAAATGCTCATCTCAGGGACAGCTTCTGCATAATAAAAAATGGCGAGGCATTCATAGTAAACATGCACATCAGCCATTATTCTCCAGCCACCATTTTTAATCACGAACCAACTCGCACAAGAAAACTGCTCCTGAAAAAAAATGAGATTAAAAGATTGATTGGCAAGACAAAAGAGCGCGGGCTTGTGCTAATTCCCCTGAGAGTATATTTTAAAAACCGTTATGCCAAGGTTGAAATAGCTCTTGCAAGGGGAAAGAAAAAATACGAAAAGAGAGAACTGATAAAAGAGCGAGACCTCAAACGAGAATTGAGAAGGGATTTTAAATTATGATTGTGAGTATCACGGCAGAATATCATATCGCTTTGTCCCCTCAATCGTAAGGACAAAGTCCGCACCAAATGCAAGTGAAGGTGTAAGTGCCCCCGAAGGACCTCTTTTAAAAATCTCCTCAACAACTCTAACTCCTGCAATTGCCGTAAATCTGTAAACCTCAGGGGTCTCAAGCCATGCCTCTTTCACAAGACCTGCGCTGTTTTTAACCATTCCGTAAATATAGGACCGTCCTCTTTCCCTGATTCTTTCTCCAGGTCCTGTGATAAACACCCCCATTATCCTCTGGAGCAATCTTTTAAACGGAGGAACTGATGTAAATCGTCCAATTAACGGAGAGAATATCCTCATTCCTCTTATCATTGCTTCAGGATATACTATAAGTGTTGTAACGTTCGGAATTCCTGTGGATCTATAAGCGGTCTCAAGGTCACCCCAGGGAATGGGCACCGCAAGATATTTCCCCTTTGGAAACCTGATTCTTTTCGCTCCACTCCCCATTGGATATAACTCAAGCGCTCCGTTCCTTCTGATTAACCCGCCCTGCGGAAGCATCTCAATCATTGTCTTTGCTGTCCCTGCACTTGGGACGGTCAATCCCAGAAAGGCGAGTTCAAGGGAACTGGCATCCGGCATGCCCTCCGAGAGATACTTCGCAAGGCAATCCGTTGGCACCACATCAAAACCTGCACCCGGAAGGAAGCAAATTCGCTTTTTTCTCGCCTCTTCATCAAAGGAAAAAATCATCTGGAATACAGGAATTTCTCCGGTAATATCAACATAATTTGTCCCTGTTTTGAGACATGCCCGAACTATTGGCTCACTGGTATAGATAAATGGGCCTGCAGCATTGAATACTAATTCCACTTCCTTAAGGGATTCAAGCAATTTTCTCTCATCATTCAGATCTATTGCAAATGCCTCAACTCTATATCGCTCCGCAAGTTCTGACAGTTTTTTCCCCGAACGCCCGGAAATCACCGGTCTGTGCCCCCTGCGCGTTGCTTCTTCAAGGAGCAATCTGCCTGTGTATCCATAGGCACCGTATAAGAGCCATTTTTTATTCATTGCATTCATAAATAAACTTATATCACAAAATCTGTATATGGAAAATTAAAAAGCGTTACTTATTTCTCTTGATGGAAGCATCTTTTTTCCTGCGATAACACTAAGGAAAGGTAGGGTGTATTACGCGGTTGGTTATATGCGGTGAATAGTTATGGGAAGGATATGGAACCACAGCACTACAGATTAAAAAATGCAAAATTGTATGATAAAATCTGTATAAAATTACAAGGAGGGCATGATGAAGTCCATTTATCTTATACTTATTGTATTATTCTTTACCATCAATACTTCAATAGCAGAGGAGACCACATACGAATATGATGACCCAAACTACACACGACTCTTCCTGACACCCACTGCAGAAACAGTCAAGAAAGGCGGGGCTTATGTCGGTATTACTGAGATCCTGTTGTTTCAGTATGCTTATGGAATAACCGATTCAACGCAGATTGGCGTATCCTTTCCGATTTATCCGGTTGCTGCTGCATTTATCTTTAAAAATGAACTCTATAACAGGGATAATAAAATTTTCTCTTTCCAATTAGGAGTGGGAACACCCCTCTTCTTTTCAGAAGAATTCACAGGAGTTGGTCTGATGGGTGGTTTGATATTCTCTAATGGCACACGGAACCAGAGATTTACTATAAGTTCAACTTTTATTGGTGTAATAAGCAGTGAAGGCGATAATTCTTTTGTAATCCTTATTGGCGCGGGCTACGAGACAAGGACTTCAGAAAAGGTCAAATGGATCTTTGAGTTCACTGCCCTGCCCGTTTTTTTCAACGGTGAGCTTGAAAGTGATTTTCCAAGGGGAATAACCATTGGGCCGAGATTCTTCGGAAGAAATTTTGCTGCTGACCTGGGATTTTTATTTCCGCTGCAAACTTTCCGGGGGGAATTGGTTTATCTTGTCTTTCCTGTGTTTAATTTTGCTTATCACTTCTGAGGAAGAACTCCGCCCCATGCGAATGATATTCACCTGCCTCAGAGATCTTCTGGAACGTAATACCATATTTGTTTAGATATTGCCCAGTTTCTTCTTTTCTCATTGCTCTGTCTAATTCGTCATTCTCCACAAATCCATGAAGAAGATTGGCGAGCAGGCATACATTCTATTGAATTATCCAGCAGTGGAATCTTGTCAGTAATATCAGCAATTATGGGCTCAATGTTTAATATCCCCTTTTTTTATCTTTATCTTCCCTTTGAGTTCCTATATTGATTTCTCATAAATATCAAGGGCATAGACCTTTCCTTAATCTCATTGTGAGCGGAAGGCGAAGCAGTCCCATGAGATTGGATTGCTTTCCCCTTGACTTTATTCTATTACAAGGATATAATTTATAATATGGGGGCGATTGGGTTCGACGGAAAAGGAAAGGCCACTGCCGCATGCCGAGCACCACTGCCTCGTAAATCCGGTGGACCCAATATCCGCCAACGCGGAATACGCTCTCGCCGCATAAGCAGGCGAGTGTGAATGCAATTGACCCCTGCTAAATTGCATTCACATCACCAGGCAGGGCAGTCACTGATGTTTGCCCCATGACTCAGAGGCTGAACCCTTATGGGGCTCTGGATGACAACTTTCCGTCCGCAGGAAGTGCCATCCGAGAAAAATCTGCGGAATAAGCATGTAGTGGCAGAAGCCGGAACTTTTTCGGACGGGGGTTCAATTCCCCCCGCCTCCACCATATCTTCGCCCACAACTATCCCCCGAAGGAAATTTTTAGTTAATGAATTTACGGAAAAATTTCTCCACGCGCTTTCTTATCTCATCCCTCACGCTTCTGAAAACACTCATAACCTCATCTTCACTACCAGTTGCCTTTGCAGGGTCAGGAAGTGGCCAGTGATATCGCACGACATTACCAGGGAACGAAGGACAGCGTTCATCTGCATCTCCACAGAGAGTAATTACAGTATCAACTTCAGTAACAGGAATTTCTTCAATGGATTTAGAATACTGCCCTGAAATATCAATCCCCTCTTCTGCCATTACCTTCACTGCATGCGGATTCAACCCTGCTGGTTCAAGCCCTGCGCTGTAAACTTTAACTCCATACGGGGCAAGTGCTTTTGCAAAACCTTCAGCCATCTGGGACCTGCAGGAATTCCCTGTACAGAGAAATAAAATTCCCTTTTTCATAATATTATTATAAAATAATCATACTTTGGAACAAAACATAAAATAAGGAGGAGTATATGAAAAAATTTTATATTTTAACTTTACTCCCTTTAATTTTTACTCTCACATGTTATAAAGAAAAAAAGGAGAATCTAAATTTCCCGAAAGGTTTTCTCTGGGGCACTGCAACTGCAGGCTTTCAGTCAGACATGGGCTGTCCAACGCTTCCACCATCAGAATGCAATGACCCTAACTCTGACTGGTACCAGTGGGTCACTGATTCGTCAATCATCGCTGAGGGACTTGTGAGTGGTGAGCCAGTGGAAAATGGTCCTGGCCACTGGGAATTGTTTGATACGGATTTCAATCTATCTCATACAGTTCTTTCAAATAATGCCTTCAGGATGTCAATAGAATGGTCAAGAATCTTTCCGACAAGCACTGTCGGCGTATCTGGTTATGATAACTTAAAGTCAATAGCAAGTCAGAGCGCCCTAAAACACTATCACGATGTCTTTGCATCAATGAAGGCACATGGAATTACCCCACTCGTAACGCTTAATCATTACTCTTTACCCCTCTGGATTCATGATGGCGTTGCCTGCCACAAGGACTGGGGTGATAAGGATTTAAATACCTGTCCCGCAAAGGGCTGGCTTGATAGGGATTTAATTGTCCCAGAAATGGCAAAATACGCGGGCTTTGTGGCAAAGGAATTCGGTGGCGAGGTTGACCTGTGGGCGACACTCAATGAGCCCTTCGCTGTAATTGTCGCGGGCTATATCTTCCAGTCCAAAGACAGAACAAATCCACCAGGAATCACTGATCCCTCAATGGGTATGGGTGTAACTGTTGCATTCAACATGATGGAGGCACATGCAAGGATGTATGATGCAGTAAAGGAGAATGACTCCAAGGACGCTGACGGGGATGGGGTCAATTCAATGGTTGGCATTGTCCACAACATGGCGCCATTCAATCCCAAGGATCCGGAGAGCGAATATGATGTAAAAGGTGCTGAGAATGCAAATTATGTCTATAATTTAATGTTTTTAAATGCCTTAATAAAGGGTGAATATGACAGCAATATTGATGGAGTAACTGATGAAATCAGGGATGACCTGAAGAATCGCCTTGATTATGTGGGTATAAACTATTACACACGCGTCACTGTAATGGGACTTGAGAAATCAGTAAACAACAATTATCCAATGCTTACATTTTTGCCCTTATCCCTCTGGGAGGACTATCCAAGGGGAATCTATGAAATGGTAATGATTGCTACATCCTATGGTGTACCTATTTATATCACAGAGAACGGAACAAACGACCCGAATGGTGACGAAACAGGTCCCAGATTTCTTGTGAATCACCTCTACTGGTTACTCATGGCAATTAATGAGGGCGCAGATGTGCGCGGCTATTTCTACTGGACGCACACAGATAACTATGAGTGGAATCACGGCACTTTCTTCAAAATGGGGATGTTTTCCTATGACCCGCAGACAAAGGAACGAAGGGCAAAACTTAATGCCTCAATCTACAGCGAAATTGCAAGCCAGAATAAACTCCCGCAGGAATTAATTGATAAATATGTATCAGATTGAGAGCTTCCAGCCCCTGTTCTCTTTTATACTATCAGCGATTCTCTCCTTTGCCCTTATTGTATCAAAGCCGAGGAAGAGGTCAAATTTGCTAATTTTATTCAGTTGCGCCTTTAATTCATCGCCCTGATAAAGATTTGCAAGGACTCTCTTTGCCTCATTCATGATTCTATCGCATGCCTCGGTCACAAAGACCTTTGCAATATCTATCTCAGTCTTTAACTTATCTTCACCCAGGAGTTTTTTGCGTTTTAAAACCCTTCCGAGCACACTGTCCATTCCATAGAGGTCAATTATCATGTTGCTCAATTTCATCAGGACCTGTTCCTGCTTTTCAAGTTCAGGTCCCATGTATTTCATCACTGCCTCGTTGGAAACATAAAGTGCAAGACGCTTTGCAAGTTCTGTTGCCTCCATCTCTGTCTTAAGGATTCCATCCTTTACAACAGGCCTTTCTCCTCTTTCTAATTCCTCCTTAATTTTCTGCACAACCTCCATAAGCGGAATCTGCCCCTTCATTGCACGCTTTCCAAGCATTGCCTGAATCAAAAGGCGGTTGATCTCATTTGTGCCCTCAAAGATTCTGTTCACCCTTGCATCCCGGTATGCCTTCTCTACCTTGTATTCCTCAATGAATCCATAACCGCCAAGGAACTGAACCGCCTCATCAAGTATAATTCCCAGGGCTTCACTTCCAGCGACCTTCATGATTGATGCCTCAACTGCGTACTCCTCAATCATCTTCTGAACCTTTTTGATATAATCAGGATCATTGGGATCAATTGTATGGATTGCCTCATCAATCATACCGGCTGTTCTGTAAACCATACTCTCGCCTACATAGGTAAGTATTGTCATATCAGCAAGTTTCTGCTTCAATGCGCTGAATTCAATAATGGGCGTATTGAACTGCTTTCTCTCAAGTCCGTAATTCACAATCTGGTTGATAATCTCCTTTGCTCCGCCATAACATGCAACACCGAGCTTGAACCTGCCCATGTTCAGGATGTTAAAGGCAATATAATGCCCCTTTCCTATTTCACCCAGGACATTTTCAACTGGAACCTTTGCGTCTTCAAGAATCACAGGACAGGTTGAAGACCCCTTTAATCCCATCTTTTTTTCCTCAGGACCGATTGAGACGCCAGGGAAATTCCTCTCTACAATAAAGGCAGTAAATTTATCGCCATCTATCTTTGCATAGGTGATAATAATATCTGCAAAGCCAGCATTGGTGATAAACTGTTTTGTGCCATTCAGGATGTAATATTTGCCATCAGGAGAAAGTTTGGCTGTTGTCTTTATGTTTAAGGCGTCTGAGCCGGCGCCTGGCTCAGTTAGTGCATAGGCACCAATCCATTCTGCAGTAGCAAGTTTTGGGAGGTATTTCCTCTTCTGTTCTTCATTTCCATAAAAAACAATTGGCAGGGTTCCGATTCCTGTATGGGCACCAAAGGTAACAGAAAAGGAGGCATTCAATGACAGTTTCTCTGTAATAAGTGCTGAGACCGCCTTATCAAGCCCGAGACCGCCAAATTTCTCAGGAATATCGGACATCAAAAGTCCCAACTCACCTGCCTTTTTGAGAAGCGGGACAGCAACCTCCCCCCCTTTTTTCTCCAGTTCCTCCTCTACCGGCAAAACGCTCTTTCTCATAAAATCCTCAGCAGTTTTTGCGAACATCCTCTGGTCTTCAGGAATATCCTCAATTGTAAAGAACTCTACGGAACCAACCGGCTCAAAAAGAAAAGAACAACCTTTTTTAATCTCCGCCATAGCAACCTCCCTTTTATACTGAATGAATCTTCATTCATTTTAAAATAAATAAAAATTCCTGTCAAGAAAATTCTTTTTTTACTTTGACTAGGATTTTTTTTATAGTATAATCTTTAAAGTGCCGCAGTGGTGGAACTGGCAGACACACCATCTTGAGGGGGTGGCGGGTGCGTCCCGTGTGGGTTCAAATCCCACCTGCGGCACCATGAATTTATATAACGAGGATAAAAGGAGTGTATTTATGAATGAAAAAAAAGAAGTAACAATACAGATTCAGATAGATGAAATGACAGCACAGGGAATCTATTCAAACCTTGCATTTGTAAACCACACTGAGACAGAATTTACCATTGACTTTATTTATCTTCAGCCCCAGGAACCAAAGGGGAAGGTCCGGGCAAGGATTATAACCAATCCACTCCACATGAAGAGATTTCTCATGGCGGTTCAGGAAAATGTGAGAAAATACGAAGAAAAGTTCGGAGAAATCAAAATTCAGCCAGTCCAGATTCAGGGAAGAATAAATCTATTCCAGTAGTTTTTTGTAAGGAGCACAACAGGTGAAGAAAATAGATTTTTTAACAATCATCCAGAAAGAACTGAAGGAGGTAGAGAAGGAACTATTGAAAGAGGTCTCTTCTGCAAATTCTCTTTCTTCTGAGGTCAGCAGATATGTCTTTAAAAGCGGAGGCAAACGATTGAGGCCAGCCCTCCTCCTTCTGAGTGCAAAACATTATAATTACAACGGAAGGGCAACGATTGAACTTGCAGCAGCAATTGAATTGATTCACACAGCAAGCCTGCTTCACGATGATGTACTTGATGAAGCAACCTTACGCAGAGGAACCGCATCCGTAAACTCTGTATGGGGCAACAGAATCAGCATTCTCGTCGGTGATTTTCTTTTTGCTAAGGCATCTGCGATTCTCTCCAGATATACTGAATTTGAGGTAACCAGAATGGTCTCCAATACCATGCTAAAAATGGTGGAGGGAGAACTCCTTCAGATGAGCAAGAACAAAAATCATGGCACTACAGAAGAGGACTATATTGAAATAATTGATAAAAAAACCGCAGACCTTATCTCAATTGCGTGCAGGATTGGTGCATCCCTTGCTGGAGCGAAAGAAGCAGACATTCAGTCCCTCAGCAATTTCGGCAAATATTTCGGAACTGCCTTCCAGATCATTGACGATACCCTTGATTATACATCAACGGAGGACGAATTCGGTAAGGCAATAGGAAATGACCTCAAGGAGGGGAAATTAACCCTGCCACTGATACATGTTCTCAAGACATGTTCAGAAGGAGAATATAAAAGGGTTCTTGAAACCATAAAATCACCATCACCTGACATCTATTACATTCACAAACTTATAAATAAGTATAACTCCATTGATTATGCTAAGAAAAAAGCAACTGGATTTTCTCAGCGCGCTGTAAAGGAATTAAAAAAACTGAAGCCCTCTGAAGCACGACTTGCTCTTGAAAAACTTTCAGAATACATTATTGGAAGAAGGTTTTAATTATGGACCAACCATTAGCACGGGAAAAAATCCTGGTAAACATTGAAGAAGAACTGAAAAAGTCCTATCTGGACTACGCGATGAGCGTAATTATCGGCAGGGCACTCCCGGATGTCAGGGATGGATTAAAGCCGGTACACCGGAGAATCCTCTACGCAATGTACAGTGAGGGACTTCTGAGCGACAAGAAATATAGCAAATGCGCTGGTGTTGTGGGAGAGGTTCTGAAGAAGTACCATCCTCATGGCGATTCCGCTGTGTATGATGCCCTTGTGAGAATGGCGCAGGACTTCAACATGCGCTATCCACTGATTGATGGCCAGGGAAATTTTGGCTCCGTTGACGGTGACCCGCCCGCAGCATACAGATATACAGAGGCACGGCTTACAAAACTTGCAGAGGAGATGCTTGCTGATATTGAGAAGGAAACCGTGGATTTCGTTCCAAACTTTGATAATACGACGGAGGAGCCCGTGGTCCTGCCCTCCAGAATTCCAAATCTCCTAATCAATGGCTCCTCAGGTATCGCCGTTGGAATGGCAACCAACGTTCCTCCCCATAACCTTAATGAAACAATTGATGCGCTCATCCATCTGATTAAAAAGCCAACTGCCACTGTTGAAGAACTTATAAAAATTATGCCTGCGCCGGATTTTCCCACCGGCGGATACATTTATGGAATTGATGGATTAAAGGATGCCTACACAAAGGGCAAGGGCATAATTCAGATTCGCGCCAAGGCGATCGTTGAAAGGAAAAAGGGAGACCGCGTAAGCATTGTTGTCACTGAAATCCCGTATCAAGTGAATAAGGCAAAATTGATTGAAAAAATTGCTGAACTTGTCAGGGATAAGAAAATTGAAGGCATCTCAGAGATAAGGGATGAATCAAATCGGGAGGGAATCAGGGTTGTCCTTGACCTGAAGAGAGATGAGGAGCCAGAAATAATTCTCAATCAACTATATAAACTCACTCAGATGCAGGAATCCTATGGAATTATCATGCTTGCCCTGATCAAGGGGCAACCAAGGGTCCTTGACCTGAAGTCACTCCTCACAGAGTTTATTGACTTCCGAAAAGAAGTCGTAATACGGAGGACATCATATCTCCTTAAAAAAGCAGAGGAGCGCGCCCATATTCTTGAGGGGTTGAAGATTGCTGTTGAGAATATTGATGCAGTGATCGCCCTCATCAGAAGGTCAAAGACGCCTGAAGAGGCAAAAATTGGCTTAATGAAAAAATTCAAACTCACAGAGATTCAGGCACAGGCGATCCTGGATATGAAACTCCAGAGGCTGACTTCATTAGAGATGGAGAAAATCATTGAAGAACATAAAGAAGTCATGGCTCTTATTAAAAAATTAAAGACAATCCTGGGGAGCGAAAAGGAGATCATGAACATAATTGTGGAGGAACTCAGGGAAATTAAGGAAAAATACGGCGATGAACGTAGAACCCAGGTTATTACAGAAACAAAGGACTTCACAATAGAGGACCTCATTAAAGAAGAGGACATGGTTGTCACAATAACCAGGGAGGGTTACATAAAGAGAAATCCCATCAGTTTATACAGAGCCCAGCGGAGAGGCGGTAAGGGGAAGACAGCAATGGGAACGAAGGAAGAGGATATTGTGGAATCCCTCTTTGTTGCCTCCACTCATAGTTATATCCTCTTTTTCACAGATACTGGAAGGGTATACTGGCTCAAGGTGCATGAGATACCAAAAGCAGGGAGGACAGCCAAGGGCAAACCCATTGTGAACCTAATCAATATCCAGACGGATGAAAAAATTACTGCCTATCTGCCGGTCAGGAACTTTGAAGAGGGAAAGTTTATTGTAATGCTTACTAAAAATGGGACCATCAAAAAGACAGATCTCATGGCTTTCAGCAACCCCCGTTCAACTGGTATCATTGCTATCAATCTTGATAAGGGGGATCGCCTTGTCTCTGCAAAACTTACTAACGGGAATAACGATATTCTAATATCCACACGAAATGGAATCTCAATCCGTTTCAATGAAGAGGATGTCCGCCCCATGGGCAGAACAGCCACTGGCGTAAGGGGAATCAATCTTGAAAAGGGTGATGAGGTAATTGGCATGGATGTAGTGGAGGAGAAAACCTTCATACTCACTGCTTCTGAAAACGGATTTGGCAAAAGAACGCCCATTGAGGACTTCAGAATCCAGTCCAGAGGCGGAAAAGGCGTAATATGTATGAAGGTTACGGAAAAGACAGGAAAGACAATCGGAGTCCTTCAGGTCAGGGAAGAGGATGAGGTTATGTTAATCACGACAAAGGGAAGCATGATCCGTCTGAAGGTAAAGGACATCCGTGTGATAAGCAGAAATACGCAGGGGGTAAAACTTATAAATGTAGAACAGGGCGAAAGGGTTGCATCAATCTGCCTCATTCTGGAAAGGGAAGAGGAAGAGAATAGCGAGGCAGTAGAAAAAAATAGTCAACCACCTGCCCAGTGAAGAAGCGCCTGTTTTTTATAATCTTAACATTCCAATGTTTCCTTACTATTCTTTTACTCTCATGTAAAAGCACACCAGCAAAATATTATGAAAAGGCAAAGGAATTTGATGAAAATGGCGATTTCAGCAGGGCTCTTTTATACTACCAAAGAATTCCTGAGCTCTACCCTGACTCAAAATTAGCACCGGAATCACTTATGCGGTCAGCAAGGATAAGCCGTCTTTACCTCAGCAATATAAAATCAGCCCTCAGATTCCTTAACGAAATTGTCCTCAATTATCCTGACTCTGAGTATTATCTTCCTGCACAGAAGGAGATAGCAGATATATTTATGGATGAGTTAAAAAACTACAACCGTGCAGTGAGTGAATACAGCAGATTAATCCAGATGAACCCACCTCAAGAGATGCTCATTGACTCACGGTTAAGAATCGCAAAGTGTTTTAAGGAATCCGGTAATTATGACCAGGCACTGATTGAATTCAATGGACTTCTCAATACAGAGATAGAGCCCGAAAGGAGGATGAGGGTTGAATATGAATTAAATGTTACTCTTTACATAAAGAATAATCTGAAAGCGGCAATCAGAGGATTTGAGGAATTTCTCAAAAAATATCCAGATACAGATTTAGTTCCTGACGCAAAATTCTATCTTGCCTCTGCCTATGCAGATTCTGGTGACTTTACGAAAGCCCTTGACCTTCTTCATGAAATTGAGAACAACTACAGAAACCCTGAATCTGTGAGAATAAAAATCCAGGGAATTGAAATAAGGATGAAAAAAATCATGCGGTAAGTCAAATGCATAATGCTTTGGCTTGCCATAACTGTCATTCCCGCATGCCTTAAGCGGGAATCTATCAGATTCCCGCACTCACCTTAAGGTTATAGGACAGAATTCTTGAAAAATCCACCTCTGCCGTAATATTGAAAAAGAGAAGGGATAACTTTAATCCCACAAAAGCGCGGGTCTCTGAAATGCCCTCACTCTTCAGGTCAGCAGAGACACTGATGCCGGTCTCAGGATCTGTATAATCCACATGCGACTTGCCCTGCGTAAAGACCTGGCCAATGCCCGCATAAGGTGTAATAATTGCAATCTTCTTGCTTATGGATGCATCAATGGATTCTGTCTGGAAACTTAACCCTGGCACACCCATCAAACGCGAATATGATGCGCGCACACCTATTGCTGGCCTCACAAATCCGCCCTTCATAATTGCCCACCTCACCTCACCACCAAGCAATTTTACATTGCTCTGAGGCACAAAGGCATATATTGCTCCTATGTCAATGCCGAAGGGCAAACCCTTCTGAACCTGAATCTTAGGAACTGGCAGGAGCGGGGGCTGTCTCATGTCTTTTGTAGCATACATCCAGTACTCTGAGCCCTGATTGATATTGAGCAGGGTCATCTCAACGCCCACATCAAAGCCAGTTAATCCATAAGGGTCTGGTGGTGTTAATTGAATAAAATTGAGCCCCTGTCCGAGGTCCTTGCAGAGGGAGTTAAAGGCAGAATCTGCATCTTCCTGCAGAGCGCTCGCAAATTGTGTGAGGTCTATATCATTATCGCCTGCATAAGAATCCAGTGCAAGTGAACACAGGAAAGTAAACAGAGTTATAATTCTCTTCATTTTCTTCCTCATCTCAATGATAAGCAAAAATCAGAGAGAACTCAGGCTAGAAATAGTAGTGAATGCCTGCGTTAAATATTCCTCCGAAGGTCCCTATATTTGTAATACTTGTATCAACGGTGTTAGTACCCACATCCACTGAACCTCGGCCAAATCCAAACTCAAGCCCTGCATCAAAGGAAATCCCTAAGTTTGGCAAGCCATAGAAGAAGAATTCAGTGCCAAGAAAGAGGGGGATTTTTAACGCCCACAGGGACCCATCCGAGTCATCCGCCTGGCTCTCAAAACCTGTCCTGACGAACATGAATCCACCGCCTACATAGAGATTTAACTGCTTCTCCTGTCTGAAATTATAATATAGCTTTCCACCCAGACCAAGATTGGAATAGGATACCTCATTGTCACCACCCTCAGGGTCAACTGAACCAAATCCAAAGCCAAGCAATAATCCTAAGGCAATCTGGGGAGAAACATAATATTTTGCTGACAGTGCTGACATATCAAGGAGTGTGGATGAGATCAGAATCCCTGCGTCTATTCCGGTATCTACAGGAAGGGTTGCATCGGTCCTCGCCAGTCCTACCTGGGTATTAAATCCAATGCCGAACTTCCCGCTCATGTCCACAGCCCTGGCAATGCCAGAAACTCCTGCAATAAAAATTGCTGATACAATTAAAACCTTCAAACTCTTCATATTCTCCTCCTTAAAATTTTTTTTTAATTTTACATAATATTTCTAAGGGTTGTCAAGTTTATTAATTTTCTGATTACTTTTTATGTAAAAATTCCTTATGAAGAATATTGTAATGAGAAATAATATAAGCAAAAACTCTCCCGCCTCTCCATTACCTGCACTGCACCCGCATCCCTCCTCAGGGATATTAAAGGCAACCACAGGACGAAGGTTTATGATCTCTGCAAAATTGAGGGCATCCTCCTTCGTGCCATATACAATATAGAACCTCCATGTAAATGGTTCATCAATGGGAGCTGTCTCATCTGTAAATCTGATAACCCTTTCGTTCACGGGGATTATACCCGCAAGGTGAACAGCGGCGTTATCCTTAATCAGGAAGAGGTCATCATCAAGCCCAATGAGTCCGTTTGATAGGGGCAAAGTCATCTCCTCAAAAGCAAAATCAGAAAGATTATACTCCACAATCTCATCCTCTATGAGCGCAGGCGAATAGATAATTTTATCCTTAAAGCGCGGAAAAGTTACGCTTACAGTTCTATTACTTTTAGTTGGAGAGAAATTCACCTCCAGTTCGTAAATGGGCTTCTCAGAAACCCTGCTCCAGTTTTTAATAACCTCCCTACCCTCTGCCTCTATCTTCACATCAAGAACATCCTGGGATCTCAATCTCATGGCAGATGGCAATTCCCTTAATGGCTCACCTGACTTTGAGTCAATAGCAACAAAGGTAAAATCTACCTCTTGAGCAAGTTCCCGTGCAATAATATCTGCCTTATCCGAGGCGATTTTAGCATTGTCCAGGGAATACCTCACCTCACCCTCCCATGGCGTCCAGCCAGTGGAATCGCTTACCTCTGCAAATAATTGATAAACCCATACCTCCTTTAACTCCGCCATCCATTTATCTTTATCAATAAGTTTGAGTGTACCGAGATAATCAATCAACCTCTCAAGTGCCACTAATTTGTTTCTTGATTTGAAGTTTTGAGTAAGAACCACATTGTCCCATACATTCTGTGTGTTCAGTGCAGGGTCATCGCCCATCCATCTGTAGAGATTTCTCGTATCGTCCGGCTGCCATGTCCCATCAAGAAGGGGAGGACATTCTGCAGGCATTATTCCTGAACCGGCAAGATCATTTATGTATTCAGTGATTGTTGTAATTCTGTAGCCATCTAATTCCTTTGCAATCAACCTATCTTCATATTCCTGCATCGCAGAGGGTTTGTATTTGAATAAGGTCTTACCCATATATGGAGAGGCACCATCTGTGGCAAGCAATTCGCCATCACCGAAGAAAGACCATTCAGCAATCATATTGCTTCTGTAAATCCCCTTGCCTGCAGGCACAACATCTACACCCCTGAGTTTGCAATAAGGAAATGGATTCACCTCCATCTCAGGATGGAGGTATCGCAGGAGATTCTTTGGCACGAGGGCAATCTTGAATCCGTTATCTTTCATAAACTGCACCATTCCTTCGCCGAACTGCCCCTCCTGGGTGAATACTACCCCGGAAAGAGGAAGTCCGTTCCTCTCAAAGACATCTCTGTTCAATTTTAATGACCAGTCCATATCATGGCGCGGATAGGCAAGGAATAACTGGTCCGAGTAATGGAAACTCACGAGTTCAATCTGACCTGCATTTGCAAGTGTTCTCAATTTTTCAAGCACATCCGGGTGTCTCTTCTCAAGAACCTCAATGAAATATCCCTGAAGTTCAATATCTCCCTTCCATTCGGGGTGCTTGATGTAAAGGTCAAGGACTGGTTCAAAACTCTCCCTCACGATTATATCCTCCACCTCATCTGCTGAGAGGTCAAAGTCAGGGCTATCCGGGAAGAGTCCCTTCAGTCCACCTGCAACATACTGGATGTTGAAGTGATAAAGGGAAAGGGAGAATTTTTTCTGCTGGGCAGAGAGATTAGACATAAACATAAATGACATAAGGATAAATAGAAGATGTTTGTACATTCTAAAAAACATATCCGAAAAGCAATGGATTAGGATAAATAAAAAAGGGCGGCTTTAAAACCCGCCCCTGAAAAATTATTAACATATAGAATACGTGTTACTGACCGAGTGGTGTGCAATCTGCGTCCTGGCAAGGTTCTACATTTGCAATGCTGATTGCATCAGGAAATGTCTTAACCCTTGCTTTACCAAGGAGCGTAAGTGTGCCATCCTTTTTTCCGTATGCCTTAATCAGATAATCGCCCGGTGGTATATTGAATACTGAGAAGAGTCCATCAGAATCCGTATCAGTGCCCTCAACTGCTGGAACAACACCAAACCCGCTCTTGCACAGGAAGTATCTTACCACTGCAGGGTCCTTATCCAGTGTAAATGCCTCAACCGGTGATTCGTCTTGAGCATTCACAACTGTAATCACAGCAGATTTTACACCATCACCATTGCAATCCCAGATAGCACCACCAATAATGCCCTGACCGGCCTGCTGCGTCACCTGACCCACTGCCGGCAGGATGCTGAATATTCCCTTCGCAATTACAAGAAACTCCTCGCTGTGAGATCCGCTGTTATTATTTGTATTCAGTATATTAAACTGATATGTATCCCTGCCTGTATAATTATCACCGCAACGAGCACCGAAATCCACATCTCCGCCTGCTATGGCTGGTTGTTCTGAAACAGTAACCTTATAGGTAAAGCGAGAATTCTCTGGAAGGGAGCATGCGTCTTTATTATTCTCGTTAACCTTTCCGCAATTTGGCGGATTACCGCATGATGTTCCACAATCTGAATTGTCTGAAATAATTGAACATGCAGGCGCCTGGCTTACATCGCTGGATGAATAGATATAGACTTTTGCATTGCCAACTGGAGCACTGTCGCCGGTTGCAAAGTCCTCCACCCGTCCAACAATTGGAATTGGAGCACCTATTTCAGGGTCTTTATTGTTGCCGAGGCATGCATAATCAGAGGGAGCTGGCGTTGCGCTTGCAGTCCATACGCATGCATCATCATATTCGCCCGGCGCATACTGAACATTGTCTGATGGCACAAGCACGCAATAACCATCCAGGCAGAGTTTGCCTTCATCACAGTCCTTGCTGATATACGGTGCACCCGCAGGGTCATCAACCGTGCAGAACTTTGGTTTCTCCGTTGTTGTCTTCTTACCCCCACACATCCAGCCAGAGACAACAACCATTCCAAGTGTTAAAATCAATCCCGCTGATAGTAAAAATCTCTTCATATTTAACTCCTCCTAATTAAATTTATTATTTATAAAATCATACCCAATTTATAAAATCATACCCAAATTATTTTTCTTGTCAAGTTTTATTCTGAATCCTGCCGAGGCAGAACCTTATGTCCTTTATCTTACCTCTGCCAAATCTCTTTTCAATCCTTTCCATCAGCCCCGGCTTCATCATCTGCAATTCGTTCATCCAGACAGAACTGCTAACCCTCACCTTCAGAATTCCTCTGCTCACACTTATCGGTATTGATTCTTCAGAAATCCTCTTACCAACAATTTCCTTCCAGTCAAGCATTGCCTGCACCTGCAAAGATTTCTTTTCAAGTCCAAGGGTTTTTATGATGCAGGGGATTATCTCACCGATACAAGAAATATCTTTCATTCAAAAATAACATAGCAAAAATACAGGGGATTGTCAAGAGAATGTATACATAAATATAATCAGCCACAAAACGAAATCTTATTAAACTTATTTTTCTCTTGACAGGTTTCTGGACATCGTGTATTTTAATTGAAAATGAAAATTATTTTCAATAAAATAAAAAGGAGTATTTTAGTATGGAAATAAAATTTAACAGGAAAGGTTATGGAAAAAGGAAAAGGGTCTCTGGTTTCACGATGGCACTGATATGTCTTTCAACCCTGCTCTTGACAACAGGACTTAACGGGCATCTGTCCGCTCAGGAAGCAGAGATACAGACAGAGGTGAATGATGTGGAAGAGGAAATAGAGATTATCAAGGAGGAAATAAGAAAACTCCGCCTTGAGATTGCGATGCCAGAGGTCTATCCCGAGGCGTCCTATTATGGGCTGGGACCAGCAGCCTCAAAGGTATACTTTGCAAAAAGGGGATTATCCATTGGCGGATACGGAGAGGTTATCTATGAGAATTATCTGGATGAAACCAAAACCGACAGAGCAGATGTCCTGAGATTCATACCCTACTTCGGCTATAAGTTTTCGGATAGTATCCTCATGAATGCAGAGCTTGAATTTGAACATGCAGGAATAAAGGATATAAAAGAAAGAAAGCCAGAGGTATATGTAGAATTTCTGTACTTAGATTTTATGCTTAAACCCTGGTTTAATCTCCGTCCGGGTCTTTTCCTCGTTCCTGCAAGCAGAATGAATGAGTATCATGAGCCAACGGTCTTTTATGGTGTCCTGAGACCGGATGTGGAAAGAACTATAATACCCACGGTGTGGAGAGAAATAGGTCTCATGGTTTACGGGGATATTCTTCCCGGGCTGTCCTACAAGACCGGAGTGATGAATGGATTGAGAACCGATACAATCAAGGACTGGATTGGGGATGGAAGGCAGAAAGGAGCAGAGATAAATTATAACAAGGTTGCAGGAATTTTTAGGCTGGACTACTCGGGCAGACATCTCCGCATAAATGCTTTACGAGGCCTTGACATTGGAGGCAGCGTGTATGTTGGTGAAAGTGAAGACAAAAAAGGAGCGGATGTAAAAGGCAATCAGCGTGCAACGTTTTCGCTCTTCGTTGCAGAATTCCAGTACGACTTCGCCGCCCTCCACACAAAGGGTCTGTTCTCTTATGGAAATGCAACTGGTAATGATGCCTTCAAGACATATCAGGATGGAGAAGATACAAAATCTCGGAGCAAAACCGTCATGGGTTGGTATGCTGAGGCAGGATACAACATTTTATCGCACATTACAAAAGAAACCCTTGCATCCCTATCTCCTTTTATCCGTTACGAAAAATATGATTTGAATAAAAAGGTATTCACCGGAGAGCCGGACCCCAAAAAAGACAGGACTGTTCTCACCTTAGGAATTGATTTTAAGCCACACCCGCAGGTTGTCCTGAAAGCGGATTACCAGATAAGAGATACCAGTTCAGACCTTGAACAGGGCAAAGGAGACGGAAAGGACGAATGGAAAATAGACCAGTTCAATCTTGGAATTGGATTTATATTTTAGAGACAAAAAATTTTCTTTTGACAATTTTCCTCTCTATTATTGCCTTTAATCTTTTCTCCTTTGAGACGAGAAAACCAGAAAAGACATTAAGTGAGGTTTTTCCAGACGCCAAAATAGAGGTCAAAAACATAATATTGAGCGAAGAAAAAAAGGCAAGGGCTGAGAAACTATCCGGCTTAAAAATAGAAACAAGGCTCGTATCAATTTACATAGCCAGGAAAGACAATAATGTAGTTGGTTATGCAATTATTGATACGCATACTGTCCGAACAATGCCGGAAACAGTCCTGTATGTGATTACTCCGGAGGGCAAGATTGATATAATAGAAGTTCTTGCCTTCAGAGAGCCGCTTGAGTACCTGCCAGATGAAAGATGGCTGGATATTTTTAAAGGTAAGTCCCTTGAGAAAGACAAAATACGGGTGAGAAGAGATATTCCTAATGTGACAGGAGCAACCCTTACATCAAGAGCCATAGCGGACAACGCGAGAAAGGTTTTGGCAATATGGGAGGTTGTCGCTGACAAAATTATTAAAGATAAAGGAAAAAAATGAAACTCTTTGTCTCAGAGGACATAAGAAATAACAGAGTAATTACATCCGCCCTGTACTTTTATCTGTTTTTCATCTCTCTATACTGGCTCAGCGCCCTGGTCCACTTCTGGTCAAAATATAAATTCTCTACGGAAGGAATTAGACGGTATTTCTTCGGTAGCTCATTATTGCCGGAGCCATTATCCATTGTAAAGATTGCTGAAGACACTCATGTTTCTGTATTTATTATAAGTTTATTGCTCCTCAGTTTAACCCAGTTAATTTTCTATACCAGATACTCGGACAAATTTAAGTATTTATTCACGGTCTTATTATTTTTTACAGGTGCAATGGATGTGACGACAGATTATATAATATATTTTGCCGGACCCTCCTTCGCTGTGCTCAAACTCATTTCTTTTTGCTCCTTTCAGATATTACTCGCAGTAGCATTGCTTATTTCACTAAAATCCCTTATGAAAAGGGGAGGAACAGGAAATTCCTCATTGTTTTATCATAAAATAACTGTCCTGATTTTTTCTCTTTTCACTATTGGATTTTTTTTTATTAATCTCGCCCTGTTCTCAAACAAAATAGGATGGTCCTTTTCTGACATCTCAAGTTATTATCTCGGAAACCTTGAACAATTCATGAAACCGAAGTCCTTTTCCGGAATGCTTGAAATTACATTCCTGCATTTTCTTGCCATGGGCATATTCCTTGTTACAGTTGCTCATTTCATCCTTCTCGGTGGCCACCGCTTCGGGAAGCTTCTTGTCATCCTGTTGTTCTCCACCGCGTTTTTCAACAACATCTCAGGATTCTTGATAAGATTTGTCGCACAGGAATTTGTTTATCTGAAATTTCTATCATTCTGGGGGCTTGAATTATGCCTGTTGCTTTCCTCATTCTTACTCATCTCCTATTCGTATAAATTTCCTATCAGGGTTGCAACATTCATGCTCCTTATCTTCTTGAATTCTGTCCGACTTAATGCAGAAGAAAGGGTATTCTATCTAATGGGGACTTATGCCATATTTGACCTTCCTCACCATACTGACTATTTAAAAACCTACAGGTATATCAGAGGGCTTGAAGAAAAATTTTCAGATTATATTCCCGGGTCAGATGTAACAAGAATTAACACAAATGCAGGTAAAGAACCCATTCAGGTAAGTTCAGAAGTGATGGATATAGTAAAATTATCAAACCAGATTTCTGAAAAAACATCAGGATATTTTGATATAACAATTGGTGCGTTGACTATTAATGCTAACCGACTGGGTAGGATTACAGAAGCAGAAGCCCTGAAATTAGTTGACTACAGGAACATTTTGACTCTCAACAATGGAGTCCTTTTGAAGGAAGAAAATATGGCAATAGACCTCGGAGGAATCGGCAAGGGTTACTCTATCCAGAAGGCATACGAGGAGATAAAAACACCCTGGGGTTTTGTTGCAATTGCAGGTGACATGAAGATATGGGGACACAAAAGAAGATTGGCAATAAAGGATCCTGTTAATGGTGGGTATCTTTTAGAAATAGAGAACAGAAAGGATATTTGTCTCTCAACCTCTGGTAATTATATAAAAGACCACATCAGGACAGATGATAAGAGCATCCTGCAGGTCTCTGTGGGACATCCGGACTGTGCATTTACAGATGCATTGGCAACAGCACTCTTAGCCATGCCGGAAGACATTAGAACGGATTTTCTTGAGAAATATGATGAAATCGCAGTAGTCCTCCTGTTCAGAAATGGTGAACTATTTATAAACTCACGATTCTATGATTTCTTTGAAGTTGTTGACAATCGTTAAGATCTGGCTTAAAACACTGTCTCCGCTCCTCTGAACGCTCCCAATCCACACCTCAACTGCTTGGCTCAGCTGGCTCAATGAGTGGCCTCCCTGTATGTCATGCAGGTTTATCCTGTCTCTGGATTTTTACAACCCGTCCCTCAACAACTGGCATATGGTTGTCCTGACATTGCCTCTCCTCTTTTGTATAAGGACTATCGTGCCATTCAATGTATGTCTTAAGAATGGGTGTGCCATCTGAATTAAACACGTTTTTATTTTCAATATCTCATCCTGCCTATCTCTATCTGTAAAAGTTATCACCACTGTCCGCTAAAAATCAGGACACAATTACCTATAAAATAAAACATTTTTTAAGGAATATAATTCGCTGAGGTTATATCCTTTTACCCCTCAGTCTCAACGAATTGAGCACGACCGAGACCGAACTCATCGCCATTGCTCCTGCAGCAATGATGGGATTCAGGAGAAGATGAAAGGCAGGATAGAGAACCCCTGCTGCAACTGGAATTGCAGCGGTATTGTAAAGGAATGCCCAGAAGAGGTTTTGCCTGATTGTCATAAGTGTCTTTTTTGATAATTTTATTGCCTTCAGAACATCCTTGAGGTTATCGCTCATAAGGGTTATGTCTGATGCGGAAATAGCAATATCAGTGCCTGCACCAATTGCAATACCCACATCTGCCTGAGCGAGGGCTGGTGCATCATTCATTCCGTCCCCCACCATAGCAACAACCTCTCCGCTCCTCTGGAACTCTTTTATAACCTCTGCCTTCTGATGAGGAAGCACACCTGCCCTGAAGGAATCAATACCGAGGGCACCTGCTATTACGGATGCGGTCTTCTCATTATCTCCTGTGAGCATCACTGTCTTTATGCCCTCCCTTTTTAATGTCTGAATTGTCTGATAGGATGATCTTTTGAGTGTATCCTGAAGGGCAATGATGCCACACAACTCATTGTCAATAGCAAGCAAAACCACTGTGTTGCCCACTGATGTAAGTTTCTTAATTACATCAATTGATAATGATATATCAATGTGCATATTTTGAATATACTCAATTTTGCCGATGGCAACCTCCCTGCCTTCAATCCTTGCGCGAACTCCAAGACCTGGTGAAGAGACAAAATCCTTTACTTCTTTAAGTTCTATATTATTTTCTTTTGCCTCCTTTACTATTGCTTCTGCAACTGGATGTTCTGAATACCTCTCAATTGAACCAGCCCATCTGATTATATCATCGGGAGAATAATTCCTATTAACAGAGATTATATCTGTTACAGCCAGTTTGCCCTCTGTAAGAGTCCCTGTCTTATCAAAAATAATTGTCCTAACTTTATGTATAATTTCAAGGACCTCGCCTTTTATGAGGATCCCCATCTCTGCACCCCTGCCTGTTCCTGTAATTATTGCAGTTGGTGTCGCAAGGCCAAGGGCACAGGGACAGGCAATTATAAGCACTGAAACGAAATTCATTATAGCAAACTTAAAGTTTGGACCGAATAAAAACCAGATGGCGAATGTCACTATTGCAATCAAAATAACCGAGGGGACAAAGAATGAAGCGACCCTATCTGCCAGTTTCTCAATAGGTGCCTTTGAACCCTGCGCCTCCTGAACCATTCTTATAATATGGGCAAGGGCTGTATCCTTGCCAACCTTCGTTGCCATGAATTCAAAACTGCCGGTGAGGTTTAATGTCCCTCCGATAACCTCGTCATCTTCTCTCTTTTCTATCGGGACACTCTCCCCGGTCAGCATGGATTCATCTACTGTTGAATTGCCTTTTATTATAACCCCATCTACTGGAATCCTTTCTCCTGGCTTAACAATTATAATGTCACCCTCTACAATATCCTCCACAGGAATGTCTTTCTCTCCTGCACCTCTCTTAATGTGCGCTCTCCTTGGCTTAAGTGCAACAAGTTTCCTGATTGCATCGCTTGCCTTACTCTTTGCCTTCGCCTCAAGCATCCTTCCAAGCAGAATAATTGCAATTATTGCAGTAGTGGTATCATAGTAGGTCCCGGTGCCAGTAATCTCCCTGAAATATGAAGGAACAAATGTAATGGCAGTGCTATAAAGATAGGCAGATGCTGTGCCCATAGCAATAAGCGTATCCATGTTTGTGGAGAATCTCTTTGCCTCTGCCCAGGCGCCCCTGAAGAACTGACCTCCGCCATATAGAAGCACAGGTGTCGTCAGTATGAATAATATGTAATTTATGTATTGCTGGTATGGATGAAGTAATTCATGTAATTCAGGTATTACCATATACATACTTCCTGCCATAACAATAAGTGCAGATACACCAGAATAGATAAATTTATTCTTTAACTCTATGTATGCCCGTCTCCGTTCTTTCTCTTCCCCACTTATCTCATTCCCTTCCGTCATCTCAATCACCCTATAGGCGCCAGCAGAACTGACTGCCTTCTTAATGTCGTCAAGAGAATTTATCTCCGGGTCAAACTCAATAATTGCCTTCTCTGTAGCAAAATTTACCCTTGCAGATGAGACGCCTTGAAGGGAATTGAGGGCATTTTCAATCTTAAGCACACAGGAAGCGCAGGACATACCCTCTATGGGGAGGATTGCAGTTTTGAGATTTTTGGGAAGAGTAACCCGGCGGGTCGTCCCTATTTTAATCCCTCCTTCACTTCTCCCCTTACTAAAAGAAGGTCCTGGAGGGATTTTATGTTTCAGAAATTCCTCAGGATTATCCCTGAATCGCTCCAGGCATCTCGGATTGCAGAAAAGATACTCTTCTCCACTGTAATGCCACATTAATGCATCAGGTCTATCCTCAACCTCCATTCCACATACTGGGTCAATGTGAATAGCCACAGAACTATTTTATCATTGAAAATTTCAAATTGGAAAATTATATTGCAATAATCAATAAAATCATGGATAATTGAGGGATATGAAACTTTCTGTTGTAATGCCTGTTTACAATGAGATTAAAACCCTTCCGGAGATTTTAAAAAGGGTCCTCGCTGTTCAAATTCCAAAGGAGATTATTATTATTGATGATTGCTCAAACGATGGAAGCAGGGAGTTTTTAAAAAGGTTCCTTGAGGAGCACAAGAACAATCCTTTGGAAAATAATGAAATCCGTGTCTTTTTCCATAAAAAGAATGAGGGCAAGACATCCGCGTTAAGGACTGGCTTTCAGCATGTCTCAGGAGATATTGTAATTGTCCAGGATGCGGATTTAGAATACAATCCTAAGGAGTATCATATCCTGATTGAGCCAATCCTTGACGGCAGGGCAGATGTGGTGTATGGCTCAAGGTTCATGGGCGGACCCCATCGGGTCTTATTCTTCTGGCACTATGTGGGAAACAAATTCCTCACCCTCCTCTCCAATATGTTCTCAAACCTGAACCTCTCTGATGTGTGGACAGGATATAAGGTATTCCGAGCAGAGGTTATTAAAAAAATAAACTTAAAGTCAAATAGATTTGGCTTTGAACCAGAGGTTACAGCAAAGGTGGCAAAACTCCGCTGCAGGGTTTACGAGGTACCGATCTCCTACAGCGGAAGAACCTATGCGGAAGGGAAGAAGATTGACTGGAAGGACGGAATCAGGGCACTATATCAGATAATCCGATTTTCTTTATTTGACTGATTGCTTCTTTTCTTCCCTTTCTAAAATCTTTTTTATTAAATTTACAACGAGTGCCCTGTTTTCACTAAACATCTTTATCGCATTCCACTTAAAATTTAAATAGCGATGGGCGAGGCGATTCCGCTGGATTGCAAGTTTAGCCAATCTTTCCTGTTCTTCTTCTGAAAAACCAAAAAATTGACCGCATTTTTTTAATACCTCACTATAATTCTCTGCAGTAATATTCTGTTCAGTCAAGATTGTTCCACAAACTTCAATTAAAGCAATGAGTATATTCTCTACTGTTCGGTCAATCAGTTTTTGCAACTTTATGTCATTCTGATACTCCTGCCATGATTTCTGTGCATACTCATCTTCAAATTCTTTTAACTCCCTGGTAATAAACTGAACTGAATCAGATATTCTGCCCTTCGCGTAATGAAATTCAGTCATAATCAATTTCCTTGAGATTATTCCTTGCGATTTCTAACTGCCAGCCGATGCCAAAAATACTGAAGTCCTCCATCTCATAAATGGCTTTATTTTTTAAGGTTATGAATCTATTAAAATCCCTGATGAAAAGCGGAATCCCATGAATAATTGCATTATAATAAAGCATCGGATGCCTGAAATCAGGATAAATTGGAATCACATTTACTTCTCGTGAAATTTCCGTTGTTAAAGTAGCAGAAATTTCTGTTATAATCTCAAAAATTTCGTCATCCTTTGAGACCTTATCAGAAAAGACCACCGCAATATCAATGTCAGATTCATCACGCACGAATCCCTTTACAACAGAGCCATAAATAAAAACAATTTCAACGAAATATTTCTCTGCGTTCTTCTCAAAGAATTTTTTTATAATATCCTCAATCACCTTTCTATCTTTTTCCATAAATTAATTTTAGCATAATTTGCAAGTGTATGCAATATTACCTGAGTAGCAAAAGTGTCATTGCGAGCCTGAGGCGAAGCAATCCCCTTCCAGATCCCCACCTTCACTGCCCCCCTTAATAAGGGGGTTGGGGGGATTACGCACCCAGCACCTCTTGATACACCTTCAACACCCTCTCTGCCATCAGTTCCTTTGTAAAATTCTCCAGAACACGCTTCCTTCCTGCCTCGCCCATATTTCTTGCAAGGTCTCTGTCATTCAGAATCGTGTTAATAGCCTCCGCAAGTGCCTTTGGGTCCTTTGGGGGCACAACGAGCCCGGTAACTCCATGCTGATTCACCCAGGAGGTGCCTGTCCCTAATTCTGTGGAAATTACAGGTTTACCGCAAGCCATTGCCTCAAGGAGCACTATTCCGAATGCCTCGCTCCGGTATATGGACGGCAGGACAAAAACATCGCAGGCACGATAGTAGGGAAGGAGGTTAAAGTTTGTAACAGAACCCTCCATTACAATTTTCTGTGTAAGCCCTTCTCTATAAATCAAGTCATTCAGTTGTTTCCATTCTTCCCCCCTTCCTACGATTATTAGCTTTGCATTTATATCTTTCATTGCCTTTATCAAAACATAGAGCCCCTTATAATACCTTAACACTCCAACATACAATAATATTCTCTCGCCATATTTTTCCCTAATCCTTGTTGCGAGTTCATCATTATCATTCGGGGTGAAAAATTTCGTATCAACTCCAAATGGAACTACTACTATTTTCTCTCTATAATGTGGTAGAACATAAGATGAATTTATATATTGCCCAGAAGTTACCATTATTTTCTTCGCCTTCTTTAGGAATTTATTTTGCAGAGGCCTGTAAAATATATTTGATATTCTCTGCTTGATTACATCTGAATGATATGTAACAACAGCAGGGATATTACAACCCGATAAGAGGTAAGATATGTCTCCCATCGGAAAGGGCATATGAAAATGAAGAATATCTGCTTTTAGTTTCTTTAATTCAAAAAAAAGCGTTGGCAGAATTGGCATTGAATTTAATCTCGCTATTTCTGGTATTTTTTTTATCAGAATATTCTCCAATAAAAATACCTCTTTCTTAAGAGCCCTCGCAGAAACAATTACCTCAACCTGAACTTTAGCAATTAACTCTTTTGATAGGATTAAAATATGGTTCTCTATACCACCAGAAATTGGATAAAAATCCTTATAGATGTGAACGACCTTCATTTTTTAACAACCCCCCTTAACCACTTAAAGAGACTTTTAATACCATCATGAATAGACACCCCTGGAAACCAATTAAATTCTCTGGCAATTTTCCTTATATCACATATAAAAACCTTCTTATCCCCCGGTCTTGAAGAAGAAAACTTTATGGCAATCTTCCTCCCGAATAAGTCCTCTAAAATCCTGATAAATTCAAGAAGTGAAAGGGTGTTTTTAGTGCCCCCACCAACATTGTAAACAGCAGCGCCTCTTTTAAAATTCTTGAGCAGTTTAAGATAGAGTTCAACCAGGTCATTTATATACAGTAAATCCCTGACCTGTTTACCATTACCATAAATGGTAATAGTTTTTCCCTTCAGCGCCTGAATGATAAACCAGGCAACCCAGCCCTGGTCTTCCATACCGAACTGATGGGGTCCGTATATACAGGACTGCCGGAGGACCACTGTATTCATCCCATAGATTCTTCCGTAATCCCGGACATACTGGTCTGCAGTGCCCTTGGAACACCCATAGGGGGAATGGAAATCAAGAGGAAAGTTCTCGGGTATACCTTCAGGAAATTCAGAAAGTGCATATCTTGCTTTTAATTTTTTGACTTTAAGTTGACTCAAACTACCGTAAACCTTATTTGTAGAAGAATATATAAATACAGGATTCTGGCCACTCTCACGAACTGCCTCAAGGAGGTTTAATGTCCCGAGGCCATTAATTTCAAAGTCCTCTCTGGGATTTTTTACTGAGGTTGTCACTGCAACCTGGGCTGCAAGATGAATCACTCCGGAAAATTTGTTCTCTTTAAATATCTTTTTCAATAGAGGATAATTCCTTATGTCGCCCTTAATAAATGTAAATTGCCCAACGGTCCTGAGCCATTCAAGGTTTGTTTCAACACCATTTCTTGAAAGATTATCAAGAATGGAAACTTTATATCCGTCTTTAATCAACCTTTCTGCAGTATTGCATCCAATAAAGCCAGCACCACCTGTGATTAACACCTTTTCTCTATTCATTTCTTTCCACCTCATCAATAACCTTCATCAATTTCTTCACTGCCACATCCACAGTAAATTCCCTCAATACCCTTTCCCTTCCTTTCCTGCCCATCTCTTCTGCCAGCTCTTCATCTGTCAGCAATTTTATAATAGCATTTGCAATTTCATCAACATTTTTCGGGTCAACAAGAATGCCTGTCTCGCCATCCAGAACAGCATCAGGAATCCCACCGGACCGACCGCCAATAACCGGCTTACCACATGCATTAGCCTCCAGAAAGACAATGCCAAAGCCCTCAGCAAGAACCCCCTTGGGACTCTGCTCCGCCCTGCTCGGCATTATAAATAAATCGCATGCCATGTATAACAAGGGTAAATCCTCATCTGAGACAGTGGTAATTATTACTTTGTCACCGAGTCCATATTCCACTGCCAGTTTAAGATAAAATTCCTTAAGTTCACCCCTTCCACAGATAATATAATAAAAATCACCATACCTTCTCTTAACAATACTGAGCGCCTTAATAACCATATCTATACCCTTGTATCTCTGGAGTTCAGTCAATCTTGCAACGGTCAGGATTATCTTCCCATCAGAGAGAGAATATCTATTTCTTATATATTCTCTGCTGATTACTTTTGAATTAATGGAGGCAAAGAAACCATTACTTATGGGAGGATGAATTATTTCAATCCTTATATCATCTATTCCAAGGGTTCTTAAAATATTTTTTGTGTAATCGCTTATAGTAATTATCTTATCTGCATTTCTCAATATAAGCCGGGTTAAAGGCATGAATCGTCTATCAGTAATTTCAAGTGCATAGACCCACACAATATAAGAATTCTTAAAAAATAGTTTTAAAAAGTATCCAGTAACACCACTTCTTATGTGTCCACAATGAATCATCTTAATCTTTGAGTTATTTATTTTAACCAGTGCCTTAACAAATGATATAACCCAGTAAAAGGGAAGCCCGATTGCATTAGGAATATTCATAGAAAAACCTGCTCTTATAATCTCATTTTCTGAGAGGGTGTCAAATTTATAATGTTCCCTGGTGTACGGAGCGAAAACAGTGCACTGGGACCCAAGAGGTGAATAGATAGAATTCAGCAATGTTTGTATCCCGCCTATCTGTGGGGGATAATCCCATGCGATCAGCATCTGTCTTCTTGAGGACTTTACCACGGGTGTAATTCTCTCGTAATCGTAATCAAACTTCTTGTTGCCCTCAATATAAATCTTATGCCACATATCAAGACAGATCAAATTCCACAGTTTCTGTGAATTATCCTCTTTGCCAGATAGATGATTTATTGTTAAGTCCTTTATATATTCCGGATTAAAATAGCTGTGAATGCTTGATGTCCGTTCAAGAAGATGATATCTAAGCACCTGGCGCCAGCCCTTCTTGAGCCATTTAATACTCGGTATTCTAAAAGCACTTTTCTTACGATTTAAAATCTTTGGTGGCAGATATTTTTTCAAAACTTCTTTAAAAATAAACTTGGTTCTCAATCCTTTGAGTTTCAGGTCAGTGGGTAGGGAACATACAAACTCCACAAGTTTATGGTCAAGAAGGGGCACCCTGGCTTCTATTGAAACTGCCATTGACATTTTGTCAACCTTCATTAAAATGTCCTCAACAAGCCATGTTTTCAAATCAAAATGCAAGAGTTTATCCAGCCAGTGCTTAAATTTTTTATTATCGTTTATACTGATTAAAAATTCAACGAGATTATCTCTATCTGACATTTTATCCCTTAACAATTTTTTCTTTTCTTCGTGGTTAAAATTAGAAACCCATGATATGTTTCTCAGAAGTGCATCGGGAATGCTTCTTTCAAATCTTTTTAAAAGTTGTCTTATTCTATCGGGTAGAATTCTTACATCCTTTAAAACAGAAAATAATTCACCCTTTAATTTTTCAGGCAATTTTTCAGCAATCAAATAGAATCTATTCAAGATATACCTTGGATAACCGGCAAAGAGTTCATCTCCACCCTCACCTGTAATAAGCACAGTGACATAATCCCTTGCTGTCTTGCAGAGAAAATAAAACGGCAGTGCTGCCTGGTCTGCTATTGGTTCATCCATGTGCCAGATAAGTTTAGGTAAAATAGAAACAACATCTGGCATCATTGTTAATTCTTTATGATTAGTATTAAATGTTTTCGCAACTTTCCTTGCAAAGAATCTCTCATCATACTCCTCTCCTTCCTTGCCAAACCCAACTGTAAATGTATTAAGTTTCTCCGTGGAGACCTGTGAAGCGTAACTAACCATTGCAGATGAATCAATCCCTCCTGATAAAAGAACGCCAACCGGCACATCACTTATTAGACGATATTTCACCGATTCCCTTAACAACGAATCAATGCGCTCCTTGACCTCTTCTAAATCAAGTCTGCTTTCTGAACTAAATGAAACATCCCAGTATCTGTTAATTCTCACTTTCCCCTCATGGTAAATTAAATAAGTACTCTGCTGGAGTTTATTTATTCCTTTAAAGAGCGTTCCGGGCGCTGGAACATATTGTAAAGTTAAATAGAGGTCAAGGGAATCCATATTTATTATTTTCGGTATTCCGTCATACTCAAAAATGGATTTTATTTCTGAGGCAAAAATTAACCTTCCGTTATGCTCAGTGTAATAAAGTGGCTTAATACCTATTCTATCCCTTGCAAGAAAGAGCAATCTTTTCTTTTTATCCCATAGTGCAAAGGCAAACATGCCTCTGAAGTCCTTGAGGCAATCAAAGCCATATTCCTCGTAAGAATGGACAATTACTTCTGTGTCTGTCCTTGTTGAAAACCTGTGTCCCTTCTCCTCAAGAGATTTCCTCAACTCCTGAAAGTTATAAATCTCTCCATTAAGAACCACCCAGATTGTCCTATCTTCATTCGCTATTGGCTGGTGTCCTGTCTGAAGGTCAATGATTGCAAGGCGCCTCACGCCAAGGGAAATATTTTCATCTAAATAATATCCCTCGTCGTCCGGACCGCGATGAGTCATAATCCGTGTCATCCGACGGATTGCGATCTCGTTCATCTCTCCTGCTATTCCACAAATTCCACACATTATTTTTTTACCTCAATTATAATCCAGTATCCGAATTTTTTTGTCAATGGAAGTTTTAGTATCACTTTATCTATGAATAGCAATATCCTATCAATCATACTATTACTTTTTACTAAATACCCACCTGCCATAGAAAGAAAATGAAAACTTCGGACAATTTTTACTTCAGCAAAATAATTCTTCAATACCATTAAATCTTCCCGTGTAATAGGATGTTCATCTGAAGTCCTTCTCCTTGGTATCCCGAATTTACCAGGGAATAAACTTCTTGCAAGCATTAAAACAGGATTAAATGCTGATGTTTCTATAAATATCCCCATCCCTCCAGTTTTTAAAACTCTACTCACTTCTTTAGCGGCTAAAGGAATCTCAGTGTGATGCAAACCACCGTTGCAGAATATGCAATCAAATGTGTTATCTTTGAATGGAAGAATTTCAGCAGCTGATACTACATGGCTAACTTTTGCTAAAAGCCCTTTAGAGCTAATAAACTCCCTTAATACCTTCATAGCATTATAGGATATATCTACACTTATTATATTCCAGTTGCGTTTTGCAAGATGATATGTGGTAACACCTTTTCCACTGCATAAATCTAGTATGGTTCTCCCTTCCGCATTTCCCAAAAGATTCATTCCATAAGATACCTTTTCTATCAGTTTATATTCAGCACTGTAATCCATAGTGGATTTGGAATAAAACTCTTCGTAAAACTCCTTTTCTCTTTTTTGCCGTTCAAAAACTTCCATTAATTCATCCCCACCTTAATCACCCCATCAAGGGGCTGTGTCAAAACCACCCTTACTGTCATTGCGAGCGACTGAAAGGAGTAAAGCAATCCCCATAGTTTAATCTCATAATTCATTATATAAATCTCTCCATTCACTGTTTATACTTGTAACCAACTCTATCTTTTTTCTTCTCGAACCTCCTTTAATTTACTTTTCCCTCAAAACTGCATTATATATGTCAGCAAATACCTCATAGTATACTAATTTATTGATGTTATACCTTTCTGTAAATCCTTTTACTAACTTTTCTTTATATTCATATACTCTTTTCTTTAAATTATTTGTCACCCCCGTATAAATAACTGCATTATGATTATTAGTCATGATATATACATAATATTGCTCGTTCATTCGCATCTATTGACCTTTCAGTGGATTGCTTCGTCGCTCCGCTCCTCGCAATGACTGTTTTGCGACACCCTCTCAGGGAGAGGAACCCGTAGAATTACCTTCTTTCCCATCACGGAAATGCTTACTCTCCATTATTATTTCTTTCACTCTACTTGAAAGTTTTTTATAATCAAAATTCTTTCCTGCAATCTCACGAATACTTATATTAAACTTCAATCTCTCTCTCTTATCTATCAAATCCCTTATTGCATTCGCTAACCGCTCCGGATATTCATCATCCCTGACTCCAGTATAATCTATTAACATTTCTTGAGGGAGGACATATTTTGCAGTCCCCACCCTTGTTGAAAGAATATACTTATTGCAAGCCATATAAAGAGGCAATTTACCTGTAGTCCTGACATTGCCTACAATGTCATTTGATTGAGTTGAAAGGCATATATCCATCAAGTTTATATATTGGGGTAACTCACTATATGGAACCATGCCAAGGAAAAGAACCATACCTTTTATACCATATTCCTTCACTAACTCCTTTAATTTCTCCAGACCTGTTCCATCTCCAATGATTATACCCTTTACGGGAAAACTTTTGAGAAACCTTAAAGCAGATACAAGCTCCCACCCATAGCAAAAATCATATTTCTCAACCCAGTTTAAACTGCCAACTACACCCACAGTAACCATATTCTCAAGGCCGTATCCCCTGCGCAATTCAGTAACATCAAGGGGCTTAAATACCTCAAGGTCAACACCATCGGGTATATAATAAACATCTTTATATCCCTTATTTTTTAAATACTCCTCATAGTAAATCCCTCGCACTATAATTGCTGATGACAATCTCCATATTATTGGCTCCAGTATCCGCACAATAATCAAGGATAACCAATTCCTCCCAGTTGACCTGAATAACTCATAAGTTATATCACCGGTATCAAGGATAATCTTGAAGGAGAAGAAAATCCTCAAAACCAATACAGGAACTGCAGTAGAAAAGCCAAAATCCATGAGATAAACTATATCTGGCTTAAGGGATGCAATCCCTTTTATATAAAACAAGAGTGTTTTGAGCCTATTTTTCTTCCTGAATAACAGATTTAAGGAATAGCCCTCATCCTTGAGACCGGATAACAATTTTTCTGCCCGCTCCCTCAACGAGTGCCATTCATGAACATTGAACAGCAGAACTATCCTTTTACTCCTATTTCTTTTCTGCATAGACCCCAATAGTTGGTGAGAATAGAATGTCCCTGCTTCTTATAAAAGGATAAAAATAAAACAATAATATAATCAGAGAACCAAAGAGAGATTTTATAAGAAGAAAAAAACTGCCGAATTTATAAATCCTTTTTATACTCGCTGAACAATAGAATTTTGGGTAGCGATATCTCCAATGAATTGCTTTAAAATTGTTTCGCTCAAGATATTTCTCCAGGGTCTCTTTTGAGAAATGATAAAGATGACGGGGCACTTCAAGGGGAAACCAGTATTTACTATATATTCTATGATTCAATGACTCTATATTGGGAACATCAATAATCAAAATGCCATTTCTTTTCAGAATTTTATAGCACTCTTGAAGCGTTCTCTGAGGGTCATGGAGATGTTCAAAGACCTGGCTGAATACTATTATATCAAAAAATTCTGCTGGATAGTTCGCCTCTTCTAGAGTCCCATTAAAAACCTTTATTCCATTCGCTTCGGCAATTCTACATGCATCCAGGTTAATTTCATTACCATAGACATCATAACCATACTGTATAAGCCATGATACCCTGCGGCCATCTCCACAGCCAACATCAAGAATCCTCCTGTTATCCCCTTGACCTTTAATAATAATTGCAACATATCTACCCAGCAATTTCGTAAGAATCCATGATAATATTCTTTTTAACAATTTCCTCGGTGGAGATACCTGATATTCCTTGATGAAATGTGCGATCTTTGTGGAAAGATATTTCTCCTTCCCTGTATAGTGATAATATGTGTTCGGATAATAGTTTTTAATTGCTTTTTCAGAAGGCGTTGGGGTAGTGATAAGTAGATGGCATTGTGTGCATTCAATGATATCAAAAGATTCATTTGATACCTCATCAATTATGTCTTTGTAAACATTAATAAAAGTTTCACCACCACATAGATTACATATTGTTTTTTCCATCACAATATCTTCTTTAAATCTAAATCCACTTTAAATATTGATGCATTGTCTTGTTAAAATCTTCTAATGGACATCGTTCACATATAATGGGTTTACCTGGATTTTTAAATTTACTCCTCAAATTATTATAAATCTCGCCCTTCCATATCTCTTTAAAACTATGCGATGAAAGGTTGCCCACCTTCATCCAGGGTATCTTCTGAGCATCACAACATGGATATACTTCGCCCTTTGGAGTTACAGTTGCAAAGAAGTACATTGCATAACACGGGATAGAATCAATTTCATGAGGAACCTGTCTAATCTCATATAAACGTTTAAGAAATCTTTCACGGTGTGATATAGCAAATCCTGGTCGCAACATCCCATCCGATGATATCCCTAAAACTTTTGAAGTCCTGATGCCTTCCTCTATATTTTCAAGCATCTCATCGTATTCTGATTCACTCAACATAACCTGTTTCAAAATCTCATGATTTATATTATTTACAATTCCAAAATGGACCTTTTTTACTTTTATTTTGTGCATCAATTTTATAAATTCATTAATCTCTTTATAATTATTTTTCTCAATAACATAACTTGCTATTACATTAATGCCCATATCTGATAACCTTGCTACATTTGAGAGCACTCTCTCAAAGTCACCCCCTGTCCGAACCTTTGAATAAGTATCTGGAGTGGCTGCATCAATTGACACGATAAGGTTTGAAACCTTCCTTAAAGATTCAATAAACTTATCTATTGAATAAGAAAGATTAGTAACAACAGAAATTTCAAGCTTCCTCTCTGATAGGAATTTAATGATTTCGGTAATTTCGGGATGCATCATCGGTTCACCAGATACGCCCAAATTTATCTTCCTTAAACCCAATTCCATAAATTCTTGTATAACTCTTTTAAACAGATTGAAATCAACAGGTGTCTTTCTGTCAATCTGTATATCGTCCCATTCACACATTTTGCATTTAAGATTACACATCCAGGTGGTATCCATCTGAACATTATGAAGTGGAGTTATAACTTTACCTAATTGAACCGAGTATAATAATTTGGCAAAATAAATGCCCTTGGTTAGAAATTTCATAATTACAATCTCCCGAATACTAAGTTATCCAATCTTACAATCCTTTCCTTAATAGCTATATAAGCGCGCTTTCTTTTTTTACGGCTCAAAGAATAAACCAGTCCCCATGCAATAATTTCATTCACTATCTGAATAAAAATGATAAACTTTAAAAAACTTATTTTTACTTCAGGATAGTGTTTCTTAAAAAATATTATTTTTGCCTTTAAGGGATTTGAATAAGCCTGTGAAGTCACAACAAGGTTACTGCCGTACGCAACATGCACTGCCTCTGCCTCCGGCACATACAGTACCTTCCAGCCCGCCCTTTTTGCCCTGTAGCACAGATCTGCCTCCTCTGCTCCATAAAAATAATTAGCATCAAATCCACCGAGATTTATGAATGTCTCCCTCCTCATCATAAGGCAGGCGCCTGAAACCCAGTCAACATCAACGGTCTGAGCACCCTGGATAACATAACTCAGGTTAGATTTCTTGAGGATTCTGTTCAATAAAAAGGCAGAAAAAATTTCCCTTGAGAGGGTTGGAAATCTCTTTGCAGATGGCTGATGGGTTCCATTTTCATTGCACAATTTGCATCCAACTATTCCAACTTTTTCATTTTCAAATGCCTTCATCATTATAGAAATGGTGTTTTTCTTGATAAATGTATCATGGTCCAAAAATAGCAGGTATTTGCCCCTTGAGATATTAACCCCTATGTTCCTGGCTCCTGCAGGTCCATAGTTCTTTTCTAACTTAATAATATTAATATTTTTAAAACACTTCTCAATCTTTTCCACACTACCATCAGTTGAGTGATTATCAATAAGGATTATTTCGGACTCTATATCAGGTAAATATTTTAAGAGATTATCACAACATCTCTCTATGTATTTCTCACCGTTATAGTTTACTATTATTACGCTTAATTCCTTCACAATCCTAACCTTTTTTGAAATATATTCTTTAATCTATTGTATCTTTCCAGAATTGCAAAATTCGCACGGTCTCTCTTTTTCGGGAATAACCATAGAAAAAGAAATCCAAAAAGTTCGGTCGCGGTCTGCAACAGACCTATAAATTTTACAAGCCGGACAGTGTGCTTTCCATAATGTTTTTCAAAGAAGAGGATTTTGCCATAATATGGCGCATTGAAAATCTCATGCATCAACTTTCTTGTTGTCCCCCCACCAAGATGAACTGCAGAACATTCACTTGTATAAATTACTTTATAGTTATTTTTTTTGATTCTATAACATATATCCGCATCCTCTCCTCCATAAAAATACCTTTCATCAAATCCGCCTGCCCTTATAACCGCATCCCTCCTGAACATAATAAGGGCAGTTGAGAGCCAATCAACTTCAATTGTATCTCCGTCTTTAACTTTTACAATTTGTGAAAATTTTGTGTTCGGGAAAAGTTTCCCCCCAAAAAATATATTAAAAAATTCAGAAAAAAGGGTCGGAAATCTCTTCGCAGATGGCTGGTGTGTTCCATCCTTATTTAACAATTTACAACCTACTGCCCCAATCTTTTCGTCTCTGGTAATTATTTTGAGCAATGTTGAGACACAATTATCTCCTAAAGATGTATCAGAATCAATAAAGAGAATAAAATCCCCTGAAGAATTTAAAAATCCTTTGTTCCTGCCCGCAGGACAACCAATGTTCTTTTCATTTCTTACTACCTTTATATCGCTGTATTTATCTCTTACAAACTCAACGCTTCCATCTGTAGAACCATTATCCACAAGAATTATCTCATGATCTAAATTTCTTGTATTCTTTCTTACACACTCTATATTCTCTAAAAGCAACTCTCTTGTGTTATAATTCAGAATTACTATTGATAACATTCTTTATCTCCAAGTGTTCTCTTACAATCCATCCCAATGTCAGCCAGAAAAATGGAACAACAGCATAAAAATTCAATAATTCCGCTATTATCATTGAAGCGAACATACCGGATACAAAGCCTATTACTATGCGGAAAAATTCTTTATCATTACTCCATACATATAATTCAATTAAATATTTGAACATCAAATATAAAAGGTATGTAAAAATCAACCCTCCTAAAATTCCTGTAGCACCCCATATTCCGAAATAAGAACTTTCAGTATAAAATAAGAACCCACCGTAACGGTGTGCCGCTAATGTTATTGAGCCAATTCCGTAACCAAAGGGTGCCTTTAACAGAAGATTCGGTATATTCTTCCATGCTTCAAATCTCACCTGAACAGACTGCTCCTTAACAGGGGATAATAGTCCTGCCTGAAGGTGTGTTGCAAATGTCCGTTCTGAAATGCTTGGATTTTTTTTATATTCTTCAGGTATAACACCATATATAGAGAGAACAGCGAGTAATAATATAACGCAATGAAAAATAATCCTCCTTATACTTTCTCCTCTCCACATGATAAACACTCCGATGGAAAACAAAAAAGCAAAAACCGCGCTTCTTGAAACAGTTAATATCAATGCTGTAACACTCAGGGACAGCATTATGAAACTCAGAAGAGGATGTATGCTGGATGACATAAACATAAAAGCGAGGCCACCCGCGAGTTGGAAATATCGCGCAGCATCTGAAACACCTGCAAAGACAGAAAAGGGTCTGAGAACCTCTTGTATTCTTAAACTCAAATCAATTTCCCGCGCCCATTTCAATTCAAAACTGGTAAAGCCAAAGAGATACTGATAAATAGAATAGACCGAAGTTAGTGTCCCAGTAATCAAGAGAAACCACATAAGCTTTCTGTAATCTTCTTTTGTTAATCCAAGGCCAATAAAGAACCACAAAGCAGGAAGAATGAATAGCTTTGCTCCTGCAAGTCCTATGAGAATTCCGCCCTGGAGTGGATTAAATACCAAAAGTATACATAAAAGAATAAAGACCATATAAACCTTTGTGAGTTTATCTTTAGTAATAAATCTCATAATGTAATTTGAGTTAAATAACCAGTATAACATAATCATTATGATAAACATGATATCCGGTATTACTAATATAGGGTCATTCACAATTCTTGCCTGAGAGATATACACTACCCTGCGAAGAAAGGGCATAATTATCAGGTAACTGAGAAAGAAGTACATTCCTCTTCTATAATTCAGTGTGGAAAAGAACAAAATAAGAGCAGAGAGAACCACAATCAATGCCCTGATATCCAGACCCACTATTATTCTTGAAAGATAATTAGAGAAGAGAAAAATAACAATAATAAATGGAATGGCTGCAAGATGATACTTTTCTCTCATCATATAGATTTATATTGATTCCTGGTCTTCACGAATAAATACACTACTGTATGCTGAGAATTCTGGATGATAACGAAATCCATTGCTAATTATAGTTCGGATGCACTCATCGGAATTCACCAATTCTGGATGAATCTCCATGATGATAAAACGAATTTTAGTAAGCCAGGGCACACATTTAATGAATAATTTACCCTCCGCGCCCTCTATGTCTACCTTTAATATATCAACCTCTTCAATTCTGTTTTCTTCAAGCAGAGCATCCATTGTAATTGTCTCCACATCTATGCTTCTATGATTTGAATCTCTTTCAAATAAAGAATGCAATACAGAAGATTCAGCGGATAAATAGAATTTTTTGAAACCCTTATCTGAGTCAATACATTTATTAATCAGTTTAGCATTTATCTCATTTGCCTCACAGTTCTTTTTTAGCAATTTGAAATTCGCGGGCGCGGGTTCAACAGAAAAAATCTGTGCATCAGGAAATAGAGAGGCAAAATATAATGTGACCAACCCAATATGGGCTCCAAGGTCTATTATCGTCCTAACACTACCGAGCCTCTGAAATGGGAATCTGTAGATTTCGTGTCCAAAAACATGATATAAGGTTATGATGCTGCCGTGGTCATTACCTAATTCAAGTGTGAGTTTTTTGCAATTAATTCTGCAATTGATATTTCGTAATGCCTCCGGTTGAAAAAAACTAAGATGATTTCCCAGGTGGTAATGAATTGTATAAAAGAGCAGTTTTAAAAAGCTCCTGAAATCTGGTGTTATTTTGAGCCCATACTTAATCTCTTTCAAAAAGTGTTTATAATCTATCATCGTAATATCTTAATTTTATCAAAAAATATTATACTTTAATTTTAAAACTTTTAAAAGAATTTTTGCAATTAGATAGCCTCTGAAATCTGTAATTTTTA
>FWPU01003080.1_pt1 | contig 43358 bp, 32 predicted proteins | sample 2228361 | NCBI WGS metagenome assembly FWPU01 (sample SAMEA103939777, study PRJEB20133) | metagenome | reverse complement strand
TGCCTTTACCCATTGACTTTACAGGTGTCGCTGATATAATCACTCGGAGGCAGTGATGAAGAGGTTTTTTTCTATCTTCCATTTTCCATCTTCTATTTTCCTTCTCTCTACTTGCTACTTGCTACTCGCTACTCTTTTATATTCTCAGTCTGGTTGGGGACCGGATACGAGATTGGTCTTTATGCAGGGTGGTGGTTGGTATCCACGCGCTGCCTGCTGGGGGGATACGATTCATCTGGTATGGTGGCAAGCGTATACTGGACACGATGAAATTTTTTACAAGCGTTCCACGGATGCGGGTGTAACCTGGGGTGCGGATGTGATGTTGAGTGTGGAGGATGACCAGTGGTCACGAGTTCGGGGGGTAGCGGTTGTTGGTAGTGTCGTGCATGTTGTCTGGTCTGAGCAGAGCTTTGGGCTTTTTTATCGTAGAAGCACTGATGGTGGTTCAACCTGGCAAGGCATAGATTCAGTTGTGCCGGGGATGAATTATGCTTCAATATGTGCAGTAGATGATACTGTGTATATTGCAGGTATGGGTTCAGATGGGATTTTGCGATTTACAAAGAGCTACGATGGTGGTAATACTTGGCAGCCAGTTATTGAGGTAACGAAAGCAAGTTCGTCACCACGCATACGAACTATTTCCAATAATATTTTGAGTCTTGTTATTTCGTATGCTAAGGGTAATTCGCCGGTATGTACTGAAGTTTATCAAGTTGTTAGTTATGATGGTGGTCAAACATGGCTTGATAGCGTAATGGTCTCACAGAATGACTCAGTTGCTGGTCAGTTGCCAGCAATGGATACGGATGATAGTACCGGTATTCATATTAGCTGGTATGATTACAAGTATTCTCCTTATGCCTGGACTGGTGATATATTTTACAGGGCAAGCCGGGATTCGGGCAATAGCTGGGAGGAGATTGATTCTTTGACTGTGATGCATCGGGCGATTCGTTCGGACATTCTTGCGGAAGGGAGTAATTTGCATCTTGTCTGGGAGGATGATAGAAATGGTTTTGATGAAAATTTTGAGATTTACTATCGGATGAGCACGGATTTGGGCAGGACCTGGCTTTCTGAAGAACGGTTGACAAACGCACCATATCATTCAATGTGTCCTTCTTTGGCCTGTGGTGGCGGGTATTTACATTTATTCTGGCAGGACCGCAGGGAATACGGTAATAGTGGTCCAAGTGCCCCAATCTACTACAAGCGCAAAGACCTTGCGGCTGGCATCAGGGAAGATAAAAGGTTGGTTTGCGTTTCTTCTAATTTATCATTATCTTGTCCTACGATTTTAACCAGTAGTTTATTGATTCGGTATGGTCTGGGCAATAATAAGGGTGGTGTGATAAGTTTAATTGATGTGACTGGAAGGGTTATGAAAAACTTTCCAGTGTGTCAGATTGCGGGTGAGTCAGTTATTCCTTTTAACAAGGAGATCCAAGATGGTGTGTATTTTATAATGCTTAAATCTGGTTCGGAATATATAATCAGGAAAGTGCTGGTTGTGCGATAATCTGGTTTATCTGGTCTATTTAGTCTTTTTGGTTAAAAGAAAGGAGTAAAAAATGGTAAAGAAATCTTTGGTCTATGTATTAACTCTGCCTTTGATATTATTATCAGCCGAGTGGCAGAGCTTGAATGGTCCGCCTGTAGGCAGGGCGGATGATATATCAATGGGGTGGGATCCATTACACAATTACTGGGTCATCTATGCCGCTGACCAGACACATAAGCTGTATAAGTCAACGAATGAGGGAGAGTATTGGGATTCGATAAGGCATGCCGACATTATCAGACCTACTTGTGTAATAACTGAACCAAACAATGCCCAGGTCGTTTACATTGGCAGGGATTACTCCCCTCCAGTTTATAAATCTGAGAATGGCGGTGATGATTGGGTTGAAAAAAGCACTGGCATCACCAATCCCCAGCCGTTATGTTTTGCCATGGACCTTCTATTACCAGGTCGAATATACCTTGGATGTAAGGCAAAGGTCAATGACTATTCGCTCTTTCATAGTTCGGATGGTGGAAATACCTGGTATGGTAGAGGCATTCAGGATGTTGCGGTAAATTGTATAAATGTTATTCATGAAGTAGCAGCCACTGAATCAATTTTTATCGCCACATCGCAGGGTATTTATCTTGCCACTGATGGGGGTGTTAATTGGTTCTTGCGGCAGGCTGGTAATTTTTCGGCTATCTGCAATTATATTGATGGAACAGGAATACGTATCTTCTATGCTGTTGGTGATGGTCGTGTATACAAGAGTATGGATGGGGCAGGAATCAATTGGATACTTTTGTCAGGTTCTCCGTATTATTCAAAAAAGGTTGCAGTTCAATCAATACCGCCTTATTACGTTTATTGTGCGACAGATAACTATGTATATCGTTCTACTGATGGAGGAGCAACATGGTTGCAGATGAAATACCGTTTTTATGATCCTTATGCGCTGTGTATAAAGATACATCCGTCAAATCAAAATACTATTTTTGTAGGAGCAGAGGAATGTTTATACAAGAGTATTGATGCGGGCAACACTTGGCATGAGAAGACTGTTGGGTTTAAGATTACTGAAAAGGGTTATGATTTGTCTCTTGCTTTACCAAATGGAATTTTTGTAAGTTATGAGGGAACGTCTTCATGGAAGTTGGAGAATGGTTTATGGACATTAAGATTTACCTATCCTCCGTTTTTCGATGTACCACCAGAAAGGGCGGGTTATAACGGTGATGTTTTAGTTGATGACATAGAGCCATTGCGTGTGTATGTAACTTCAGAGGTAAGGATAGGCATTGATGCTGATTATATCTGTCGTAGCACGGATGGCGGTTGTACCTGGGAGAATGTTACGCCAAACCAATTACCTATCTTAAATCGTAAATCGCTGGCATTGAATCCGTTGTATAATAACATTATTTATATTATTGCGGAATCTCCGCCTCAGTTTTTAAGGTCGGTTGATTATGGTCTACACTGGGAACTGATTACGATAAATCATAACTCTGAAACGCCTCGTTTCTATGCTATTGATTTAAGTAACAGCGAGCCGCAGGCAGTGTATCTTGGTGATGTAAGTTGTGGTGTAGCGAAATCAACAGATGGTGGCGATGAATGGAAATTTTATTCAAACGGTCTACCGGGTGCAAAGATAAATGCTATTGCAGTAGATCCTGATATTCCATCAATCATTTATGCTGGGACATCTCAGGGTATTTATAAGAGTACCGATTATGGTGAAACTTGGTATGATCTTGGTTTAATGCAATATCCATATATTAGTGATATAGAGATAGATCCGCAAGAACCCACGATAATTTACGGAATATGTAAAGAAAATGAAGGCGCTATAGCGAGTTATGTGATATGTTCCGTTGATCGTGGAAGGGCTGGATTTTATGCGGGGCAGGGGCTTCCCGATATTACTTATGATATAGAAATTGACCGTCATTATTCAGAGAGGGTGTATTGCACAACCAATCGTGGAGTTTACACTTATACCCCTGATTTTAACAAGCATCTGGTTAGTAGTTCTCCTGAGGCGACTTTTGCCAACAATGGCAGGAAGTTACTCCATGTTTACGCTACCAATGAGTTGTGGGTGGTTTATGAGAGTGGTGGTGTGGTCTATGCGGTTCATTCAACAGATAATGGTGAGACCTGGTCAAGGAAGATGGAAATTGGTGAAGGTTATTATCCGGCAATTGCGATTCGGGATTTACCAGATTATCCACCCTGTGTTGTTTGGCGGGCAAAGAACGAGCAGGATACGATCTATTTTGCCCAGTATCTTAGTGCAGAAAAATGGTCTTGTCCGGTGCCAATTGTGGTCTCTGAATCAGGCATTGACTTTGGTGCACCATCGTTTGTGATTGGTGATTACAATCTTGGTCATCTTGTTTATGATAATGGCAGTGATTGCTATTATGTGAGCTTCAATGTTTATAATCCTTCTAATCCCGGTTCACCAGAGTTAATCGGTTCCGGCATTCACCCTTGCATCGGTTTTATGGCTGGTGCCCAATACCCTCAATTGCATGTGGTCTTAGAGGATGATGGTGTGATTTACTATTCAACAAGGGTTTCTGGTGCCTGGACAAGGGAGGTTGTCTCAGAAGCCGAAAATGCTGAGATTTTTGATTGTCATCATCCATCTTTGGTTGTTGAGGGGAGTGTGGTCTATGTGGTCTGGGATGGTGTTTTGGATGAGAAGAGGAATATCTTTTGGCGGCATTTGACTTATCTTGATGGGGATGCATATTGGAGCTGGATCTGGCCTGTGTGCTGGACCGAGAATGTTTCGTGCTATCCGGTTTTGGCCACGGGTTATTTTTGTTCCTGGGTTGAACAGCAAGGCCCAGACTATGAAATCTATCATGCCCGTTATGATCCGATGTTATGGACCTGGCGTGACCAGACCAATATCAGCAATTCGCCTGAGAAAAATTCGCGCTATTCCCATCTCGCGTACCAACAGACCGAGCAAGGGACTCAGGTTTACTTTATCTGGACTGAGAATTCCCAGCCGCCTTTTGATATAAAGTTTGCCATGGTTTCCCTGGGTGGTGGTAGTAATCCTGATTTATTAGCTGGTTTGCCTTTATACATTGCCAAAGGTGGTGAAGAGGTTGCTTCGCCCTTTAATTTGCGGCGTCAGGGGTATGTGCAATATGGGAGTATGCCATATCAATGGGTTGATATTGATGAGCATTATGTTGAGTATCAATTTGACAATTTGAATCCAGAATATGACTATAGTCTTGTTGCTTGTGTATATCAGCATGGTTATAATAATTTGCCATTAACTGCAAAGGTTGATAATCAGACAATGGGTGTTATTAATCTGCCTATTGATACTTTGATTATTCGCCGGCATAGGGTGCCCGGGGTTTTGTATGGGGATAGTGTGATTAAAATAAGGATTTCTGGTAATCCTGGGCTCAGTGCGTTATTGGTGCTGTATAGGCATGAGAAGATTCGGTCTGGTGGTGGGCCACAGGATAGGAATGCGATGCCGATAAGTTCATTGGAGCCGGGGTTAGAAATCTTTCCCAATCCATTCAAGAATTACCTGGTGATTAAATTCCAAATCCCAAGCACCAAATTCCAAACACATTCCAATTATCAAATTCCAAATAATTCCGAAATCCGCAATTCGCAATCCGAAATAGAATTCAGTCTCTCTACTCGCTACTCGCCACTTGCTACTCTCCGTATTTACGATGCTGCGGGTCGGTTGGTTAAAGATTTGGCTCAATTACTTAATGACCAATTACCCAATAAATATGTTCTCTGGTTTGGCGATGATGATTCAGGTCGCAGGTTGCCTGCGGGTGTGTATTTTGTAAGGTTAGAAAGCGGCAGTATCAACACAATAAGACAGTTTGTTTTGCTGAAGTAAAAGAAAGGAGGAAGAGAAAAGGAGGTATTATGAATGTATTAACGAGAGGCATTTTAACCACATTGATTTTCGTTGTCGTTTTATTCGGTTATCAGAGAGATAGTGTTGGTATGCCAATGAGGGATGGAATAAAATTAGGAACAGACATATACCGTCCTTTCTGGAATAATCCAATATTAAAGGCGCCAGCCCTTATTCAGCGCACTCCATACAGTCGTGGTTGGGATGATACATATCTGACTCTGATTTGTGATGTTATGGGTTATGCACTTGTCGTGCAGAATCTTCGTGGTTATGGTGATTCAGAAGGTGAACCAATGGTATTCTGGAGTGATGGCTGGGGTGAACTTCAGGATGGTTATGATGCAATTGAGTGGGTTGCAAGCAGGAACTGGTGCAATGGTAAGATCGGAATGATTGGCGCCTCTGCCCATGGCATGACCCAGTACTATGCTGCGGGTGCATTACCTCCGCATCTGGTCTGCATTGCACCAATGGTTGCTGCACCAAACCTGTATCGTGATTGTGCATTTACTGGTGGTGAATTTAGAAAGGCTCTCGTTGAGACCTGGTTGCATGGTGTAGGAACACCCTGGCTCATTGATTCAGTATGCGATCATCCGAATTACGATAGCAAGTGGGCAATAGTTGACCTCTGTCAAAAATATAATGTTGCCCATTATCCGATGTTTCACATTGATGGCTGGTATGATATGTATACAGATGGCGTGCTTGAGGCATTCAGTGAATTACAGGCAAGATTCCATAATCAGAAACTGTTTGTCGGTCCCTGGGGACATGGCGATGCCTGGGGTTCAAGGAATCAGGGTGACCTAGTTTATCCTCCTAATGCAGAGATGGATGAACTCAGTTTCATAAATATGTTACTTGATTGGTATGATTACTGGATTCAACAGGGTGGCGGGCCTGTTCCTGCACCGAAGGTTAAGTTCTATCTAATGGGTGATTGTGATACCCAGGATACAACGCTCTGGAACCATTGGGTTGAGGCAGATACCTGGCCATTGCCACAGGTCGTTTATAAAAAGTATTACCTGAGAGAAAATAGATTGCTTGATACACTACCGCCTACTATTACAGCAATTGACACCTTTATCTATGACCCGGCAAATCCGTGCACAACCTATGGAGGCAGGGAATTCATTGGGTTGACACATGGTTATGGACCTATTGACCAGCGACCCATTGAAAATCGTAGTGATGTCCTGGTTTTTTCTACGCCACCTTTGGCAGCTCCTTTGACTGTTATTGGAAAACTAAAATTTGTTCTTTATGCTGCATCTGACTGTTATGATACAGATTGGGCAGTAAGGGTTACGGATGTATATCCTGATGGCCGGTCAATTCTGGTGACAGACAACATCCTTATGGCGCGGCATCGCTATGGATTTGACAGAGAGGATTCGTTAATTCCGAATGTTGTAGATACCTTCAATATTGACCTGTGGAGTACGGCTCAGGTTTTTAATACAAATCATCGTTTGCGGGTTATTATTTCTTCCTCAAATTATCCACGATTTGAGAAAAATCCAAATACCGGTGCGCCATTTCAAAGAGATGATCCCAATTTTGTCGTTGCGACACAGAAGATCTACCGTACACCTGGATTGCCATCGCATTTACTCTTACCAGTTCTTCCCGGGACAAGTCCTGTTGTCAGGGAGATTTCATCAGCAGAAGTCTGCGCAGGCAATGTTCTGGTGCCGAGCATTGCAAGAAATCCTGTGATAAAATTCGAACTAAATAGTTCGGTTAATGCGAACATTTGTGTTTATGATGTGCTCGGCAGACAGGTCTGGCAGTTTAAACAGAACTGTGAAACTGGAAAGTATCAGATAAGAATGCCGGAGCTACCAGCAGGTGTCTATTTTGTGAAATCTAACATTGCAGCAAATGGTGAAGTACGAAAGGTTGTTGTTATAGAATAATAGCGTCGGACACAGATATTATTTGGTTCTGCCACAGCACTTCTTGTATTTTTTCCCGCTACCGCATGGACAGGGTTCGTTTCTGCCAATTTTGATTTCATCTTTTTGGGCATTTATGTTTACGGGTTCTTTTGCATACTCTGTGGCAGTTTTCTTTACGGGCAATAATTTTGAAAATTCTTTTGAGTTTTCATTGAGCACTTTCTTCAGGTTAATGCCATTTTTTATGTAGCCATTTGTATCCAGGTAGTCAATAAATTTGCTCATCAGGTCTGGAATCGTTTTTCCTGATTCTTTTGTTAATGCCATTTTACGAATTGCATATTCAAGCAGAAAATGGCGTATGTGCTCTTCGTTCAATTCGCCGATTTCTTTGTGCTGGTAAAAGAAAACATAATCAAGAAAACTCTTTATGAGATATTCACTCAGATTTTTTGCATCCTTTGATTTTTGTTTGGTTGACTCAATGAATTCCCGGTATAGTGTATTGGTAAGGTGTACCAGCCTTTTTTCTCTTTTTCTTTCTTCTGCTGCCTTTTCTGAAATGTCAGTGATGGTCATGTTCAATTATATTTATTTGCTTGCAGTTGTCAATCGTTTTTTTTGACATAAGCGATAAGTTATCCAGTATCCGTTTGTCTGATACTTGATTTTTGCGGTAAAAATTGCTATTATTAGGTGATGGCATATACTCAAGAGTGTGATATTGTTGTGGTGGGTGGTGGTCATGCAGGCATTGAAGCAGCTCTTGTTTGTGCAAGATTGCACCACAGTGTATTCTTGTTGACACTTAACATAGATGCCATTGGCCAGATGTCTTGCAACCCATCAATCGGAGGTCTTGCAAAAGGCCACCTCGTAAAAGAAATTGATGCCCTTGGTGGTGAGTTAGGATTTTTGGCAGATAGAACTGCGGTTCAATTTCGCATGTTGAATCGTTCAAAGGGTCCAGCAGTCTGGTCACCAAGAACTCAGAATGACCGCATACGCTACAAGGAGACTGCGCTAATAACGCTTACTAACCACAGCAACCTCGTCGTCAAACAGGAAGAGGTAATAGATATCATTGTTGAAAACAATAGGGCAATTGGCGTGAAGACGCAGATTGGTAATGAGTATCGTTGCCGGGCAATCATCCTGACCACCGGTACTTTTCTGAATGGGCTTATGCACATTGGGCTTGAGAGTTTTGATGGCGGGAGACTCGGTGAGGCAAAAGCATCACATCTGAGTGAATCACTGAAAAGGCTGGGTATAAATCTTGGAAGATTGAAAACAGGGACTTCGCCGAGGGTTGCCAGGAATAGTGTGGATATATCAAAGATGCAGATACAGAAAGGTGATGAGCCACCAGCGCCATTTTCATATCGGTCTGGTGATCTAACCATTTGTCAACTTCCATGCTACATTACAAGGACAAATAGCAGAACCCATGAAATCATTCAGAAAAACCTTGAACGTTCACCACTTTATACTGGTAAGATAACGGGCATTGGTCCTCGCTATTGCCCTTCTATAGAAACAAAAGTCGTGCGTTTTTCAGACCGTAATTCGCACATAATATTTGTTGAACCAGAGGGCTGTGATGCTGGTGAATACTATATTAATGGTTTGTCCACTTCGTTACCCTATGATGTACAGGTGGAACTACTGCATTCAATTGAGGGTATGGAACATGCCATAATTACCAGACCTGGTTATGCTGTTGAGTATGATTTTGTGTATCCTGTTCAACTCCATCCCACACTGGAGGCAAAATCCATCCAAAATTTTTACTGCGCTGGACAAATAAATGGTACTTCAGGTTATGAAGAAGCAGCAGCACAGGGATTTGTGGCGGGTGTAAATGCGGTCTTGAAAACAGAACATAAAGAACCTTTTGTTTTAAAGAGGTATGAAGCCTATATAGGCGTTTTGATTGATGACCTTGTGACAAAAAACACGCTTGAGCCTTATCGTATGTTTACTTCGCTTGCAGAACACAGATTGATAATGCGCATTGATAATGTCTATGACAGGTTGGCGCATTATGGTGCAAGATTTGGTTTGATTTCAGAGGAGTCTTTTCAGATATTTAAAAAAGAACGTGAGCAAATTGACTACATACATGAAAAACTCAGGACTATCATAATCAAACCTGAATTGGTCAATTCAATACTTTTGAAAAAGGGTGAATCGTCGTTATCTAAGGAATCAGGTGGGATAAAGCTTCAGGATATACTGAAGCGGCCGAATATCAACTGGGGTGATATTAAGGGATTATTGGATATTGAAGTTACAAACCGCATTGGTTTTAGAGCTGAGGTTGAAGTTAAATATGAGGGTTATATAAGACGCGAGCAGGAGATGATCAAAAGACTCAAAAGCCTTGAGAATGAGCTAATACCGCCCGATTTTGATTATCATGCTGTTAAAGGGCTTTCAAATGAAGCAAAAAGCAAACTGGATGAGGTGAGGCCGGTCAGTCTTGATCAGGTTTCAAGAATTCAGGGTATCAGTCCGGTTGATATTCTGATACTTTTAATGGCTCTGAAAACACCGAAAAAAGGAACACAAAATGAATGAAGAGATAATTAGATATCTTGAGATGAGAATGACCATAGTGAAAGTTCTGCAGGATATACGTTTTGTTACCATACTGGGAAAGCTGAATGAACCTGTAGAACAGACAATCAAAGACATCAAGGAATATTGTTCTCAGTTTGGCTACACACCGTTCTTCAGCCAGGAAGGAGAATATCAAAAAATTCAGCTGTTTATGCTCCAGCAGGTTACAGATAGACCCAGAATCTGGTTGAATGCTCTGCTTTTTCTGGCAACAGTTTTTACAACACTCCTTGCTGGATCATTTAATAGTGGAGGAAATCCTTTTCAGAAATTTTCCGATATCTTTATTGGGATTCCATTTTCTTTCTCAATCATGGCAATTCTTACATGTCATGAACTGGGTCACTACTTTGTTTCAAAAAGACTTGGCATGCATACAAGTCTGCCTTATTTTATCCCGGTACCATTCCATTTCCTGGGCACATTTGGTGCGATAATCAGAATGAAATCAGTAGTGCCTTCAAGAAAGGCTTTGCTCAGGGTTGGCCTGGCAGGACCGGTATGTGGTTTTGTCATGTCATTTCTTATTGCTATTATCGGTATTGCGTTATCTGAAGTCAAATTTGCGCCACCGGGCAATAACTATCTGAAACTTGGAGATTCTCTGCTTTTTTATTTTCTCGGCAAAATACTTCATCCGTCGCTTCCTGAGGGTGCAGATATTTTTCTGCATCCAATGGCGTTTGCAGGATGGATTGGTTTTCTTGTTACTTCAATGAACCTGATACCGATCGGACAGCTGGACGGTGGACACATTGCCTACAGTTTATTGCTCAAAAAACAGAAAAAACTCTATTTCCCGGTAATTGCATTGCTGATTGGATTCGGAATTCTGTGGCAGGGCTGGATTATATGGGGTTTGCTGGCATTCATTCTTGCTCGCAGAGAACCGCTAATTCAGGATACAATAACGCCGTTGTCAAAAAGAGGCAGATTGTATGCAATAGTTGCATTAGCAATTCTAATACTAACTTTTATACCCCAACCATTCTCAATTTTTTGAATTGTGTTGATTTGATAGATTATTCTTTTTTTCTTGTTTCCCAATAGGTACCGATCAGGAAACCGAGGACAATAAGAAACAAAATCAAGATTGTGCGCCAGAATCCAATTGTTGCCAGAAAAATACCAACTACTCCGGCAATTGCAGCTCCAATAATACCCTTATTGATTTTATCCATAGCACATTCTATTCATTTTAATGCGGTTGTCAAGGATCTATGGCAAATTGCAGGCAAAATTTTCGTATTACTACCTCTCAAGGTCATAGAGATACGCCGATGCGCCTGCGGTACGGAAAGAATCAATGGGAGTTCCCACATAGTTTAGATAGGAAATATAAAGTCGTTCTTCGTCAGCACCGAGATGTCGGGCAACATGTGAGAACAAAAACCAGACCCGGTTATTGCCTTTTAAACGGTCAATATCTCTGTAATATGCCTGCCAGTTATGCCGTGATTCAGTACCACTAATGAAATTATTTCCAATGCCCGGGAATCTGTCCTTATAATATCTAAATGCATTGAGGGCACCATAATAGACATAGATAGTATCATGTTCTTTTCTATGCTGCTGCACATAATTCAGTACTGTTCTAAGCTCTTCTGGAGCACGCGGAATAATGAGTCGGTATAGAGCAAGTGCCAAAGGTTGAGTTAACAAAATTGCCGTCAGGAGCACTGCCACCGATAAATAATCCCTGCGGGCAATTTCATAGATTTCAGCCAATCCCGATGCCACAAATACCAGGATTGATGGTGTTAGAAACAGGAGAAGTCTGCCTTCAAAGGGGTATAATTGGAAATGTGAACCGAACATTGTGGCAAATAAGGGGACAGCCACAATTACGGCTTGGTAGCTATTTTTTTCTACTGCTTTTATAAAGCCAAAGAATGAGAGTATTATTGCAAAAAACAATACATAAACAGGAAAGCAACCCGGATTCTTGAAGACGCGTATTAGAAAATAACCTGATTGATACAAATCATTGAATGACTGCGGTGTCAGGTGTAAAAAGCTTTTACTCCAGAATTCATGAAGCTCATAGTGCTTTGTAAGATACTGAAGGCAGATCGTATAATTAGCCAGGTGACTTGATAACCATATTATTGCAGTACTCAGAAAAGCCAATATTTTTCTGGAAGTCATGTCTTTTTTTATTGAATGTGGAACAACGACAAGAGCAGTGCCTGTGAAAACAAATACTGAAGGAAAAGAAAACCAGATTGAAATGGCTCCTATAATACCCCATAGCATTATTATTATTAGGTTGTGGTTTTTTCTTACAACCTGTAGAGAAAGCATCATTAGTAGCAGAGCAAAGAATACATCACTTGAGTAGGGCTTTACTTCTGATGCAAAATATATTACTTGGTCATTCAGGGCAAATAGCAGGAGCGCAAAGAATTCAGTTTTCCTGTCACCGAGTGTCCTGAGAATAATAGAAAAAATAAACAGGGCAAGTATACTGGTGAGCAACGGAAACAGTCTTAATGCATACTCATTATTGCCCAGGAGGCTAACCATCAGTTTCTCAATGTAAAGAAATCCTATTGGTGCTGCCTGCACATAATCCAGAGGTTTTGCAAGCTCTGAATAGCCACGTTCAATTATGTTCATTGCAAGTGGTGCTTCGCCTTCAGTGAGGGACCGATTGTATATGTATTGCGACACGCGGAAGATGATGCCGGTCAGTATAATAATCAGGGAGATTTTCAACCTGTGATTATTGTTTTCCACCTGCACTGAAGATTATAGTGATTGCCTTGAATAAGTCAACCCTTGTGGTGAAGCAAGTTTTAGCCATATCTCTGTTGACTTTTGGCTGCCATTTGATTAGTATTATGGTGATGAATAGTTTGAGTATTCTGTTGCAGATTTTCTGTATTTTGGTTAAAGCACAGGATCCTCTGGGAAATGATATTTCCGGTGATAACCAGACAGGTATATCTGGCCATTATCTTGATAGACCGGTTGTGGTAAGGGTTGTTGATGATAGTGGTAGGGGAATGGCTGGAGTACTGATAAATTTTTCGGTTCTGCAAAAACCAGATGCACTCATAGTACCTGATTCAGTCTTCACAGATCCGGATGGTTATGCCAGGGTCAAAGTAAAATTGGGAAGTGCAAGCGGTGACTACTACATTATGGCACGGTTAAACAGCGAGTGTTTGACATTCCGTTTCGTTGCCCTTGAACAGGATTGGATAGTTGTGTTCCTGCTATCAATTATTGGTGGGTTGGCGTTGTTTATTTTTGGCTTGAACTATGGCAGTAAGGGTTTGATACGCGCAACCGGTTCAAAGACACGAGACTTGCTTTTTTCGTTCACCACGAATCGCCTGTTGGTCCTGATAAGCGGTTTTGTCACGACCGTTATCTTTGGATCCTGCACGGCTACCGCCTCATTGTTGGTAAAATTTGTTTCGGCCGGTATTATTGATTCATTTTCGGCGATGGCAGTTATGCTGGGAGCAAACATCGGTGCTACTGTTTCAGTCCAGTTGCTTGCTTTCAATATTATGAACTATGCGTTGCTGATTATTGCTGCGGGTGTATTCTTGAGGATATTTTTCCCCACCTTGAGAAATTTTGCTCAGTTTATTTTTGGTTTTGGATTGCTCTTTTTTGCATTAAAGATTATGTCCACGGGTGTTTCCAATGTAAGATACTTGAGCGGTTTTCATACAACGATTTGCTTTTTGGATAAGGCGCAGTTGTGGGCAATTGTTGTTGGTGCTTTGTTTGCATTTATTTTTCGTTCGGGAACTGCATTCATTGGTTTTGTACTGGTCTTATCAATGCAGTCAGCAATTTCTTTGCAAACAGCGCTCTTTTTGATTATGGGGGCAAATATCGGAGCAGTTTTTTTCCCTATATTGATGGCTGATGCTGTGCCGAGTAAAAGAGTTGTGTTCGCAAATCTATTTTTTAAGTCTATTACCATGGCGATATGTATTATTTTTGTAAGTTATATTGAACAATTTCTATTGTTTCTCAGCGGTAGCACAGTGAGGCAGATTGCGAATTTTCATACATTTTTCAATATTGCCACCGCGTTGATTTTTTTGCCCATACTCCCCGCAGCAAATAAGACATTGGAATTGCTGATTGGTGATACAAAGAAAGAAATACTTGAAAAGAAACGTCTTGATACCTCTTTTCTGGATGCACCAGCAGTCGGACTTGGCCAGGCAATGAAGGAGATTCTTTACATGGCAGACAAATCATGTAGCATGCTTGAAGACGCCATCAAAGTCTATGAGCGAAAAGACATGGCTTTGAGGAAAGCAATTATTGAAGCGGATGATGAAATTGATAAGATGGAAGAGCAAATTACCACTTACCTCTCAAAACTCGACCCAGCAGAGATGGATGAAGATTTGAGAACAATGCAGGTTGGCCTGCTGACGACAACCACCGAGATTGAGCATATTGGCGATATAATCTCAAAAAATCTGATGATTTATGCCAAGAAACAGATGGATGTGGGTATGGGATTTTCAGAAGAAGGATTCGCCGAAATTAAAGAATATCACAATTTTGTTCTTAGGAACTTGAAGATGGCGACTACCAGTTTGATGACAAAAGACAAAAAGTTGGCTCTGGATGTTGTTGAGCAGGGTAATGTTGGTTACAATATGGCTAAGGAACTTGCTGCAAAACACCTGCAAAGACTTCATCGTGGTTTGAAGGAAAGTTTGGAGACTTCAGCCATCCATCTCGACATTATCAGTGATCTTGAACGTATTAGTTTCCATACTACAGAAATTGGCAGGGTAATACTGTCACTGAAATGAAAGTTATACAATACTTGCTGCTTGGTATAATACTTCTGGTCATTCTGGGAGTCTTTCTTGTTAGCAGTATTAAAAGCAATCAAAGAGCAATGTTAGGATTCTTTGAAGACGAAGCGCGCTCGTTTCTGAGTCTTGTGGCACAAAGTCAGGAAAATTCAATATTTGCAGAGGGTGAATTTGAGGAAATCATTACTGATAATTTGAAAAACATAGTCTCCTATTTGAATGATTATGGATATACGCAGAACAATTTGAATAAGATAAGGCATAACTTTGGTCTTAGTTCAATACTAATTTACGATTCGAAAAAGAAGCGTATCATATTGAAATCAGGAGATCCCTATGATATTGATTATGAAAGTATCACTGGTAGTGATAAAGCGAAATACTACTATTTTTCCGTGTTCAATGATAAATACATCCGACTCATATACAAGACACTCAACGAGTGCTTTCAATTTGAATTATCGGCTGAAGTTATCAAAAGGTTCAGTCAAGAATACGGCATAACCAAGATTTTAAGCCAAATGAAAGAGAATCCGCTTGTTCAGTACCTTGTGCTGCAAGATTTGGAAGGTATAATCTTTGCAACTACCAATGTCAGGGCGCTATCCCGTATTGAATCTGACAGTGTGTTGCTAAAGGTCATTAATGACAGACAAGAAATCACCCGCATAACGAGTTTTGGTGGTAAGAATGTGCTTGAAGTTGCTCGACCATTTATTGTTAATGATGAGGTTGTAGGTATGTTTCGTATTGGTATGAATCTTGATAATTACTACCACCATTTGCGGAACACGAATTTCCAACTGGCAGTGATTTTTGTTGTGTTACTGATCACAGGTATCTCTATTTTTGCAATCTTTCTCAGATACCAGAATTTTCTGGTGCGCGAGCAGTTTTACTCCCGTATACTCGGTGCCGTTGATGAAGGGATTTTAGTGGTTGATAATCGAGGTAAGATAGCTGGAACAAACAGAATGTTCAGCAAAATAACGGAGATGGCTGAAAACATGCTGTTCAACCGGAAGTATACCGAGATTTTTTCAGACGATCCTTTTTCGATTAATGCTGTCTATAATTCCGGTAATGTGGCGGAAGATGAAAAAGAGATTTTTCAGAAAAGAATCCAATATACTACATATCCGATTATTGAGCCTGGCGGTAGGTTTGTCGGCACAATATCAGTGTTGCACGATGTTACAGCGATAAGGAAATTTGAAAAGGAACAAAAAGAAAGGGAGCGCTTGAGTTTTCTTGGTAATCTTGTGGCAAATTTTGCCCATGAGATTAGAAATCCATTAAACGGTTTAGCTATTGCGGCACAGCGATTGCGACGGGAGTTTCCTGCGGCGAATGATGAACAGAATAAACTGACGACAATAATGATAAAGGAAATTGATTCTATGACGCGTATTCTGAATGATTTTTTGAGCCTTGTACGTCCTCAGGTAAAAGAAACTCAGGGTTTTGATTTGGGACAGCTCATAAGAGACATTGGCGTACTCGTTAAGGAACAGGCAGCACAGCACAGGATAGAATATGTTGAGAGAATATCCGACAATGTCGTTGTTGAAGGTAATCCTGAGGAAATGAAACGGGCATTGCTGAATCTTCTGCTCAATGCAGTTGAGGTGTTAGCTTCTGCTGAACTTACCAAGCCAGAGATTGAGGTTTCGTTGAAGAAGGAAGGTAACGAAGTTTTCATTATGGTCAGAGACAACGGACCAGGGATTTCTGCGTCAGCACTGAAAAAAATATTTGAACCTTATTATACGACAAAGAAGGGAGGTACTGGTCTGGGATTATTCATTGCGCACAAGATAATACAAGAACATAATGGAGTGATTAAAGTGCAAAGTGAAGTGGGTAAAGGAACAACCTTCACGATCATGCTACCTTGTTAGTGCTGTTTTTCTGGACAAACCGAATTCTTGACTTTGTCTTCATTTTAAATAGAATAAAGTGTAAAGGAGTATGATGATTGGTAAAAAGGAAGCAAGACAAATTATTGACTATGTCCTTGAAAATTCAAAGGCTGATCAGACTGAGGTTTTGGTCTATAGTTTTGATTCTGCCCTTACGCGGTACGCCAACAACTATATTCATCAAAATGTTGCAGAATCAAATACGAATGTCTCTATAAGGGCAGTCTTTGGAAAGAAGATAGGTTCAGCAAATACAAATTCCGTATCGCTTGATAAGATCAAAGAGACGCTGCACTGGGCTGAGACAATAGCCAAACTACAGATAGAAAATCCTTACTTTGATGGGTTACCAAGGGTTGATTCAAAAAGCTATAGAAAAGTTACCTCTTTTGTCTCAAAGACAGCACAGTATGAACCTCGTGAGCGTGCGGGCGCAGTATTGGAGATAATAAGGACAGCAAAGAGATATGGCCTTGTTGCTTATGGATCAGTATCGAATGGAGGTGCAACAATTGCAATCGGAAACACACAGGGTACATTTGCCTGTAACCAAACAAGTGACATATTCTGTAATGTTGTGATGGCGACTGACCACTCAACTGGTTATATTCAAGCTGGTTCGTCAAGTATCAAGGATATGAATTTCCAAAGGCTTGCAGAAATTGCTGCGGAAAAAGCGCTGAAGTCTCAAAATCCGATTGAACTCGCACCGGGCAAATATACCACAATCTTTGAGCCTCTTGCAGTAAGCGATATTGTTGGTTATCTTGCATATTATGCCTTCAATGGCAGGACCTATGAAGAAGGGCGTTCTTTCCTTGCTGATAAGCTTATGACTAAGGTTGTTGACGATCGTATTACTATCATTGATGATCCGTTCTGCAAGGTTGGTTTCCCGGCTCCTTTTGATTTTGAAGGTATCCCCAAAAAACCTCTCGTTTTGATTGATAAAGGTATTGCCAAAAATGTCGTATACGATACACTGACAGCAGCAAAGGCGAAAAAGAAATCCACTGGACATGCACTGGCTTATCCAAATCCTTTTGGTCCGATTCCCCTCAATCTTGTAATGAAGGGTGGTAGAACTTCCTTTGAAGAAATGATAGCAACAACAAAACAAGGAATTTTGGTTACACGTCTCCATTATACCAATGTGATTGACCCTTACCGGATCGTATTTACCGGCATGACACGGGATGGCACCTTTTTAGTTGAGAACGGGGTCATTACCAAAGGTATAAAAAACCTTCGTTTCACTGAAAATCTTTTTGAGGCGCTAAACAGGGTTGAAACAATTTCAAAGGATAGCGTTTTAGTTGCTGAAGAACCAGGATACGGCGGAAGAATGGCACATGGCAGTGTTGTTCCTGCCCTTAAGATTAAGGATTTTGCCTTTACCAGCGCTACCGAATTTTGAAATTGCATATTTTGTAGTAATCTTCTTTCTTTCCGCGGAAGATCATGCATTATTTTAGGATTCTGAGACCAGAGCAGTGGACTAAAAATATTTTCGTTTTTGCTGGCCTGATATTCAGCAGAAAGTTTCATGAACCCCAGAATATACTTATTGCAATTTTCGGCTTTTTGCTGTTTTGTTTGTTAAGTAGTACCGGATATATTATTAACGATATTATTGATCATAAGAAAGATCGGCTAATACTGTCAAAAAGCAATCGACCCATCGCTTCGGGTAAGGTCAGAATAGTAACGGCGCTAATACTGGCAGTTATTCTTGCTCTTTTTTCCCTTGCGATTTCTTTGTTTATCAACTACGAATTCTTCTTGTGCGGCGGCATCTATCTGATCTTGAGCATAGTATATTCACTTTTTGTGAAAAACATGGTTGTTTTGGATGTTCTGTTTATTGGTGTTGCTTATGTTTTGCGGTCTGTTGCCGGAGCAGTGATAATAAATGTGGAGATATCGTCCTGGCTTATCCTTTGCACTTTTCTGCTTGCATTATTCATCATACTTTCAAAGAGAAAGGCTGAAATGATATTGCTCGGTGACCGGGCTGGTAATCACCGAACAGTATTGACCTACTACTCGCTTGGCTTGTTGAACAGTATGATAACAATTGTCGTGTCAGCATGTATTGTTGCATATTGTATCTACACTTTGTCTCCTGAAACCACGGCAAAATTTCATACAAAAAACCTGATTTTCACAATACCATTCGTTATCTATGGATTATTTCGCTATATGTTTGTCATTGAAAACAAATCCGGTACTGATATGCCGAGTAAAGCACTGATCAGTGATCTACCACTTATCATTAATTTCCTGCTGTGGGGTTTGCTCTGTTTGCTGATTATTATTTAGTGCTTCAATAAACATTTGGTGATGAAATCTGTCAAAACGGTATATGAGGTACGATAAGTTCACGCAGAAGGCGCAGGAAGTTATGGCTATTGCCCAGGAGATTCTTGATGAGTATAATCATCAAGAACTTGATGTTGAGCATATTTTTCTTGCACTTTTGCGGCAGGAAGATGGGTTGGTGCCAAAGGTGCTAAAAAAAATGGATATTATGCCAGATTTGGTTCAGCGCCGTCTTGAATCAACGCTGGAACAGAAGCCAAAAGTATATGGTGGTGCAACCGCTCAACTCTATGTTACGCCAAGGACAAAGAAACTTTTTTCGGTAGCTCAGGCTGAAGCACAGCGGATAAAGGACGAGTATGTGGGTACCGAGCATCTCTTCCTTGCGATTGCTGAAGAGTCTGAGGGTGTTACCGCAAAAATTCTCAGAGAATTTGGTATTACTAAAGAGAAAATCTATCAGTCACTTCAGATTATCCGGGGTACCCATCGAGTAACTGACCAGGATGCAGAGAGCAAATACATGGCTCTGGAGAGATATGCACGCGACATAACTACACTCGCAAAACAGGGTAAACTCGATCCCGTGATTGGCAGGGAACAAGAGATAAAGAGAGTGGTTCAGGTTCTTTCGCGGAGAACAAAAAATAATCCTGTTTTGATTGGTGATGCAGGCGTGGGTAAGACTGCAATCGTTGAGGGGCTTGCCCAGAGAATCATTGAAAAGAATGTACCAGAGATATTGAAAGGAAAGAGGATTCTTGCCCTTGATATGGGTGCGCTTGTTGCAGGTTCTAAATACCGTGGCGAATTCGAGGAGAGGTTGAAAGCGGTAATGGATGAAATAAGAAAGGGTAAAGGTGAAATTATTCTCTTCATTGATGAGTTGCACACGATTGTTGGTGCGGGTGCTGCCGAAGGTGCTATTGATGCGTCAAACATGCTCAAACCAGCACTTGCCCGTGGCGAACTGCAGTGCATCGGTGCAACAACTTTGAATGAATACCGCAAACACATTGAAAAAGATGCAGCACTGGAAAGACGATTCGCACCAGTATTTGTTGGCGAGCCCTCAATAGAAGATACGATTGAAATCCTGCAGGGATTGAAGCAGCGGTATGAAACACATCATGGTGTGAGCATTGATGATTCAGCAATCAGGGCAGCGGCAAAATTGTCGGATCGTTATTTGACTGAGCGGTTTCTACCTGATAAGGCGATTGATTTGATTGATGAAGCCTGTGCCCGCGCCCGTATTGAAATCTATTCAATGCCTGAGGAATTGAAGCAGATGGAGAAAAAACTTGAGGAGTTGACTGAAGAAGGTAAGAATGCAGTAGAAATGCGCAATTATGAAAAGGCTGCTGAACTGAGGGATGAAACCGAAAAACTGCGCAAAGAATATCGTAGGAAAAAAAATGAATGGATGAAGCAGCGCGGTATTGATGACCGTGTTACCGAAGACGATATTGCCCAGATTATTTCTAACTGGACTGGTATTCCGGTTTCACGAATGCTTGAGTCGGAAATGAACAAACTACTCAAAATGGAGGAGCGAATCCATGAACGTATGGTTGATCAGGATGATGCAGTAGTTGCAGTAAGCGATGCAATCAGGCGTTCAAGGGCAGGACTGAAAGACCCGCGGAGACCCATTGGTTCTTTCATTTTTCTTGGACCTACCGGTGTCGGCAAGACCGAACTTGCAAAATCACTTGCTGAATTTCTGTTTGACACAGAAGATGCTTTGGTTAGAATTGATATGACCGAATACCAGGAAAAACACACGGTTTCACGGCTTATCGGCGCACCTCCCGGTTATGTCGGTTATGAAGAGGGCGGACAATTGACAGAGGCAGTAAGGAGAAGGCCATATCGCGTAATACTTTTTGATGAATTCGAAAAAGCACATCCTGATGTGTTTAATATCCTACTACAACTCCTTGACGATGGCAGGTTGACTGATGGTCAGGGCAGGACTGTGGATTTTAAGAATACAATAATAATAATGACTTCAAATCTGGGGAGTGAGATAATAACCGAGAATTTGAAGAATGGAAGGTATGATTATGAAAAGACAAAAAAGCAAGTATATCAGGTGCTTGAACGCAGTGTAAAGCCTGAATTTCTGAATCGCATTGATGAGGTGATTGTATTTAGACCATTGGGTTTTGACGAAATCAAAGGGATAGTGGAACGTGAATTGAAGAAGGTCATTAAGAATGTTTTTGAATTCGGATACAACATAGAATTTAGCAAAAAATTGCAAGATTATCTTGCCCATGAGGGATTTGATTCTGTTTATGGCGCCCGGCCCTTACGCAGGGCAATACAGCGCTTGATTGAAAATCCTCTTTCCCGAAAGATTATCGCTGGTGATTTCAAAAAGAACAGCAAAATCACAGCTGACCTGGATGGGGGAGAGGTTGTTTTCAAGTAAGAGCTGGTTTGAGTTACCCATTATTGACAGAGTGATTTTTTTGACTATAATATGATAGTCGTTGCGGGAGTAGCTCAGTGGTGGAGCATCACCTTGCCAAGGTGAGGGTCGCGGGTTCAAATCCCGTCTCCCGCTTTTTTGTTACGATCCTTTGATGGTGTTACGCTTTGAACTGGACTTGATTTTGAAACCCAATCTTTTTAAGACACTTGCTGTTTTAGATTTATTGTCATCAAGAACAATCTGATAGTTAAAAAATTCGCGGCGTACCGGGTAATTTCTTCGTAGCATTTCAAAGTAGACCGGTCTTCTTATCTTTTCTAATCTGATGATTTTCAGCATTTTGTTGTGATCTTCTAATGGGTTATATACTCTGATGATGGTTTCAAATATGATTTGGAATGTATCTTTTTCACTCGGTGTAACACTAAATTGTTCCTTTATGCCTGACAGAAACTTTTTCGCGGTAAATCTCGATGTTCTATTAAATAATTTGCTGAGCTTATTGAAGACCATTACTGCGGCATTTAGTTTACCATCAAGAGAATAGCCAGCAATGTGTGGTGTTGCAATATCTGCGGCTTTTAAGAGTTCAATATTTATGTCTGGTTCATTCTCCCAGACATCAATAATTAACCCATTGATCTTTGGGAGAAATTTCAGCAGTATTTTCTCGTCAAAAACTGCTCCCCTTGAAGTATTTATCAGTATCGTTCCAGGTTTTATTTTCATTAGAAATTCTCTATTTACCATGTGAAATGTTGGATATTTGCCTTTATATGAGAGTGGAGTGTGGATAGTGATTATATCAGCATCAGATAGGTTCTTTAAAGAAAGGTATTTTCGGTTTCCAGTTCTGTTGTATTTTGGCGGGTCCTGCAAGAGCACGCGCATGCCCAATGCCTCACATTTTTTGGCGACAAACGTTCCAATATTGCCAACACCTATTATCCCGATCGTCTTTTTAGTGAGATCAAAGTTTTTCTTCCGGGCTATGATTAACAAACAACTGATGACGTATTCAGCAACCGAATTTGCATTTGAGCCGGGTGCGTATATTAACTTAATTCTATTTTTCTTCAAATAGTGTCTGTCAATATGGTCAATGCCACTGGTCATTGAGCCGATAATCTTGATATTGGTTCGTTCCAGCAGGTCTTGTCCTGCTCTGGTGACAGAACGGATTAACAGGACATCGTTGCTCTTGATGTTCTCCTTTGTGAGTCTGTTTGATGGCAGAATTCTCAGTTCTCCAAATGCGGGAAAGAGTTCTTTGACAAAAGGGATTGCGCTGTCAGCAACTATTCTCATTTTGCGCATAACAACATTATATATAACTACCAATGATGTTCAAGAACAATGTATTAGTTGACTCAGCTGCTATTTTAAATATACTCTATCATGCATTCTAAACCCCATGTCTATAATGTTGGTTTGCTCGGTTTTGGAAATGTACTCAGGGCTTTTGTCGAGCATTATCTCAAAGTCAGAAATATAATTATCGCGGACTACGGATTTGATTTGAATTTTGTTTTCGTTGTTGATTCGCGAAACTGCCTGAGTGGTGCAATCCTGGACATGGAGAGTATTCTGGAATACAAGAGGAAGAGCGGGCTTTTATCAAATTTTTCTATCAATAATGTGCTGAAAGAAGTCTCTCTGTTCATTGAAAAGGGAAAGATTGATATTCTGATTGACGGACTGCCCGGTTCAAAAACAGATGCTGGCGTCAGTTATCCCTTACTCGAACTGGCTTTGAAGAACAAGGTTAATCTGGTTTGCGCAAATAAATCGCCCATGGTGTTTAAGGGTACGGAACTTCTCGGCATTGCTCGCAAAAAGAATTTATTTGTCGGCTTGAGTGCAACAACCGCGGGTGCGCTACCAGCTGCAGGAGTGATACAGAACGAATTGATTCCAGGAGATATTTATCATGTTCGCGGTGTTGTGAATGGAACGAGCAATTATGTCCTTGATAGAATCATGTTTGAATCAAAAACAAAATTGGAGGCTATTCAAGAAGCCATAAAAAAGGGAATCGCTGAACCTGATTATCGTTTTGATCTTGGTGGTATTGATACCTGTTTCAAAATGACAATCCTGGGATTGGTGATTACAGGAAAATGTGTGGATTTGAGGTCAACTCAGTGTCGCGGGATTATTGATATGAATGAAAAAGAAATAATCAATAGTGTGAAGGACGAACATGTTGTGCGGTTGGTAGGGAATCTTACGATTGAGAATGGTTTTCCTTTTGTTAGTGTTGGTCCAGAATTTTTGAAGAAGAATGATCCCCTCTACGGTGTTTATGGTGCAAACAAGGGGGTCACTTTTAAAACCAAATATATGGGTGAACTGACTATTATCGGTGGGGCGTCAGGATTAACAGCGATTGCTGCAACTATACTTAAGGACATTATTAATATGCACCGGCAGAAGCCAAGCTGAAATGAAGTTACTTGCAATAACAGATATTCACGGACGGACAAATTATGATAGTGAAATAAATAGCATCCTGAATGATGCAGATCTCGTGGTTATCGCCGGCGATATTACAAATTTTGGTGGAAAAAATGATGCCCTGAGTGTATTAAATACGATCAAAACCTTGAATCAGAATCTTCTTGCTGTGCCAGGTAATTGTGATCAGCGCGAGGTTATTGAACTATTGACTACCGAGGGAATAAATCTGCACGGTGAGATAAGAGAAATTGATAATATTTGTTTTTTTGGAATTGGTGGCAGTGGCTTTACACCCTTTAATACGCCACAGGAATATTCAGATGAGCAGATAGGATTACTCCTGGGCAATTACCGCAGGACAAACAGGATTCAGATATTCGTATCACATGCCCCCCCGCTAAATACCAGAGTAGACAGAACGCTAATGGGGATACATGTTGGCAGTAGACATATTCGCAGTTTTATTGAGAAGAACCAACCAGATCTTTGCATTTGTGGTCATATCCATGAAGCACGCGGCACTGATAGAATTGGCAAAACAATAATTGTAAATCCTGGTCCATTTCCAAAGCATTATGCATTGATTGAGATTTCAGACAAAGTTGAAGTGCAACTATCTAACTGATTTCCGAACTCTTATGTTTCGAGCAATTTCACTACCCAGGTGAAATATGATTTTCCTCGCATTTTCCATAGCAGATTTTAGATTGCGTGTTTTTCCGAATAATGAATAGATCCTTTCAATGTTGTATTGCTCCAGGGACACATCTTTTGAATAACAACCGCACACTACAATCACTGGTTTATGGAGATTCCAGCACATTTCAATTATTCTACCCGTTGCCTTACCGTAAAATGTTGTATTATCAACTCTACCTTCACCAGTAATGACTATGTCAGCATTCATTATTGCCTTTTTCATATTGAAGATTTTTTCGTAATATTCAAAACCCGATAGAATCTCCGCATTGAAAACTGCTCTCAGACCTCCAGCAAATCCACCAGCAGCTCCACTACCCTGAATTTTATCAAGGTCTATCTGATATTCTTTGAGAATCACACTTTTGAAGTTATACAATGCCCGGGCAATGGTTGGTAGCATTTTCTCTTTTGCACCTTTCTGCTTCGCATATACAAGGGCGCCCTGCTTGCCCGTAAGCGTATTCTTCACATCGCTGAGAATGATGATTTTGCTTTTGAGGATATCAGAGTATATAGAGTTATCCACTATGATTTTATGCAATTTTGACAGCCCTTTACAATTCAATGGTACAGGCGTTCCCTTTTTGTCCAGAAATTCAACACCCAGCGCAGACATTGTACCGATACCACAATCTATTGTAGCACTATCGCCAGCTGCTATGATTATTTTGTCACAGCCGCGTTTTATACTTTCTTTTATTAATTGTCCAACACCATAGGTTGTTGTTATGAGTGGATTTCTGAGATTGACCGGTAATAAATGCAGACCTGCTGCGCGGGCAAGTTCAACAATTGCGATTTTTTTCTGCAGTGAAATTGCATATTTTACCATAATGTTTGTACCCAGAGGGTTTTTGACAACCTTCCGCACAAAATCCATTTTTAATTTTCGGGCGAATATTTCCAGAGTACCGAGTCCACCATCGGCAACGGGCATTTCTTTGATTGTCCATGCGGGCTTAGATTTTCTTATGCCTTTTGCTATTGCCTGGTCGACTTCGGTTGATAGCAGCGAACCCTTGAAACTATTTGGTGCGATCAAAACATTCATTTTATTGCATTGGACACTTCGGGGTTCACAAGATTGGGTGGTGTTCTTTTTTCGATGAGTGCGATTATCAAATTTTTCGCCGCCATCAGTGCCATTTTTGTTCTTGTCTCGATCGTAGCAGACCCGATATGAGGAAGTAGTAATACATTTTCCATTTTCAGTAGTTGTGCTGGTATTCTCGGCTCATACTCAAAAACATCAAGGGAACAGCCCGCAATTTTCTTTGATTTTAGAGCAGTTACTAAGGCATTTTCATCAATGATGGGTCCGCGAGCAGCGTTGATAATAAATGCAGACTTTTTCATCAGCAAAAATTCCTTTGTTGAAATAAGGTGAAAGGTTTTGTTATTCAGGGGTGTATGTATTGAAACAAAATCTGATTCTCTTAGAATAGTGCGCAGTGGTTTGTAAGTGGTATTCAGTTTTTTTTCTTCTGTTCTTGATAGCCGCACAATATCGTAGTAATATACTTTCATACCAAATCCTGCGGCGCGTCGTGCAACTGCCTTACCAATTCTCCCCATGCCGATTATGCCCAGTGTTTTATGATGGACATCGGTTCCCACAAGAAGCATTGGTGACCAGCCGCTGAATTTATGCCTTCTAAGAAACTCCTGTGCTTCAGGAATACGTCTGGCAATGGCAAGGATCATGCCGAAGGTCAGATCAGCAGTTGTTTCAGTCAGCACATCCGGCGTATTGGTTACCATGATATGTCTTTTTGTTGCTTCTCTAAGATCAATATTATTATAACCAGCAGCATAGTTTGCAATGACCTTCAAGTTTGGTGCACTTCCCATAATGTTGCGGTCAATATTGTCGGTCAAAAGCGAGATCAAACCCACCTTATCCGCTATAAGGTTTCTTAATTCGTTTTTTGTTATGGGACGGTTCTTTGCGAAGACTGTCAATTTGAAATATCTTCTGAGTAGTTTAATCGCAGATTCAGGAATTAGGCGGGTTATCAGTATTTCTTGTTTATTTTTCATACAGAATTAAATACAAAATTAATAAAAAATCAAGGTCAGCAACTACTCACATCCTCTGTCCATCATAGCGGACAGAGAATAGAGATGAGGGGAATCAGGTTGTCAAATATCTTAATGCTTCACCGGATTTTGAACAATTGCATAATAATCACATGGGGGCGTCCTTTATCAAAATTAGATTTTACCAAGATTAAATCCGAAATTCACATTCAATGCCTCGCAATGAAAAGAAAAGAAAATCTGGATTTGTTTCAGATTCGTCCGGCTAAAGCCGGACGCTCCCAATATTCCATCTCCCCGCTGTAGCGGGGAGAGGATGAAGAGCCTGTCCCGTATTTGATACGGGGTGAGGGGAAAAAATCGTAACTCAAGGCTTTAGCCTTGATGAGTCAACCATAAAGGATTGAGTTACATAAAACGTTTGATAAATCAAGCAACTACAATTGTTAAATTCTTTATTCATTGAAAAGATAAACATATTTTTGCTGAAATCAGTTCTATTTTTTCAAGAAAATTATTAAATACGAATTTTGATTAAACAATCCCCTTTCGGTAAGATTATTTTGACTTAAATCGAGGGGTTGACAAATCAAACTAAATATGTAGAATATTATATTATGGTTAAGAACAGACGCCGGAATCTCATTGTTAATAGTTTACAATATCGCATGGTATTGCACGCATTTGGCTTTCTTGTCGTAGTTTCAATCATACTGGTTGTTTTATTCTATTTTATCTTCGGCTGTGGGGAAGGGCTGATACACGGAAAGTTCAATTTTGTTAACATTGTGTTGTTTGTTATCATTGCACTTGTTCTGTATTATATTGCTTACTTCTCGATTTTGCGTCTTTCTAACAGAATCTATGGGCCCCTACACCGGCTTTCAACCTATCTTCAGAAGTTGAGTGAAGGTATAGATACCGGCGAGATAAAATTTCGCAGAGATGATGTTATGAACGGTATCCAGGAGATATATAATGACCTGTGCCGGTCACTTACCAGGACACTCCATTATGACTATGAGGAACTTGCAAATACCTTCAAACAGCTTGAAGATGTACTCGACAAAATTCATGCCAGGAAAATTGGTGATGATGAGTTGTACCAGTCTTTGGAGAATATCTGTGGCAGGCTCGCAAAGGCACTTGACATTACGACTGAGGTCATACACCAGAAACAAGAATAGTATTTTTTCCTTGCATTATCTTTCCCTCTATCCCCTCCCTTAGCTAAACTTCTAACGGGTGATTTTCAAGAATTTGTGTTTTCCAGCCTTCACCACAATCGGTTTGGTCAGTTCAATAACATGATTGATGTCTTTGATTGTTCTGCCATCAATATCAATTGCCCCTTCTTTTATTTTGCGTTTTGCTTCGGCACGCGACGGCATCAGTTTACTTCTTACCAGCAAATCAACGATGTTTATCTTTGTTTCACCCAGAGAAAATTCCTTTAATTCGGTGGGTAGTTCTTTTCTGGAAAATGTTCTTTCAAATGCATCGGCAGCTTTTTCGGCGTTATCTGCTGAGTGGTACATTCTAACCAATGTCTTGGCAAGTTCAAATTTTGCATTGCGCGGATTGATTGTGCCGTCTCGTAAACCACTGCGGTATTCATCAATTTTGTGAGGAAAGGTATCTGTGACCAATTCAAAGTATTTGATAATCAAATCGTCTGGTAGAGACATTATTTTACCAAACATTTCCATCGGAGGTTCAGTAATACCGACGTAGTTGCCATAGCTTTTGCTCATTTTCCTTACGCCATCAGTTCCTTCAAGGATCGGCATGGTTATTACTACCTGTGGTGCAAGCTTAAATTCTCTCATTAACTCTCTGCCGACAAGCAGATTGAACTTCTGGTCTGTGCCACCAAGTTCAATGTCAACTTTTGTAGCAACCGAATCGTATGCCTGGCATAATGGGTAGATAATTTCGTGCATATAGACAGGGATTCCTTCTTTCAATCGTTGCGCGAAATCGTCTCGTTCAATGATTCGAGCTACTGTATATTTTGAGGCGAGTTCAATAAAATCATAGATCGTCAATGCACCGAGCCATTTTGAGTTATAAACGAACTCCGTTTTCTTAGGATCCAGGATTTTAAAGATCTGTTCTCTGTATTTTGCCATATTCTTTTTGATCTGTTCTCTGGTTAATTTCGGTCTGGTTTTTGAAACACCGCTGGGATCACCAATCATTCCGGTAAAATCGCCAACCACGAGCACCACAGTATGTCCGAGCTCTTGAAACTGTTTCAGTTTTCGCAATTGTACACTGATGCCGAGGTGGATTTCTGGTGCCGAAGCGTCAATTCCAAGTTTGATACGCAATGGTCTATGTTTTCTTAATTTAGCATTCAACTCTTCTTCAGATATTATTTCAGCGGTATTAATTTTAATCAACTCAAACTGCTTTTCTGGTTCCATTTTTATACACCCTTTCCCAAATATTTTTTGTCTTTAGTGCCAATTTAAGATCGTATTCTTTCATTTGTGTTTCATAATCATCATTATACAATATGCCTGCAGCAGCATCATCAGCAGGTTTTGCTTTTGTTTCCATAATAAATTTCTTTGCAGTTAAGTAATGGTCACGTATTGGACAGGGTCGCAACAAATCACCTTCTTTCCAGTACTTGAACTGCCACTCTCTGATTCGTTGGTGTAAAGGTAGATTGATTAAATCGTTCAAATTGCCACCATTGTGATAGATATCTCTCAGATTTGCTGCAGCATACGGGAAGAAAACGCAGGGATAGACATTTGCCTGCCAATCAAGATAGAAATAACCTCCGGGTCTGCCCGCGGAAATACAGCCATCAGAGACCGGCCCATGATTCCAAAAATCGGCATACATGATTTTTTTCTTCTTGATTATTTCCCAGCTTTTTTCCCAGAGCATAATCCTTTGTTCAGGCGTCGGTATCAATTCAGGTGCAATGTCTCTGCCAATCGGCATGTAGTGGAATACCCAGGCGTAGGCAGCACCATGTTTGCCAAAATATAGATCAATAAATTCGTCGGAAACTATTTCTTCAGCATTTTCTCTCGTGGCAGTGATTGAAATACCGAAGGTGACACGATATCTTTTCAAAGTCTCAAGGGTATGTCCTATTTTGTCAAAGAAGCCTTTGCCTCTTCGTTTTTCTGTTGTTTCTTTCATTCCTTCAACCGAGATTGCTGGTGTGATGTTGCCCAGGTCTGAGAATTTCTCAGCTATCCTTTCGTCAATTAGACTGCCATTTGTATACATTAGAAATAACGAATCAGGATTTTCTTCAAATATATCCACTATCCCTTTGTTGCCCCATCTATACAGCATTGGTTCGCCACCAGATATTACGACAAACCGCGCGCCCCAAAAATCGCGCATTTCTTTTACTGCTCTTGAAAATACTTCGTAGGGCAGTTGTTCTTTATCAGAGGCAGAATTTGCATAACACCCATGACAGCGCAAATTACATTTCTTTGCTGGGGAAATGGTCATAAAACCTGGAGGGTCAAAACCGAACTTTGCACGATATTCTTTTTCCTTCTCAGCACGCAGGTTGCTTAGAATTGCCTTATTTACTATTGTATTCGTGAATTTTGATGAGGTTCCAAAACGCATACCTGAGTGGACCATTGCCCTCAGCATATAGAATTTGTCTTGAAGTACTCCGGGTAGTCCTACAGGACCGGGCACATTTTTGAGCGCAAGCCATAAACCTTTCTCAACAATGGGTATCAGAATTGGTCGCAGCAACGGATTTTCACCCGAATGAAAAATGCTGTACAGGAGATTTTTCATTAGAAAGTTGTTAAATCTAACCTTTGTCTGCAGACTCATTGTCAAAGTATAATCATTAAGAGCTTTTTGTCAATTATTATTTGTTGCGTTTTTATCACACTTAAGTCTTAAGTCAGCAGCAGTACTACACTTTTACCTGAGCTTCGCACTTTGCACATATTCGCGTGCGATTTTGAGAAGGTCATTCAATGTGCCCTCAGGATATTGCCTGTTGCGGTAAGCCTTTCTGAAGGCGTTAATAGAGATATAATGTTGCAAAAACCATTTCTTTGCACCCTTTAATCTTTCTCCTATTTTTCTGATTGCCTGTTCATCGATCAAACCAGGAACGCAGGTCGTTCTGAATTCGCTGTCTATGTTGGATTCCATCAGCACATTGATGGATTTAGTGATATTTTCAAGCATTATCATGTTCGCTTTTGAACCAGATTTTTTACCGACCGCAGTCAAGTAGCTGTTGTCAAGGGGCGCTTTGACGTCCATTGCTACATAGTCAATGAGTTTCAACTCTATTAGTGAACTTAGTCTGTCTGGAAACGAACCATTGGTGTCGAGTTTAACAAGCATGTTCTGTTCTTTTATTTTTTGGGCAATATCCACAATATCATTATAGCATAGGAGTGGTTCACCACCAGTCAAGACAAAACCATCAATCCAGTGCTTTTTCCCCAGCGTTTCCTTGAGAATCTGTTCAAAATCATAAGCGGGAAAATCATCAGGTCGGCATAACAGTCTCCAGTTCTGGCAAAAAGGGCACCGAAAGTTACAGCGATCAAAAAAGAGTACTGAAGCTATCTTGCCACTCCAGTCAACTAATGAGGTTTTAATGAATGCCCGAATCATGCTGTTTGGAATTGATATTCGTCAGACTATTGATCAGAGAACTATCAAATATCTTGCCCGGATTGAAAATATTCTTTGGGTCAAATTCTTTTTTAATCTTAGCCATCATTTTAATAGTTGCTTGATTGAGTGCCATTGATAGAAATGGTATTTTTGAAAGTCCTATGCCATGTTCTGCCGTGATCGTGCCGCCAAGCCCAATTGTGGTCTGATACATCCTGCGTCTCAGCTCTACAATTCTGTCCTCATAGGTTATGATTGCTGAGGTAGATGTTTCGCACTCAATACCGACATCAGTATGGATATTCCCGTCACCCAGATGGCCGAAAGCATAGAGGCTACACCCGTATTCTTTTACGACTTCTTTTAATTGATGGACCAGTTCTGGAATACAATTCTTAGGAACGACAAGGTCTTCGCGGGCAATGATTTTTGTTTGTGACTTCAGGGCGTCACCGACTTTTTTTCTGATTTCCCAGATTCTCTCCCGGTCTCTTGGGTCTTTTCCGACGAGGATATCAAGTGCACCCATTTTCAGTGCTATGTCACCAATCTTTTCATAAAGATTGGTTGTATAATGTTCATCAAAACCATCAATTTCTACGATTGTATGACCATTAGCGTCGCTGTATGGAATTTCACGACACAGATATTTCTGAACCATTCGCACGACATCACCTTCCATCAATTCGATTGCTGCGGGTGCCAGACCTTTTTTGATGATTTCAATGGAAAACCTTGATGCCTCGGCAACGGTTTTAAAGGGAATAAGAAGAGCAACAATCGCTGTGGGTAGAGTCAATAGTCGGATGGTTGCTTCAGCAACGATCGCAAGGGTTCCTTCAGAACCAATAATCAAGTCAATAATATCATAGCCGGTCACATTCTTCAGCAATTTGCCACCTAACAGACTTGTTGTCCCGTCTGCAAAGATTGCTTTAATGCCTGTGACATAATGCTTTGTTACACCATATTTCATTGCCCTTGGGCCACCAGCGCATTCTGCAATGTTACCGCCGATTGTGCATGAGTCAAGACTTACCGGGTCAGGGGGGAAAAACAATCCGTGTTCAGCAAGTCTTTTTCCAAATTCACCAGTTATAATGCCAGGCTCAACAACTGCCATAAGGTTATGCTCGTCGATTTCTCGGATCCGGTTCATCCGTTCCAGCGACAGGACTATCCCATTGTATAATGGAACAGCACCGGCCGAAAGACTTGTTCCCCCACCCCTTGGTGTTATTGGTATTAACTTCCTTGCAGCCAATGCGATTATTTCTGAGATTTCTTCACCTGTTGATGGTTTTATGACAACTTCAGGCATTGAGTGATAAAGGGGCGTTTCATCGTGGGCATAATTTTCCAGGATCTGTGTATCAACTATTACATTATCCTTACCTGCTACAGCTTTTAAATCATCCAATATGTCGTTAGTAATTTTGTTGAACATCTGCTTACTCCAGTGCCACGGTATCTGTGAAAATAGGATTGATGTGAGGTGAGCGATCAATATTCATAATATTTCGCTTTTGAAATTGATAAGACTATACCAATTGCTACAAAACACGCAAGTATTGATGAACCACCATAACTCACAAAGGGAAGTGGCACACCGGTTATCGGCAAGATACCCATTGTCATTCCCATATTTATGAAAGTTTGATACCAGAACCATGTGAGTATTCCAATCACGACAAGGCTGAGACACCTATTTTTTGTTTCTCGAGCAATTTTCACAAGTCTGGTGAAAAGTAGCATATACATAAAGATTGTTATCATAATTCCGAGAAAGCCGAATTCCTCACCAATACAGGAGAAAATGAAGTCAGTATGTCTCTCCGGCAGAAATTCTAATTTCTTCTGAGTGCCCGAGAGAAATCCTTTACCCCAGAACTGGCCTGAACCAATTGCAATTTTTGATTGGATCGCCTGCCAGGAGATTCCTTTCGGATCAATCCATGGTGAGAGAAAGGCAATTATTCTATTTTGTTGGTAGCTTTTAAGGGAATGCCAGATGATTGGGGTAATCAGTCCAATGAGTGGGTTTGCGATAAGATGATATAATATCTCTGTTATTCTCTTTCGCATATATACAAAAATACCAAACAAAATCATAAACCCAAGCCAGATGTATATTGAAAAACTGGTAATGGCGGCAATGATAGGTGAAAAGAAAATCAGGATCTTCGCAAAAGGCATGCCTGCCCAGTAAAGCATCATACACATTATAGGGAAGAATATTTGTGCGGCTCCGAGGTCTGGTTCAACAAAGACAAGTCCTAAGGGAATCATAATGATGATTAGGGGGATCAGAAAATCGGTGAATTTTTCAATTTTCTTCTTTTGTGTTAGGTAGTTGGCAAGATACAGTATCGTGCCGATCTTGGCAAATTCTGATGGCTGAAGATTTAAGAAACCTATGTTGAACCAACGTCTTGGATAGCCAGTTGAGTAGAAAAGGACTGCCAGTGTTAGCAGACAGGTCAGAATATACAGGGGAAGGGCAAATGTTGCCCAAATCCGGGAAGGTAGTTTTGCCATAATGAGGCTCACAATAGCACCGAAAGCAAGCCAGAGAGCCTGTCTGAGAAAGTAGTTTAGTCCGCCGGTTGAATATATCATAGCCAACCCTATGAAAGAGATAATTACTGCAATGACAAATACACCTTTGTCAATGTTTTTCATGTGAGACTTGATTGTTGATTGTCCAGAAAAGTTTGATTATCTTACCGACCACTGGTGCTGCGATACTGCCTCCGTGTCCGGCATTTTCCACAACGACACAGACGAGAATCTCCGGGTTTTCAGCAGGGGCATAACCAACAAATAGTGAGTGGTCTTCACCATGCGGATTTTCTGCAGTACCGGTCTTTCCCGCCACATTCAAATCCTTGGTCTGTGCCATCATACCCGTGCCCCTTGAGACAACGTCTGTTAGCGCCTGACGTACAATGTTCAAGGCTTCTTCTTTCTTATTAACTACGGTACCGGAAAACTGCAGTTCTTTGTTGAGGTGGGGTGTTATGAGTGTGTTCTTAGTATTGGCAAAAAGTGTGTATGCACGAGCAAGCTGTAAAGGAGTTGACAGAATATCACCCTGGCCAATGCTCAGGTTCAGAATATGACCTTCGGTCCAGGCTTTGCCATAGCGTTTTTCCATCCAGTTACGGTCAGGCAGAATACCTATTTTTTCTTGAGGCAAATCAATACCAGTGAGTTTGCCAAAGCCGACTTCACCAAGGGTTTTTATCAGCGCATCAAAGCCCAGAAACCTACCCAATTGATAAAAGTACACATCGCAGGAAGATACGATAGCATCAATCAAAGCGAGGCTGCCATGAACTTTCCAACAGCCGAAGTATCTATTGCCGAAAGCGAATTTACCTTTACAGGGATCAAACCTCTTTGTTTGATCAATAACTCCAGCATCAAGCCCGGTGAGGGCAACGAATGGTTTGATTGTTGACCCAATAGGATAACAACTCATTGTGGCTCGGTTGTACAAAGTGGCATCCTTAGGATTATTGAGTATTTGCCATTCTGTTTCGGTCAACCCATGGACAAAGCGATTCGCATCAAAACCGGGTTTCGAATATATTACATATATTTCTCCATTCTGGGGATTTAGGGCGACTGCAGCAGCACGGGCAAAATCTTTCAGATACTTCGCAGTCGAGTCAGTAAGTTCGAGATCAAGTGTCGTGTACAGGTCTTTGCCTGGTGTAGATGGAACAGGACGGTATTCTGAAACTTTGCCTAATTCCTGTCCCTTTGCATCGACTTCAATATAATCAACGCCATCAGTACCCCTTAACTGCTCTTCATATTGCTGTTCCAATCCAATTCTGCCAGTATAGTCGCCAATCTTATAGTCTTTCCGTTGTTTCAATTCGCTCTCGGTAATTTCACTGACATAACCAAGCACATGGCAGAATAGATCTTGGTATGGATAATTGCGCACGGGTTCTATCCCGACTTCAACACCGGGAAGGTCTTCAAGTAACTCTTCGATCAGGGAGATTTGTTTGAATGAGATATCCCGGCTTACCTTGATAGAAACATAGGGATTCTTTTCCAGTTTGATTTTCTGCTGGATTGTACTGATATCCACCTCAAGCATAGCGGCAATTTTTTCGATACTACTTTGCTCAGCAAATGCCGGGATGACTGATACATAAAATGCGGGTCGGGTGTTGGCAATTTCTCGTCCTAATCTATCGTATATGTTGCCACGGGGTGCAGTTACATACTTTTTCTTGATTCGATTTTCATCGGATAGACGATGATATTTTTTCCCCTCGAATATCTGTAGTTTGATACTGAAAATCGTGATAATTGCAAATGCCCCGAAGATGAGCCACTGGAGTACCCGGTATTTTCTTATGCCTTCATCCATACTTTAAAACATATTCTGTTTAAGATATGCAATACCGGCAGGCTGATAGTGATTGTTAACAACATATTGATATGATTAATTCCTGTGCCATTAGCCAGGTATATCACCAGGACACGCAGCAGATGGAAAACAGTAAATATAAATAGCAAAGTTAATGGTTCTCTGACAAAATATCTCTTAAGATAGATCAAGACTTCGGAGAGTATCAGAAAAGCCAGGATATTCAGACCTAAGGAAATAGGGTAATAAAGATCAAGCACCAAGCAAAAAAAAAAAGCAAACATAATTGCAAATTTTTCGTTTTCATTAAGGACGACAAAAAAAGTAAGTATAGAAATAAGATCAATGGTAGAGTTCACGGGAATGAAAACATAAATGAGGACGAAATAGAGAAGGAATCTCATCTTTATATTAGTAGATCACATATACATAGTCAAGCTGGTTTATTCTGACCGCAGGTGTAACAATTACTTCCTTGAAGAACAGGTCGTCTCTGTATTTGATATCGGCAACTAATCCTATCAGGATGCCTTTCGGAAAGATCTCGCTTAACCCCGAAGTGAACACTGAATCGAGCTCGCGAATGTCATCCTCAATCCTTATGTACTCAAATCTCAGCAGACTGTTTTTCTTTACAATGCCATGAATCCCTGTTCGGGAGTCCACCGCACTAATTGCGAACCCGGCATTCTCAAGTGTTTCAATGATACCGGTATGCTCGGACAAAGCCTTCACTCTACCGACGACTTTCTCTTGCACTATGGCGGGACTATTAATTGTCAAACCATCTGTTTCGCCTTTATCAATATACAGGAATCCATTGAAATTTGATGGGTCCCTGCCGATTATGTTCGCTTTCATCAATCTAAAATTACCTCTTACCAAGGTATCTGGCAATGCTGATGTGCTGAGGATATTTCTTAGATTTTGATTTTCTATCTGGAGTGTACTCAGTCTGGTTTCAAGTTCATCAATCTTTTTTTGTGAAACTGCCAGATATTGGAAATAGTTACTTACCGCTCTTACGGGGAATAATATGACCGTGGAGGCATTCGTGCTTATTACAAGATCGGCATTTTGGCTTAAGACAAGGAGAATTAGTGAAATGGTGAGTAAAAAAACAAACAGGAAAACCTGGCTGCGGGACAACTAATCTCTCTTCAAAGTGAATATTACTTTCTCATATTTTTGCATGTCTTCAAGAATTTTGCCAGCACCGAAAACCACCGCCTTATTTGGTTCTTCTGCTACCGTGACCGGAAGATTGGTCTCTTCGCGGATAAGTGTATCAATGCCTCTTAACAGAGAGCCACCACCAGCCATATATATCCCGGAATTAACAATGTCAGCAGCAAGTTCTGGAGGAGTTTTTTCCAGGGTAAGGCGTACCGCCTCGATTATCATTGAAAGTGGTTCCTGAATTGCCTCTCTCACTTCATGACTGGTTAGTTTGATAGTCTTGGGAATACCCACGACAAGGTCTCTGCCTCGGACCTCAATTGTCTTGTCTTCTTCAGTAGGAAAGGCGTTGCCTATTGCGATTTTTATTTCCTCGGCAGTTTGTTCGCCAATAATCAGGTTGTAGGTTTTCTTAATGTATTGGACAATAGCGTCATCCATCTCATCACCTGCTACTCGTATGGAATTATTAGTAACTATGCCGGAGAGTGCTATTACGGCAATTTCTGTAGTTCCCCCGCCTATATCAATTATCATATTGCCCTGAGGCAGGTGAACCGGAAGATTTATGCCAATCGCTGCAGCAATTGGTTCTGAAACAAGGTAGACCTCTCTGGCACCAGCAGCTTCTACTGAATCCCTGACCGCTCTTTTTTCAACTTCTGTAATGCCTGATGGTACGCAAATAATAATTCTCGGACGTGTGAATAGCTTTTTCTGCTGAACTTTTTCAATAAAAGTCCTCAGGAGTAATTCAACCATTTCAAAGTCAGCAATAACGCCATCCTTCATCGGTCTGATTGCGCGGATATCTTCGGGCGTTTTGCCCAACATCTTCTTTGCCTCATCTCCGACTGCGACACACTTCTTTGATTTCGTATCCACGGCAACGACTGTTGGCTCATTAAGTACAATTCCGCGACCATTCACATATATGAGCGTAGTACAGGTTCCAAGGTCTATCGCCACATCACTCTGGAAGTGGCTCTTCAGTCCCTTTAAGAAATTAATCAAATTGAATCCCAAATAATGCCTCCTTGCAGAATATGATATTTAAATTATTTTGAATGTCAAGGGAATTTGACATAGATTTCTCGTCACTTCCTCACAAAATTATTGACTATTTTAGAAAACTGGTTATATTTGTTTATGGCAGACGATTTCAAACCATCCCCGCATAATCATTGTAATTATCTTTGCGTGCGATTCGTTGAATTGCTGGGTATCTTGATAAATTTGCACGGTAACTTGATGTAAATAGGGAAGACAAGAAGGAAATTTGGATAGAGATAGATGTTGAAGGATATTAGAAGAAGACTTATAAAACAGGTTTGTGAGACCATTGAAAGATATGGGATGTTTGAAGATATTCACCGGGCAGTGATCGGATTCTCTGCCGGACCTGATTCAGTGTGTTTGCTTGATGTGTTGAAGAGAATCTACAACAACCAGATAGAGTTCCATCTTGTTTACATAAACCATGGATTAAGACCCGCAAAATTCCTGAAAAGAGAAGAGATAATGACTCAAAACTATGCCCAGAAGTATTTTTGTAATTACAGCATAGTCCGGATCAAGGTTCCCAAGACGAAAAAAGGTATGGAAGCAGAAGCCCGGCAGAGGAGATACGACGAACTGATAAAATGTGCTGATGAGATATCGGCACAAAGAATTGTTCTTGGGCACAACCTTGATGATCTGGTTGAAACCTTTTTTATCAACTTGATTCGCGGTAGTGGTACGCTTGGCTTGCAGGCAATGCCTGCTGTACGACTACCTTTTGTAAGACCGTTGATTGATGTCAGAAAGAGCGACATCATCTCATATCTGGAATTGAGAAATCTTAAATTCTGCAGTGATCTGAGCAATCGCGATTTGAATATTAGACGGAATCTCATACGAAGAAAAATCATGCCACAGTTGCTCATGTTGAATCCACAACTTCATAATGTAATAAGGCGTGAAATTGAAATTCTACGCAATGGCGAAGAATTCATACAGAATCAGGTAAAAAGGGTGTATCAGGGTATTGTTAAACAAAAACACAGCGGGCTTACTATTGACTTCAATCGCCTTATGCATTATAATAAAGCCGTAAAGAGTCGGATCATTATGAGTATGATAAGATCATTGAAGGGTGATTTAGTTGGCATCAATGCTAAACACATTGAAGAAATATTGGGTCTAACATATAAGACAAGCGGGAAAAGAGTTATCCTGCCGAATGGTCTATATGCCCAAAGAAGATACAACGAAATTTTTTTGGGCAAATTAGAGTGTGTAGAAAAAAGGAATATCTATAAGCCTGTGAAGATTGGTACTGAAGTTGAAATTGCCAATATAAGACTAAGACTTGATTTGGTTAAAGGTTCTCGTGTTGAATATCCGATTGTGAATTGTGAAGTATTTGATTTTGATCAGCTGACTGTTCCTGTTTTTATTAGAAGTAAAATAGCTGGTGATGTAGTAAGAATCAAGAATGGTAGAAAGAAATTGAAAGAAATACTGAATGAGGCAAAGGTGCCGGTCAACGAAAGAGACAGTGTGCTATTATTGTGTGACCAGCGTGGGATCCTGTGGGTAGTTGGTATCTACCGCGCCTTCCGGGCTTTTGTTGACCCAAATACAAGAAAAACCCTTAAGGTGCAATTTGAATATATTGATTAAAGAGGATGATATAAAAAAGAGAATCAAAGAGATTGGCAGAGAGATAAATATTGATTATAAGAACAAGAATCCTGTGCTTATTGGGGTGTTAAAGGGTGCGTTTATGTTTCTCGCTGACCTTTTGAAGGAAATTGACGTACCGGTTGAGATTGATTTTCTGGGTATTTCGAGTTATACTGGTACGCAGTCAAGCGGGGTAGTGCGTATAACCCAGGATTTATCAATCAATATTGAGGACCGGGACATTATTCTGGTTGAAGATATTGTTGATTCAGGCCGGACCATAGATTATATAATAAAGAACCTGAGGACGAGGAATCCAAGAAGTATTGCAGTATGCACACTTCTAAACAAAAAAGATGCGCGTGTGGTTGAAGTTCCCTTGACCTATGTTGGATTCAATATACCACGCGTCTTCGCTATCGGATATGGTCTTGATTACGAAAACAAGTTTAGAAATTTGAGAAATATCGGAGTGTATAATGCTCAATAAGAAACCACAGAAGAGCCGTGCCTGGCAGACCGCAATTATATGGACACTAATATTCATAGTTGTATGGTTTGGTATTCAGTACTTCGCCGGGCAGGGTGGAAAGGCGGTTGCTATTCCTTACTCAGTCTTTGTAAGGGAATTGCGGATACGAAACATTGAAAAAGTGACAATCTCCGAACGCTCGGTCAAAGGGGTCTTTCGCACCTCAGTGCCTTATGAAGGAAAGAACTACAATGAGTTCAGCACATTAATTCCTTTTGAGGATCCAAAGCTTACAGACGAACTAATAAAACACAATGTTGAGATTGTTGCCAAGCAACGCTCAAGCTGGATGGATATAGTCGTTGGTATATTCCCCTGGTTAATACTCATTGGAATATGGGTTCTATTCTTGAGACAGATGCAATCAGGTCAGAATCGCGCACTGGGTTTTGGTAGAAGTAGAGCAAAGATTGTGCTGGAGAATAAGCCATCAACAACATTCAGTGATGTTGCAGGTGTGGAAGAGGCAAAGCAGGAACTGGAGGAGGTCATTGAATTTCTGAAAGAGCCAAGAAAATTCACCCGACTCGGTGGTAGAATTCCTAAGGGCGTACTGTTGCTCGGTCCACCCGGAACTGGCAAAACATTAATGGCACGAGCAGTCGCTGGTGAAGCAGGTGTTCCTTTCATATCGATCAGCGGCTCGGATTTTGTTGAAATGTTTGTTGGCGTTGGTGCATCGAGAGTCAGGGATCTTTTTGAGCAGGCAAAGAAGCATTCACCGTGTATTGTGTTCATTGATGAGATTGATGCGGTAGGCAGGTTGCGTGGTGCTGGACTCGGCGGTGGTCATGATGAGCGCGAGCAGACACTCAATCAGTTGCTTGTGGAAATGGATGGATTTGAAGTCAACGAAGGGATTATTCTGATGGCTGCAACAAACCGTCCAGATATTCTTGACCCTGCGCTATTGAGACCAGGAAGATTTGATCGTGTTGTGGTCCTTGATAGACCAGATGTGCGGGGAAGGTTCGGAATTTTGAAGGTTCATACACGCAAAATACCTCTTGCATCAGATGTCAATCTTGATATTCTTGCACGGGGTACCCCAGGATTCTCTGGGGCAGACCTTGCTAATATGTGTAATGAAGCAGCACTGCTTGCAGCACGCAGGAATAAGAATAAGATCACAATGGTGGAGTTTGAGGATGCAAAAGATAAGATCCTGATGGGCGTTGAGAGAAAGAGTTTGATAATTTCTGATGATGAGAAAAGACTGACCGCCTATCACGAATGCGGACATGTATTGGTGTCCAAGTTTCTATCGGGAATGGATCCGATTCACAAAGTCACTATCATACCACGGGGAATGGCATTGGGCGTTACCCAGGCATTGCCAATTGACGAACGTAGAACATATTCCAAGACTTACTGCTTCAATCAGCTTGCTTTCATGCTTGGCGGCAGGGTGGCAGAGAGAATTGTACTTGGTGATCTGTCAACTGGTTCAGGCAATGATATTGAGAAGGCAACAAAACTTGCAAGAAAAATGGTTTGCGAGTGGGGAATGAGCGATAAACTTGGTCCATTAACCTACGGCGAAAAACAGGAAGAAATATTTCTGGGCAGGGAAATCGGCATGCACCGTGATTATTCAGAGCAGACCGCAAGAGAGATTGATGAAGAAGTGAAGAACATTATTAAGAAGGCAGAAACAATAGCCGAGGAGATCATTAAGAACAACATTGATAAGTTGAAGGTGCTTGCTGAAAAACTGCTTGAGAAGGAAATCCTGAGCGGGGAAGAGATTGATGAGGCAATAGGACTGAAGAAGCGAAAAGAAGACTGAAAAGGGGAGACGGGATGGACAGGAAGAAGATTGAAAAGGCCGTAAAGATAATGCTTAAGGCAATAGGTGAAGACATGAACCGTGATGGTCTGAAGGACACACCGAGGCGCGTGGCTGAGATGTATGAAGAAATATTCGCGGGTGTGAAACAAGATCCCAAAAAACAACTGAAGACCTATAGAACAAAAAATGAAGACGAGATGATCTTGATCAAAGATATTCCATTCTATTCCGTATGCGAACATCATCTTTTGCCCTTTTTCGGTAAGGCGCACATTGTTTATATTCCTAAGGAGAATAAGATAACGGGATTTTCGAGTTTGGTTCGTGTGATTGATATTATGGCAAAGCGGCCTTTGTTACAGGAACGTCTTACGCACGAAATCGCCGATTTTCTTATGATGAACCTGAAACCTATGGGTGTGCTTGTAGTAATAGAAGCTGAGCATCTCTGCCTTTCAATGATTGGTGTGAAAAAACCAGGAACGCTTACTATTACTTCTGCGATTCGTGGTGTTATGCAATCAGCGGCAACCAGGGCAGAGGCGTTTTCTTTGATCAAGGGGAAGTAAGACACATTCTTTGGGGATGCAGAAGCAATATATTATAATATACACAACTTTTCCGGATTACAAAACTGCAAAGAAGATTATCAGAAGGCTTGTTGCCATGAAGTTTGTAGCCTGTGGCAATATTTTTAAACTGAATTCAATCTATCACTGGAAAGGTAGGATTGAACAGGTAGGTGAATATGGCGCGTTTATTAAAACCAGAAAGTCAAATTACAGTAAGGTTGAGGCGTTTCTTTTGCATAATCATCCGTACGAAGTACCGGAAATAATTTCCTGGAGTATTGAAAGGGGAATGGCCAAATATCTTGCATGGATTGGGAAGAGTGTTGGTGATTAGTAGTGAGTAGTATGTAGTAAAAAAAGGGGCGGCTTTGCCGCCCCTTTTTGTTATTTCTGCACTATTATCTCTTTGGTCCGAAGTATGGGAAGTTGGCAATATTCTGATAGGAATAGGTAACATCCACTGTTGCTGCAACGGAATCATAGGCATCAATGTGAAGTTTCACATAGTTGCCTTCTTCGGTCTTTAATGCAATCAGGTCACCCACGATAAATGCTACATGGTCACTATTGATGTCGGCAGGATTGACATATGAGACACTATCAAAATCATATTGCCCCAGACTCGTCATGAGGGTTGTTCTTCCATTGGGCCTACGAGAGGCAGAGTTCACCTGGAGTGTTTCAGCACCACCAACAATAAACCTCTCGAAGTACACATCGGCTCCGGGGAATGCATCGAGTGATTCGCTCAGGACAGCACCTGTCTCAAACCTCAAAGCGCAGTTCTGTTCGTTCTGGTTTTGCTGGGATACCTCAAGAGTAACTGTTGCAGTAAACTCAGGTCTTGGTGATGCTTTGACAAATGGCACTGCTGAATTATAACTTCCAACTTTATCGCTGGTATTGACTGTTGTA
>FWPU01003079.1_pt1 | contig 43401 bp, 34 predicted proteins | sample 2228361 | NCBI WGS metagenome assembly FWPU01 (sample SAMEA103939777, study PRJEB20133) | metagenome | reverse complement strand
ACATAAACCTCCTTTATAGGCTCTTTACCAAATTCAGGATTTATAAAACCTTGCCTCATAAACATACTCATTTCATCACAAGAAACGGGTCTGAATATTATTTTTCCTCCTATTTTTTCGCACTTTATCCTTTCATATTTTTCAAAGGTTCTTTTTTCAAGAACTTTATTGAATCTTTCAAGATTTTCTTTATCAGGAATAATAAACCACTTTTCAAAATCCTTTGCATTTTCTTCAGGGTCAGTCAAAACACATACCCCCTTCGTCTTAAAAATACATGCCCCACTTTTTATGTTAACTTTTCTCTTAAGCAGAATATCTGTTACCTTCAAAGGATTATTTCCAGGAAAAACAAATCCTTCCCCCTTCCTTTTCATTTTAATAACCCCATTATAAAAAGCTGTAAAAATGGAAATATCTCCTGTGGAAAAAAGAAAATGAAAAGGTGTTTTTACTTTGAATTTTTCTTTACCCTCATGTTCTGCACTCTCAAAATCTTTCCCGAGAAAAACAGAAAAGGTAAAAGGTTTTTCTCTCTTTACACTGTATATTTCCTCAAGAATACAGCCTTTTTCAAAAACACTCTTTAAAAAAGAAATAAAATATCGCCTGTAATCTCTCTAAATAAAAATTTCTTCTTCTTTTTCACCTAATTTTATATTTATTCTCATACACTTTGCAAGTGTTTTTTATTTTCCCCTGTAAACCCTTATGGTATCCTACGTAAACATCACTGCTCATTACGGATTTTAACCAATCCAGGATCTTAAAAGCCTTAGTATTTGAACGATTTTGTTTTTAAGCTCTTTCCTGTGAACGATCAGATCTATGAATCCATGTTCAAGCAAGAATTCAGCTCTTTGAAATCCCTCTGGAAGGTCTTTTCCTGTAGCTTGCTTTATAACTCTCGGACCGGCAAATCCAATCAAAGCCCCAGGTTCTGCAATATTAATATCCCCAAGCATTGCATAGCTTGCTGTAACCCCACCAGTTGTAGGATCCGTTAAAACCGAAATATATGGAACACCAATGCTTGATAATTTTGCAAGCATTGCTGATGTTTTAGCCATTTGCATCAAAGACAAAGTGCTTTCCATCATCCTTGCTCCACCACTTGATGAGACTATTATAAGCGGGTATTTTGTTCTATATGCTTTTTCAATCGCCCTTGCTACCTTTTCCCCCACAACAGAGCCCATACTCCCACCGATAAACCTAAAATCCATAACGCCGATCACAACTGCTACACCATCCATTTTCCCAGTTCCAGTGACTATTGCCTCATTTAATCCGGTTTTTTTCATCGTTTCCTTTAATCTTTCTTTATACGGTTTTGTATCGACAAAATTTAAAACATCCACCGAACGCATCTTTTTATCCATCTCTTTAAATGTTCCTTTATCTATCAGAATGTTTATATAATCATAACTTGTGATTCTGAAATGGTAGTTGCAATCATTACATGTCCATAAGTTTGCTTCAAGCTGAGTTTTGTGAATAATTTTTCCGCAGTTCTCACATTTCGTCCACAATCCCTCTGGTAATTCTTTTTTCTCGCCGGAGATATTTTTAGTTAACCTTTTAAACCAAGACATCGATTAGTTTTCCTTTGTTTTTATAATAAATTTCTTGATGTAAAGGGGTTCCACTGAAGCTAAATCAGCAAAATCACCTTTTGACAATTTTTCTTCAGCTATCTTTGCAACGCAATAAGCATCAGGATAATTTAACTCACCTCCCAAATAAATTACATTTTGATTATAAAACTTTTTTTTCAAAATTTCAACATCATCACCAAGCAAAATAGTTTTTCCCCGAATTTTAGACCCTATCTCATTAAACTCACCGACTTGATAATCTTCTATCCGTTCAATTCGACCGTTGTTAAATTTGTAAAAACTATAGTAATAATCGTTTTGCTTTGCATTCAAAATCGGACAAATATATATCTCATCGATATAATTTTGCAAAATCTTGCAGATTGGTTCTGCCCTTAACGCAAGTGCATCAAGTGTTGGCACGGTGATCAATGGTTTGTTCAGTACATAACACAATCCCTTTGCTACACTTAAACCTATCCTAAGCCCTGTAAAAGATCCAGGTCCTATTGAAACAGCAATTGCATCGATCGAATTCAAGTTAACATTTATATTTTGAAGCGATTGCTCAATCATAAAAACTAACTTTTCTGCATGAATTTGCTTTAAGTGTGTTTTTGTTTTTGATTTTGTTTTTTTATTTGCAATAACGATCACAGAACAAATATCGCCAGATGTCTCAATAACTAAAATCATATCTTAACTATTTCTATTTCCCTTTCGTTTTCTTCAGAACCAAATTTTAAAAAAACATCATATCTATCCTTAGGCAAAATCTCATAAGCAAAATTCGCCCATTCTATCAACGAAACAGCATCATTATAAACAAACTCATTAAACCCCAAATCAATTATCTCATCTATGTTGTTAACTCTGTAAAAGTCAAAATGATAAACTGTTAACCTACCCTCATATTTGTTCACTATTATAAATGTGGGGCTATTAACGACCTCTTTCACACCTAGACCTTGACAAACTCCCTGAACAAACCTTGTCTTTCCTGAACCAAGTTCACCATAAAGCGCAACAACATCACCGGGTTTTAATATCTTTGAAAACTCCTTACCTAAAAGTATTGTTTCAATCTCACTTTTAGTTTTAAATTTCCCAAGCATCAAACTTTAGGTATGAGTTTTACAATAGGTATAATCATTTCTTCAAGCGAGACCCCACCATGTTGAAATGTATCTTTATATAAATTCAGATAATGATGGTAATCCGTTGGGTAAACAAAGTAGTAGTCTTCTTTTGCTATTATATAGTTTATAGTTACACCTCGCTTTGGAAGTTTATATGTTTCTGGTTTCTCGATAAATATTGCCTCCTTCTCATCGCATTTTAGGTTTCTTCCATACTTATATCTTAGATTAGTAGCAGCTTCCCTATCAGCAAGGACTCTCGAGCCCCGCAAAGCTCTGATGCTTCCGTGATCTGTTGTCACAAAAACAACCACATTTTTCATTTTAGATAACGTCTTCAACATCCTATAAAAAGATGAATGAACAAACCATGCTTTGGTCACCTCGCGATATGCTGATTCATCAAAAGATAATTCTCGTATCACGGTTGAATCGCTTCTACCATGAGCAAGCATATCGACAAAGTTAACAACGATAGCTGTCAATTGCCCCTGTGCGTAAGTAGTTATATTTTGCTCTACCCCAACCCCGAAATCCGGGTCAATAATTTTAAAGTATTTTAATTTAGACTTCATTTGAACTTTATGCCTTTTAAGCAAGTCCTCAAGAAAATCCTTTTCATACTTGTTTCTACTTTTTTCCCCTTCATCATTTCCTTCCCATAATTCTGGAAATCGCTTTTCAATCTCTATCGGAAATAAACCGCTGAAAATTGCATTCCTCGAGTAAGGCGTCGCTGTCGGAAGAATTGAATAATAAAATTCGCGGTCGATGATATAATATTCGTGCAGTTCTCTCTCCATGACAAACCATTGATCAAGTCGCATACAATCAACTACAAAAAACACAACATTTTTCACATCTTCTATCTCCGGGACGATAAATCTTTCTACAACGTCGGTAGATAAAATCGGTCTATTCTCTGACTCAACCCATTCTGGATAATTTCTCTCTATAAATTTTCCAAATTCAACATTGCATTGACGTTTCAACTCAAAAAGAGATTCTCCAAGTCCAAGCTCCGGATGTTCATCTAATTCGATATCCCATTTTATCAGGCGCAGATAAATTTCTATCCAATCGTAATAATCAAGCTCCGTCATCAAAGCATTTGAAATTGTTCTGAACCCCTGCAAATACTCCATTGTCAATTTTTCACTTTTTATCTTTTTCGCTTCGATAAATTTTTTGCATACCATCAAAATTTGGCTTGGATTCACAGGCTTAGTCAAATAATCACTTATCTTATGTCCTATTGCTTCTTCCATTAAACTTTCTTCTTCATTCTTTGTAACCATCACCACCGGCACCCCAGGAACAACTTCTTTTATCTCCACCAATGTTTGCAGCCCTCCTTTCCCAGGCATAATCTCATCAAGTAAAATCAAATCAATATCTTTCCCTGCCTTCTTTAAAAATTCAATCGCATCGTCACCATTTGTGGCAACCGAAACATTATATCCCTTTTGCTCAAGAAATAAAATGTGGGATCTTAAAAGTTCAATTTCATCATCTATCCATAATATGTGACCTCTTTCTTCCTTCATACTTGCACCTACTTTTCTTTTCTTATAAAAAGATAAAAATCGTAGCGAAAATAAACAAATCTCAAAACATATCAGAAAATTTATCTGTGTATAAAACCAACCGCTTTTTCAAAATGCCCAGCATTGTTGAAACTATTTCGGTTTTCCTGGAGAGATAATACATAGAAAACACAAACCAGAAAAAGGCTATCAAAATCCGCAGATAAAATTTTAGATATGCATCCAAAGTTAAAAATTTAAGTCCGAATGCAATTACAATCGGAATAGAAGCAAGAGAAAATTTAACAAATTTAAAAAATGAAGTTAGAATTTTTGAATAGTTTCCATAGCTGAGCAAGAACAGAAAAAGCGTCCTAATAAAGAAATTTAGAAATGTCACGTAGGAAATTCCGAGAAGGTTAAGGTTGGCTTTGAAAGATAAATAATTCAAAAACAAAACCGTCGGAATAAAAATCAAATTCAAAATTAGAATTTTGCCCTGCTGGTTTATCGTTATTAAAAACGTTCCAAGAACTGCCCCAAGCGAGATAAAATAATAAGCGATGGCAAGTTTATCTACGATCCTTAAACTATCAATGTATTTAGGCAAAAAAAGGTGTATAAATGGTTCAGCAAATGCTATCGTCAAAATTGAAATCAAGGGTGTTAAAAAAGCAATTACTAAAAGCGATTCATCAAGAAAAATTTTCAAGCTTTCCTTTGTTTTTGTTTTTCCATATTCCTCAAGCATTCTTTGACCAATGAATTGCCCAAGCGTTGCTGATGCAAAGTATGGTATCATGCCAAGTCCAACTGCCACGGAATAAATTCCCATTTTTGACTTTTCAAATAAATTTGCTACGGAAAATTTATCCGCGCTCATCAAAAATCCATATGTAAAACCAACTAGCAAAATTTGGAATCCAACATTAAAAATTGATTTTAAAATCCCAAAATTTATCTTGAGCTTAATTCCCCTTAAAATATCCCTCAAAGAAAAAATAAACATTACCAAAAGCCCAATTGTCATGCCCCAAAAGATCCCCACAACTTTAAACTTCAACATTAAAACAATCGAAATAACTAAATCAACCAAAGCTTGCATAAATTGCATCAAGTAAGACCTTTTAAACTCGTGTTTTAAGCGAAGATACGTTAAAACATAAAGAAAGTTTTGATTAAGTAGAACGGCAACACCAGCTAATATTACAGAAGTTTTATTTTCAGCTATTGTAGAAAGTGGTGATGTCAAGGAATAAAAAATAACTGCAATGACAAAAAAAGAGATTGTTAAATTTAATCCCCACAGTCCAACGCCAAGTATATCCCTTGCCTTTTTCTCATTTCCAGCACCTAATTCATAAGGAACGATTCGAGATACCCCATCGATCATCCCAAAATTAGCATAGTTGCCATATGAAAAGAATAAAAAGATCGAAGCATAAATCCCAAAATCGTGAGGACCAAGTAATTTTGCAAAGATAAAATTGCGTAAGAAAAGAATAACTTGCGCAATATATTGTGATGCAGAGGCAACAGCGATATCACTGATCGCTTTTTTTCTACTCCATTTCATCAAAGTAAAGATTTATATACTTTTCCGATTTTCCTTGCAACATCTTTTGCATCATAATTCTGAATCACAAACTCCCGAGCCTTTTTACCAAGTTCACTTGAAAATTTTTCATCGGTTAAAACTTTTTTCATCGCCTTATAAAGTTCAAGAAAGTCAAATGGCTGAACAAGTATTGCTTTGTCTTCAACGACCTCAGGTATAGAGCCACTTAAAGTAGTTATAACTGGTTTACCGCAAGCCATGCTTTCGATGAGAACCATTCCAAGCTGTTCTTGCCATCTTCGATCAGGAACGCTCGGTAAAACAAAAATATCAGCAATATTATGATATTTAGGCATATCATCATAATCTACACCGTCAACCATTATAACATTTCTCTCGATCTCAAGAAATTTTGCATATTCTTTCAGCCACTTGAAAAGTTGTCCAGTTCCAACGATAACTAATTTCAAATTACCTATATCGATATCTTTATCAGACAACAATAACTTAAAAGCATTCAAAAGAACTATAATCCCCTTTTGCCACTGTAACCTTCCTGAAAATAAAATTATTTTATCTTTATCATTTATCCCTAATTTATTCATCAAAAGTAAATCTTTTTCAGAAGGTTTAAACTTTTCAAGGTCGACCCCAGGTTTTATAACTTTTATTTTTTCTTCCTTAAAACCTTCCAGAACCAATGTTAATTTTGCCCTCTCAGATTTAGCGATGACGACATCGACGGCATCGCGAATTATTTTAAAACGCTTGCTTTTCAAAAAATTGTAATTTCTAAATCCATAAGCAAATGGTATATTCTGCCACTGGGTGATAACAAATTTCTTGTCGTATTTCAATTTCGCTTTGGCTGACTGATAAGTATAGAAATACTCAACATCGGATGAGTGAATTATATCATAATTTTTAAGAAATCTTTCCAGCCCAAACATTCTTTGCCAGAAAAGTTCATAGTAAAAAATTCGTTGATAAATTTTTCTGATTTTTAAAAATCTTGGAAATAAAACCTCAAAATCATATAAGGTTAAAAGTCTCTTGATTGGTATTTTTACAGCATCGAGTTGAAAAGGATTAAAAAGTGAGCAAACAGCAGTTATTCCAAATTGTTCAATTAGTGGTTCGTAATATTGAAGTTCAAATTTTGTTAATGAACCACCTCTTACAAGAACGATTTTGATCATTCGAATTAAATTGATTTTATTATTTTGATTATCTCGTTGAGTTGCTTTTCAAGGTTAAACTTCTTTGCTCTCTCAATTCCGAGAAAACTCATTTTTTTCTTAAATTCATCATCTCGCAAAACTCGAATTATAGCTTTTGCCATCCCATCAACATCATAAGGATCGACCAAAATACCTGCATCGCCTACAACTTCAGGAAGTGAAGATGAATTTGAAACAATCACCGGACACCCACAAGCCATTGCCTCAAGCGGTGGAAGCCCAAATCCCTCGTAAATAGACGGATATACACAAACATCAACTTCTCTAAACAAATCGTTCAACTTTTTATCATCCACATAACCAAGATATTTTATATTTAGATGCTGTTGCGTTAATTTATTTATTCTCTCTACAACCTTTTCAACCTTCCATCCAATTTTACCACATAAAATTAACTCGGCATTGGGAACTTCCTTCATAACTATCTCAAAAGCGTCGAGCAATCTATCGACGCCTTTTCTTGGTTCGATTGTTCCTACGTATAAAATTTTTCTTCCAGAGAAATTTTCCCTTGGCAGCATTGGTTTAATAAACGAGCCGAGATTAACAACTTTTATCTTTTCCAAGGGAACACGCCATGACTTGTGAATATCGTTTTTTGTAAATTCAGAGTGGACAATACTTAAAAAGGGGAACTTGGCAAAAAATCTCCCATAAATTTTAAAAACAAAAGAAATTATTCCAGGGAAAAGCTTAGGATAATGCCAGGCAATTATGTCAGGGATGATTTGAACGATTTTCGTCTTTTTCCTAAAAAAGGGGTAAAGTAAATATGTTAAAATTGCTACTGGACGCACATTTGCAATGACACACACCGGATTTTTGTAAACGATCTTGAAGAAACGCGGTAATGAAAACAACGCTAACGTTTTCACCATTGAATCAGGGAAAATATGAACACTAATTTTTCCAGAATTAAGCAATTCCTCCGAAATTTGGGCCCTGGAACGTGAGGTCACAAGATCGACTTTTTCTATTTCACCATCCTCAACTAAGCGCTTTATCAACTCAAAATTTATCCTTTCAATTCCAGTTTTAGCTTGAATGAAGGAACCGATAAAAGTCAATTTCATGAATAAGATGGATTTAAATTTTTAATTTTGAATAAAAATCGAGAAGCTTTCTTGCGAGTTTCTCTATTTCATATCTTTCCTTCACCAGTTTAAAGGCATTTTCACCTATTCTCTTGCAGAATCCAAAATCATTGGCACACTTTAAAATTTCCTCCACAAATTTTCCTTTGGTATCAGAAATTAAAATGTTTTCTCCATTTTTATAATCAATCCCCTCTGCGCCAACGCTTGTCGATATAATCGCCTTTCCTAAGGACATTGCTTCAATAATTTTGACTCTTATTCCACTTCCAGCAAGAAGAGGCACAATCATTATCGCTTTCGATTTTATAAATTCTCTTGAACTTTCAACCTCGCCAACAATTTCAACATTTTTCAATCTTTTGCCTTTTAAATATTTCCACATCTGAGGATTTCTACCAGCTATGTAAAGTTTCAAACCCGGCATATTTTTAATTACTTCATTCCAAACATTTTCGAAGAACCATTCAAGCCCTTGTTGATTTGGAAACCAATCAAGTGCACCAATATAAAAAAGTGAAGGGAACTCAGTTTCACTAAAATCAGGCTCATCGTTTTCAATTTCAATTCCAGCAGGGATCACAAGCGTTGGAACATCTTCAACTTTTAAAATCTCAGCGTCTTTTTCGGTAACTGAAATGATTGCATCATATAAACGAAGGCGTTCAAGTTCATAGTGCTTTAGTCTTTTCGCTTGGTTCTTAAGCCATATCTTTTTCAAAAAAGATTTTTCATACTCAGCATACCGTTCAAGAATTTCATATTCAACATTATGAGCCCGCATTACAATTTTAGCATTTGAATATCTCCTTATGGTTTCGACATAGGGACTCAAATACAAACCCTCAAGCTGAACGATATCCCAATTTTCATTTTTTAATAGTTCGATCAAGGCTTCTTTAAATTCTTTCGATGTACCATATCTCCATATATGATACGATTCCCTTTGCATAAGGTTTAAGATAAACGGAGCAGTTTTGATTTTGGTGTCAACATCAACAGAAAAAAATTTTATCTTTTTCTTTAATTCATCAGGAATTCTGTCGATATCAAAACGTCTTTTATATGTATTCATTGCCAAAATTGTGATATCACAACCAAAATCGGCAAGTGCCTTTGCAAAATTTAGAGTAACAAAACTTCCACCATCCTTTGGAGGATAAGGCATCTTATGCGAAATAATAAAAACTTTCACTTAACCCTTTGAAGCAAATTTTTTAAGCAAAATTTTCCCATAGGGATACAGCGAGGTAAAAAGTGATATCAGTGTAATTGAGCTTAAGACTAAACTTATCTTACTGCCAAGCTCAAATTCTTCATCTTTATAGATAAAAACGACCTCATGTTCCCCTAGTGGAACGACAATAGCTCTGAAGACGTAATTTGCCCTATAAATTGGCGCCTCTTTTCCGTCAATAAAACACCTCCACTTTGGATACCATGTTTCGCTTAGGAACAACAAGTTATTTCCTGTTGCCTTTACATTTAACTTTATCTTTTGAATTTGATATTCTACTATTTCCACTTTGCTCGATTCAAAAGGTGGATCAATTTTAACATTCAGTGAATCCTCAAGATAAACCACCTCTCTTGGGTTAAATTCCGCGTTTCTCATTTTAACAAGTATAATATACGGATCGGCAACTTCATATCGATTCACAAAAAACGCTCTTGGTAGATAATTTGGATTGAAAATAACCTTTTTTGTCCCGTTAAATACAAGGTTGCCATAAATGGAATCGTATTTATCGCTGATAATATATTTAACATTTAAAAAGTTTAGCACAAATGGATTTGTAATTCCAGCCACATCTATGAGATCTTGGTACGCCCTTATTTTCGCCCCGTGATATCCGAAGGCATTTTGAAGACGATAAATCGCTAGATGATTAGACATTACCGGTTGTCCACCAGAAAGCTCAAGCACACGACAAAGCATTGTGTCGCGTTTTATATATTCAATATAATCTGGTGGTTCATAGATAGAGCGCAGTTCATCTCTATTAGAGTAGTGGGGCACCGAGTTATCGACACGCCAAAGATCAAAAAAGACGAGGATCGCTACACCAAGATTAAATAAGTTAAGTTTTATAGTGTGAGTAATAAGAGCATATACTAAACTAAACAAAAGCGTGGAAAGAATTAGAAAAATTCTCAGGTCTTTCAGGAAATTGCCAAAAATAAATTCATAAATATGTGGTGCAACACGATTATAAAGTTCTTGATTTATGAAGCCAAAATTACTTTGAATTACTTTAGCTATTGCTTGATCAGTTGCAAAAGTAGATTTGTAAACATCCGAGACAAAGCCTGGGAAGAAAAGTGTAATCAGAAATAAAGCGAGAAGAGCTATGGCTAAATTTTTGAAAGCCTTTTTTATCTTTTCACTTGATCCATTTTTATAAAAGTTAACTATCGATAACAAACCATATCCAGCCAGAATTGGAACCGCAAACATAACCAAGGATAAAATCATGCTTGGAACCCTAAAGCGATTAAAATATGGAACATAGTAGAAGAAAATATCGTAAACCAGTGGAAACTCCTTACCGAAAGAAATTAAAATCGAAAGTAAAACTAAAACAACAAGAAACTTCACAAATGTGTCTCTTTTAAGATTAAACACAGTTCCAATGATAGCCAAAATCACAACAACCGCACCAAGATAATTTGCTGCATCTGTAAAAGGCATGGGTCCAAAATATGTATTTAATCGAACCGTCTCACCGCCTGTCAAAACGCCACTATAATTTTTCCATCCAAAACCATAAATAGAAGGAACGAAAAAAGTTAAAACTTCACCGGGGCTAAAGGACCATTGAGTGGCATATTCATAATCAAGCCCGCTCTTCTCTTTTTTTGAATTGTCAAGGTTTTGAATCTTATAAGTTATTGGCGGTTGCCCACGGATGGAATATTTGTTGTATTCTATAACAGGCAAATATTTGTCAAGAAAAATTCCAAACGAAATAAGAGTCGCAACAGAAAAAAGCAAACCAGAGCGAACTAATCCAAATATATTCTCCTTTTTCAAAAGCTTGTGAACTAAATAAACTAAGTAGTAAAGCCCAATCGCAAGGTAAATGTAAAACATCATTTGAATGTGTGAAGCTGCAAAAACTTGCCATAAAAGTACTATAAGTAAGGTGAAATATAAAAGTTTAAATTTTTTGGTTAGTTTATCAATTAGCAATAACAAATATGGGAGAAATGAAATTGTGATAATCTTGGTTTGATGACCAACGGTGAGCCATACTATGAAAAAAGTTGAAAAAGCCATCGAGAATGCAACAACAAAAGAAATGAATTTCCCCATCCCCCTTTGCCTTGCTAAGATAAATGCTCCTATAGACATTATGATAAGGTAAATAACCATATAGAAAACTATATCAAAAACTTCTCGACTTGGAAAAAGTTTTGCGAGTAAATTGAAGATAAAATCTCTCACAACACCGATTAAATCAAAAGGTCTTTTTGGTCCAGCGGTTAAACTCGCATATGCGGGCATTCCCAAGAAAATATATGGATTCCACAAAAGCGGAACCCCCTGTTTTTGTGCATCCTCTGAAAGCGCATCCCAACTTTTAAATGCCATGATGTCTCCCGAGATGAAAATCTTTCCCTTTAATAAAGCTTCGTTAAAAAAAGCAAAAAATGCAATCACAATGATTAAAATATAAATCGCTGAGTGATACTTTGGATCGATTAGCTCTTTCTCGGTTCGTTTAGAAGTTTTTTTCTTTTCAGGCATATAGAAAAGGTTTTGTTTTTGGCTTTGAAAAAATTAAAAAATTCGGATTAAAAATAAAAACGGGGGCAATAAGCCCCCGCTTGACAATGAAAAACAGCAAAGACCCTAAGTCTTTACTTCAGAATAAGCATTTTCTTAAAGTCGATAAATTCGGGAGTGATAAGTTTATAGATATAAACACCGCTTGCTAAATCACCCGCATCAAATGTCACCTTATGAATTCCAGGACCATATCCTTTGTTAGATATTAGGGTTTTAACCTCAATTCCTGCAACATTATATACTTTCAAAGTGACATTTGTTGACTTAGGCAGATGGAACTCAATCGTTGTCGTTGGGTTAAATGGATTTGGATAGTTCTGAAGTAATTTAAATTCCTTCGGTATCACGGAAACACTATTATCTTTCACACTAACTGGGATGGACAATTTCGCCATTTGCTCCGTTGTTAAAGGAGCAATGTAGCTGCTTAACTCTTGTCTTAAATCAGTTCCAGATTTCAAAAATACCCACTTGGTCGGATCTGTTGCAGAATCAACTCTTCCAGTGTAATCGACGAAATCAAATTCAAGCGATGTCATCCAATCCGGTGGGACTGGTATAACTCCCTTTGTGTTAACGAGCTTATTTTGATTTGCGTCCCATTTTACCACATAAATTTTTCCAGTTTGATTATAAGTCTGAACATTGGCATTATTGTGACAATCCGAGCATTGACGAGTTGAATCTTTTGGCATTATAACATGAGATCTGTAAGGCGCAATTGTAACAAATTATTTGCCTTGATAGGTCAACGACATCAATGTTCCAGAATAAACTTTGCCCTCAGGCATTCGTCTGACCAAGAGCAGAAAATCACGAAGTATACCATATGGTCTTTTTATCTTAGCTTGAATTTCACTTTCAAAATGGCAGTTATAACAAGATATCACTGTCTTTGCATGGCAAGCGGTGCAATGAACTTTTTGAAGATGAATAGTGTGAGCCGGATATTCGGGGAGATTCGAGTGACAAGTTTCGCATTTAACCTCAGTGGCACCAGGATCAAGCCAAGAAGCATAAGCATTCCCATCACCATGCATCTCTTTTTTCGTATGGCATGTCATGCATTTAAATCCTTTGGCAAAGTGAACATCAACACCTGGATATAATGTTTTTTCATTTTTTTGTCTGCTATGGCATTTCAAACAAATATCGTCAGGAACCGCTGTACCTTGTGAAAAATTATGGCAATCATCACAATCAGGCGTATAAGTTGCTGGATCGATTGGCGTTCCATCTGCTTTGGTGCCAGGATGGCATTTTAAACAATTGACATTTTCAATAGAAATTTGAGTAATAACTTCAAAGCCACCGTTCTCAGCCTTATACCAGGTGCGTTTCCCTTCCCTTGTCTTGTGCAAGCTTGTTGGAAAGTTTGCTGGATCCTGAGCGAATAGAAACGGCGCAACGAATAAAGCTATAAATGCCCAAATTAATAATCGCAATGACCCCATGGCGCCTACCTCTAGGTTTGTTTTTGTTTGTTTTTGGTTATTCTTGAATCTTTTTTAATTCAGGTGCTTTTTAGTTTACAGTTGACATTGTTCTCTTTCTATGTAAGATTGCTTCAGCCACAAGGTCAACAAGACCTTTAACTTGAACATTTAAATTGTAATAGCCATTTAGATCGTTTAACTGCAATTTACAATTCTCACATCCAGCGACGACAACTTTAGCTCCGGTTCTTTTAATTTGCTCTGCTTTGGGTTTTCCAGCTTTCATCCTTTTTTCATAATATTCTGGCAATGCAACGAGTCCTCCACCGCCGCCACAACAATAATTTTCAATGCCATAAGGATTCATCTCACGGAAATCTTTTACGACCGCATTAAGAATAATTCTCGGCTCTTTAAATATTCCACCGGTTCTTGCAAGGTTGCAAGAGTCATGGTAAGTCACCGGCTCTGTATGTACATCAGGGTTCACCTGTAAAATTCCTTTTTGAATATATTCAGCTAAAACTTCAACAATGCTCCTTATCCTGAATGGGAAAGTCTCCCCAAACCAGTTAGGCGCTTCCCAAACTAATGCAGCACAGGCATGCCCACATTCTGCGATAACAACTTCTTCAACTTTCAATCTCTTCGCTTCATCAATAATTCTCTTTGCAATTTTTTTGGCTCTTTCGACATCTCCAAGGAAAACACCATAGTTTGCAGCTTCATATAAGCTTAAAGTCCAATCTTCTTTAACTTCGTTGAATATGATCGCGGGTGGTAATATCGTATGAGCTCCGGCCAAAGCAACATACAAAATTTTTGCGCCTTCTTTTTCAACAGGTATTCTCGCCTCAGGGTTGCCAGTTATTTCTTGAAGCTCTTTTTCAAGTTCAGAAATCTGGCTTAGAAACATTTCCTTGAATATCTCCGGGTTTTCTCCCTTCGCAATAGCAGAGTCAGCCAACATAACAAGTATTTCCGGTGCTTTCTCTATTGAAGTTGCTATGGATCTTATTGTTCTCATAATCAATGGAGTATCAACGCCAAGCGGACAATTGAAAGTACATCTTCTGCAAAGAGTGCATTCCGAAAAAGCCATTTCAATAAGTTTATCCAAAATACTTTCATCAAGCTCAATCGCGTTTACAAGTTTAGGAAAGACTTTGCCAAAGAAATTATATTTTCTTCTATAAATTTTCCTTACCTGTTCTGCCCTATAAGCAGGGACATGTTCAATTTTTGGTTCAGCGACATAATAATGGCAACTTTCAGCACAAACACCGCATCTTGCGCAAACCTCAAGTGCAGATTTTAAAGATTGATTTAGTTGTTTTTCCAATGTTTCAAGAGCCTTTTTAAGTATTTCATTATTTGCCATAGCTTGCCTCCGCATATTTATGAACTATACCTCTTCGACCAAGACGTTTGCCGAAGAAAAATCTCGAAAAGAAAAAGTATAGACAATGCCTTATTTTACCAAGCGGAGCATAAAATAACATTAAACCAGAAGAAAAATACATTGGCACAATATATCTATCATCGACCAAGCTTAAAGAAATAAAGCTCAAAGAAATGGAAACAAGCAAAACAGAGATATAATCATCGATCGTGCTTATCAATCTCAAATTTTTTTCAAAAAATCTAGCAACTAAACCAAAGAAGCCCATCACCGCTCCAAGCCCTGTTATAATGGCAAAAATAAAAGATAAATTTTCATCAAATTTGATAAACAAACCAAAAGTTAGCGCAAAAAGACCAATGAAAATTCCAAGATGAAACACAACACCTCTCAGATAAGCAATCCAATGTCTTCTGGTGCTTTCCTTTGCCCAAGGTAACATTCCAATTGTAAACGAATAAATAATTCCAACAGTTTGTGAACCTTTCGGTCTTGCTTTATCAACTGGGGATTTTAATTTCTTTGTAACATACCAATGGTAAAACAAACCCAAGACGAAAAATATTAATCCGGCGATTGCAAATAAACGTGATATATCGAGCATTTTTATCGTCACTTTATTTTTCTAATTAAGAATTTATACTCTTTACCTTGTTGCTCAATGGATATTAACTCTTGCCCACTTGCCTTAGCCCAAGCAGGAACATCAGCCATAACCCCTGGATCAGTTGCCACACCTTCTATCACTGCACCTATAGGCAAGTCTTTTATCGTCTGAGATAACTTAACTATAGGCAAGGGACAAAGCAGTCCCTTGAGGTCAAGTACAAGATCGACTTTAATTTGTTCGCTCATAATTTCTATTCCTTTTTTTGTTTTAAATAAATAATGTTATCTTTGAATTTCTCGCTTCCTCAAGAAAAGCTGCAACCCCAACGAGTGTAGAAACTTGAGGAATTAAATTATCCGGAGATATTTCCATAACCTCCATGCTCATTTGACACGGAACAAGTTTAACGCCAAGTTGAATCGCTATATCACGCAACTGCTCTAATAAAGCTACATTTTTAGCTTTCATCATCTTCTTAAACATCCATCTTCCAATACCGCCAAAATTCATCTTGCTTGGTCCAACACCACCGATGTCTTTAAGCATGAAGCCAAGCAATTTCCCGAAAAAGCTTTTCCCAGTTCGCTCAGATTTCTTTATAGCTTGCAATCCCCAGAATGTAAAAAACATCGTGACTTCCATTCCCGAAGCTGCCGCTCCCGTTGCAATTATGAACGCAGCCATCAATTTGTCCATATCTCCGCTAAAAACCACCATTGAAAGTTTATTTTGCTCCATGGTTAAAGCTTTTTTAGTTTTAAATATGTTCACTTTTAACGATGTATCTCTTTAAAAGTTCTTTAAGCTCATCGCAACTTTTAATTGAATTATAAACTGGACATTCGCGACATTCATTCGTAGCACATTTTCCCTCTAAATATTCTTTATTTAGCCAGCATGGTTTTTCGTAATCAAAATACGACGGACATTTAATCCTTATCTCCATCGGGCAACCTTTTATTTCCCAGCATGGAATCAAAGCCAACAAACGTTTTATACCTACAATGCTTATCTTTTTCTCAGCGATCGTTCTCTTTATACACTTAATCCTCTCCATATCATACTCGCTAAATAATCTATGCCCGCTTTCCTTCCTATATGGTATGATTAAACCTTCCCTTTCATATACTCGAATTATATGATCTGAAATTCCAAGTTTTTGTGCAACGACTCCAATCGTAAAGACAGGCTCATTTTTATCAATTGGCTTCATAACTTCGATTTTTAATTTCAAAAAATCTATATCTACAGCTATAAATTCACAAAATATGTGCCAATTTGAAAACTATTGTAAATCAATAAAATATCTCTCACCTTAACCCCGTTAATCTGTGAAAAAATAAGACTTGCTCTTTTTAATGTGGATTTCTTAGACAAAAATAAAAAGCCCGGGAAGACCCCGGGCTTTGAATACAGAGAAAACTAAAATAGATTTACTTAATCAATAGCATCTTGTTTTTCAAAATCTTATTACCCGCTTTCAAAACATAGAAGTAAGTCCCGGAGGCATAATTGCTACCGTCAAATTGAACGACATAATGATCTGCTCTCTTAAACTCATCGACAAGCGTCGCAACCTTTTGACCAAGTATATTGTAAATGACAAGCTCTACATGCACATCTTCAGGCACACCAAACTTGATCGTCGTCACTGGGTTAAATGGATTTGGATAATTTTGGCTTAGATAATAATCCGTTGGAAGCCCATCTTCAGCAAATTCGACAGCTGTCGGCTTGGAGAGATTCAACCTATAGGCGGTTGATTTTACAGTCGGGGATTTCTTGTCAGTGACCTCAACTCTCCAATATAGCACAAGCGTTGTGTCGCCAGATGGGAACAACGGGAACAGTTCAGCTCCAATTACATATTTCACTGTATCAGTTAAAGTGTCAATCATTACAGTACTCGTTGAAGTGAAGTTTTTATCCTTAGCTAGTTTGAAAATGTAAATCAACGTATCCGGTGGTATGTTGCCATCAGATGTTTTTGACCACACAAATTTAACAGTATCGGTTGAAAGTATATGCACAAAAGCGCTATCAGCAGGAGAAATCAAAGTTGAAGCTGTTGGAGGCAAGTTAACAGTTATGAAATCTGTATTGTAATATCTCGGCGAAATTTGATATCCTCCTGTGACTATTGCTGTCCCAGCCGTGAATTGTGTTGCAATTCCAATTACGCTTACCGGATATTGTGGCTCTGGTTGGCCATCGATATCTGTATCACGATCGATTCTAACGGTTAAAGTTTCAGTCTTAGCGTAGGAGGTAAAAATCATATTAGCATCTGCATTTGCGGACGGCCAAGCTGGCGATGTAGAAGATTTCCAAAGTGAATCAAGATGTATTAGTTGAGCTTCGTATTGCTCAAAGTTTGCAAGGAATTCAGCGACTGTTAATTTCTTCGGCGTAGGCAAGGGATATCCCGTATCGATAACCCTTATAGTTGTCGAATCCCCCGTCAAAGGAACTATCTCAGTTAACCCTCTAAACTGGTCAATTTTACCTACCACCATGATGTGATCACCAGGATTAAAGCTTAAAACTACACCGAATTTGAAAACATTAATCGCACCAGTATTATCGTAGATGTAATATGAAGTGTTAGAAGGCAGAGTATAATTTGGGCTAAACACAGTCCCAAGGACTAACAATGTATCGCCTGTGACCTTATAATCAGGAATAAAATCTCCATTTTCATCCTTTCTTGCTTCCGCAATAGAAGCAAATTTCACGGCTTTACCAGAACCTGACACAACGATTGTATCTGGAGCGGTTAGCGTATATGAATTTGGTCCGTTTGGTGGAGCGATGAAGTAAATATGCTCGTTGGTGTTTTCAAAGAAAATTATATTACCAACAACATCGACGGTTAAATCAGCAGCTGAGCTAATTACGCCAAGCGGTGGGTTAAATATTCTCTCATAACTTGGTGTTAGGGAATCCAAATTCCATACCCTCCAAACTCCATTTATACTTCCAGCGGGCGACTCACGAATGGAAATAAACAATTGACCATTGTAATACGCTATCCCAGCTATGTTAGCAGTGGAACCCCAATATATAGACCATACTGTATCAGCTCTCGTTACTCGATTCCTTCCATAAATTATATATTTTTCTGTCCAACTTGGATTTGAACCAAAAGTACCTGTTCCTTTCTTTAAATTTACATACATAACAGAGTCATTTATAACAACCAAGTCATTAACATAAAGGCTATCAGGCAAAAATACAGCGATTGTATCCAATGGGATATCAAGCGTGTCCTTAGTTCCAAGTCTTGCTATGAGAATATTATATCGATCGCCGTTTGCAATATAAAGCTTGAAATTATCTCCAGTTCCAACTGCTGATAACCCCTTAGGTCTGCCAGAAAAACTAACTACTTTTTTCAAGCTTTCATCCCTTGGATCATACCTATAAACCCCATCTCCTGTCGCCGTCCTTGATACATAAACTCTTCCAAGATAGTCAATTGTAGCGCTAAAAACGTTATTTGTTCCCAATACATCTTTTGTTGAAAGAATTAAAGGCTTTCCTTCATCTCCCGCTGGTGTACCATCTGCTCTATAACGTATGATCCCATTTCCAATTGGTCCGCCGGAATTTCCAGCATAAATAAAACCAAAATCTTTACTTTTCGGATCTCTGTTTATATCGACACCGCGCGTGTAAATATTCAATCCCTTAGCACCGGTGTCATCGTCATAATACATCGTCCATGCGGAGTATCCCCCAAATTGTTCCGCTTTAATCTCGATAACCATTTTCCAGCCAGCTTGAACTAAGCTCCCATCATCCATCGTACCATCCCAGTATACTGAGTGTTCTCCCATTGTTAAATTGTAAAGTTCAAAGGTCTTCGCATGAGCTGGGTTAGCATCGTGATAAATTTTAACTGTAACCTTGCTTGCAGAATCATTCAATGTAAACCATATCCTAGCACCTGTATAATCATCGAACCTTCCATCAAAAGGCACCTTCCCCCATGGCTGAGTTACTCTAACATTGCTTGGGTAAACATCTGAGAAGGCAAGATAAAAAGGAATAAACGATAAAAGGATTGCCAAAATAGTTAACTTACGCCACATAACTATTCCTCCTGATTTGTTTATATTTCAGTATAAGGTTAAGAAATTTTGATTTAAAAGTCAACAAAAAACTAATTAAAAACTCAGGATCTAAAAAATTCACATTCTCTCGGGTGTAGATATTTTCAGGATTTTCAGTCCATTTGCAATAACGATTTTAGTGACAAAACATAGCGAAAGACGCGATAAAGATAATTCCTTATCTGAACCTACAACCCTATGCCTATGATAAAATCTGTGGAATGTCTCAGCAACATCATTAAGATAATTTATAATTTTCAAGGGCTCCAAACTCAAGTAAGCAAGTTCAACTACCTCTGGAAATTCACCCAATAACTTCGCAAGTTCAACTTCCTCTTTCTCGTTCAGTAAATCATAATTCACTTTATCAAAATTTTCTATCTCGAGTCCGGAATCCTTTGCAAACCTCAAAATGCTGGCTATTCTTGCATGTGCATATTGAAGGTAATAAACAGGATTTTCTTCCGTTTGTGTTTTTGCAAGATTCAAATCAAAATTTAAGTGTGCATCTCTGCTTCGATTCAAAAAGAAGAATCTAACAACATCAGGTCCAACCTCGTCAATTAGTTCGTCAAGCGTGATATAATTCGCCTTCCTCGTGGACATCTTAACAGCTTTTCCATCTTTAACGACAGTTACAAACTGATAAATCAAAACTTTAACTTTAGAAACATCATACCCAAGGATTTCAAGAGCTCTCAAAACATCTGGATATTCAGCGATATGGTCAGCTCCGAATACATCGACAATTAAATCAAATTCTCTTTTAAACTTTTCGATATGATACGCTATATCAGGTAACCTATAAGTTGGTTCGCCTGTGCTTTTGATTAAAACTTTATCCTGTTCCCCGCCCGCTTTTGTAGCACTAAACCATTTAGCGCCATCTTTTTCATAAACAAAACCTCTCTTCTCAAGCTCATTGATCACATCCCATATTTTTTCCTTGTAAAGCCAATCTTCGTTGTAGTAAACATCGAACTCGATTTGCAATCTTCTTAAAGTTCTTTTTATATCATCAAAGATGAGCGCTTCTGCTTTCTCTTTGAAGATTTTCAAATCCGTTTCATTTTTTAAACTATTCCCATATTCATCGATTAACATCTTCGCGATGTCTTTTATATATTCGCCCTGATAATATTCATCTGGATATTCGATCTTTTCCCCAAGCAATTCAAGATAACGTAGATGCACCGAATCCGCAAGAATTTTCATTTGCCTACCAGCGTTGTTGAAATAATATTCACGCGTTACATCAAAACCAACCCATTCAAGAATATTTGCAACCGTATCACCCAAAACAGCGTTTCTACCATGACCAACTGTGAGTGGACCTGTAGGATTAGCGCTTACGAATTCAACATTAGCTTTTTTCCCCGTGCCAATGCTAAGCTTTCCAAAGTTTTCACCCTGATTTAAAATCTCACGAATTCGCTGGGTATAGAATTTGGGGGAAAAAGTAAAATTTATAAACCCTGGACCTGCAACTTCAACTTTTTTAACTAAACCAGCCTCAAATTCAAGATTTGAAACAATTTCATTTGCTATTTCCCTTGGATTTCTACCGAGTTTTTTACCAATTAACATAGCAATGTTCGTGGCAAAGTCACCAAATTCTTCATTCTTTGGTTTATCAAAAACAAGTTGAATTCCGTCGAGTTGAACTCCCATTTTCTTCAGTGCATTTTCAACTTTCTCCTTCAGATATTCTTTCGGTGATGGAAGCATCTTCTTGATTTGTTTTCTTTTTTGTTTTTCCTTTAGACTTAACTTTATCCTCGGTTATATATTCAAATTTAGCGTCTCCCCAAAACCTCTCGAGTCCATAAAACTCCCGCGCTTGTTTCAAAAAGGCATGAACCACAACATCTACATAATCAATTAAAACCCAAATCAAATTCATATAACCTTCTACATGCCAAGCCTTGATCCCTTTCTTTTCAAGTTCCTCAACTATATGGTCTACTATTGCCTTAAGTTGAAGGGATGATTCAGCAGAACAAATCACAAAGAAATCTGTAATTGATGTAAGTTTTCTGACATCCATTATAATCACATCTTTTGCTTTTTTTTCAAGTGCAAGTTGAGCAGCCATTTTAGCAAGCGTCTTGGGTTTCAAAACTCATCTCCAAATTTGTTTTTAAATGGCTTCAACATAATATAATCTTTGCCAATTACAACTGTGAACTCGTTATAATAACTCGATTTTGAACTTACAATTCGGCTCTCGTCTATCCCGAGTTCCCTTGCAATGGACTTCGCTATATCAGGTTTTCCAATATGATCAATGATGAAGCTTTCGTTCACCGTCGTCTCATAGTCACCATAATCAATTACATCAAAACCTTTTACCCTCAGATATTGAGTTACTTGAAAAGCCACATCTTCTGCTCCGCAACCGTTTAAAACATTAATTTGAAAATTCGGATTTTGATTTCGGATATTGTCGTTTTCACTTGAAAATTTATTATTCAAACTTAAAATCCTCAAAATACCAAAACCGACAAGCCCCACAACGATTAATCCAGCAATTATAAACAACACTACGCTTTTTATATTCCATTTTTTCATTGCTCGGGTATAAAAGTCAAAAGTTTTGTTTTTTCATTTTTTATTTTGCTCATGTCCATTTCGATCCTAAGATACTCGCCTTTCAGATAAAGTTGTGTTTGGCTATCGTAAAACCTGCTCATAATTTGTCCGGACGGTCCCGCTGGTATAATTGAATATAAAAAATTTTCAGAAAAATCAACAATTTGTCTCATCGAAGGTCCAAGGACACAATCAAAAGGTTTTAGCATACTAAAACCAGCATTACTCACTGTCGTTCCAGCTCCGCCGATTTCAAAAGGTCCAAGATTAAAGATCTTATCAAATGGGCTCTTTAATCCAAGTGGGTGAATTAATCTCAGCCTATGCACCCTTCCCCAATACCAGTTTGAGATATCATCTCCAAGACTGTTTTTCAAGTTAAAAATTGACTCGATAAAACTTTTTCTTATCACCTCATACATATCTTCCCTTTTATCAACAGTTCTAACATCATCAAACCACAAAGTATCACCATCAACGATCAACTGTTTTAAAATCCTCATAGGAATGCCTGAGTAAAATATGAACCTTTCATAAAGTTCCTGACCTAATTCATCTTCGAAAGTATTTTTCATCAACGAGATGAGAAAGGAACTAAAAATAGTTCCCGCAATATCGTCGCGGGAGAAGTTAAACTTCCAGTTTTTCAAATATTGAAAACCTTCGCTTACAAGGGGTTCCTTAATCTCCACGTTTTCAAAAGCCTTAATTATATACAAAGTAATCTCTTTTGCATAATGCGAGAAATAATCAAATTGCAATTTTTTAAAATCGTCGACAGAAAATTTTTCTTTCGAGGTTAACACTTCATTTATCCGTATCGCTCTTGATTCCGGCTCCCAAATGTAACTAATGTAATATGGGTAATTGTCCTCGATGACTTTATTGTTTGCAGTTGCGATATATTGTTCGGGTGGATTAAAGACATTTGGCTGCTCGTTAAAAGGAACAAAGCTAACCCAATCAAATTCATCAGTTTCGCCCGGATTTAAAAGCAATGGGTTTAACTTTTTTCTAATCGGGATTTTACCGGCGCAATAATATCCAATATTTCCGTAAATATCCGTGTAAATAAAATTTTGTGCAGGCACAGTGAAAAATTTTAACCCTTCCCTGAACTCATCCCAACTTTTGGCACGAGCAACTTTATAGAAAGCAAGTATTTCATCCGAAATCAAATTCCCAGTCCATTGCATCGAAACAGCTTGAGAGGTGATAAATCTTGTATCAGGTTTTGGGATGTATTCGGTGAAACTGAACTCGTAAACATCACTTATTATCGGACCCCGATGCGTGGATAAAACTTTAAACTTATGTTCTCCCTTACCTTTAACCTTTATAGTTTCCTCACGCACTTTAAGATCAAACCATTTTCCATTATAAAGATATTTTGTCCTCGATGAATCAAGTCTTTCAATGTAAAAATCAGTATCATCGAGCATAACATTTGTCAAGCCCCATGCTATATAATTATTCCTACCGATGATTATGCCTGGCGTCCCGGGTATACAAACTCCGACCACATCCATCACTCCATCATTTAAATGCACCTGGTACCAAATCGAAGGCAAAGAGAACGGGAGATGTGGATCATTAGCAAGCAAAGGTTTACCTGTGACTGATTTTTTGCCAGAGACAACCCATGAGTTGCTTCCCAATCCCTCAGACGGCAAACCAAAAATTTCCCTAAACTTTATATTCGCTTCAACGAATTTACTTGTCGACGGAATATACTTTTTGATTATAAGCGGGGCGGTTTCAGGATATTTAGGGATCAATTTTTTAAACTTTTCTTCACCAACTCTTGATAAAATTTCCGAAAACACAGGCTCCGCCCACCATGAGAAATTTAATTGCCATGCCATTAACCTTGAAATAAGAAGACAATCACTTATCGTCCATTCCTCAGGCTCATATCTTAAAAGTTCAAACTCGATCGGATATTTACCTTTATGAGTTCGTATAAAATAGTTAACACCATCGGAGTACAACTTCAAAATCTCAATTGATTTTTCGCTTAAATATCTTTGCATCCTTTGAGCGATATTAGCAAGCCCAAGCGTTCTAAAAATTTTATCGATCTCAATCGTCTGAACTCCAAAGATCTCGGACAATTTTCCACTGGCAATTCTTCTCGACAAATCCATTTGCCATAACCTATCCTGTGCAGTAACATATCCCAAGGCGAAATAAAGATCATGTTCGTTCTTTGTGAAAATATGTGGGATTCCATTTTCATCTCTGTAAATATAGACAGAGTCGATTAACATATCTAACTTTATTTCCCCCTCAAGTTTTGGGTGTGATTTCGTTATGAACTTATGGGACAAAATTATGATAGCTATTAAAACAACAATTAAAATCAGCGAAAAACCAGCGATAAGCTTTGTAAATTTTGACATATTGTGGAGAAACTTTATTTATGAAAGCATTGACCTTTTTTTACTAAATTAACAAAATCGTTAAAACATTTCAAAATGCTTAACTTCTGAAACTTTGGAATTTTTACTTCCACTGGCTATATTTTTAGGTGCATTAAAAATTAAAACCACTCCTATTATGGATATTAAAGGAAAAACAGTCCTAATACTTGGAGCCTGGGGGCTTGTTGGCTCTGCGGTAACCCGCAAAATTATCCAAGAAAAGCCCAAAAATGTAATCATCGCCTCTCTAAAACAGTGGGAGGCTGAAGAAGCAGTTGAAGCATTGCAAAAGGAATTTCCGGAACTTTCACCGGACTTTTTCATACCCTGGTGGGGCAATATTTTCGTCAGAGAACAATTCAAAGATATGGACAGGGAAGAAATTTTATCAAATCCGGAATATCGCAGAATTTTAATTAACGACATACTTGGTGAATTAATCGATGATGTTTTAAAAGAATCCGCACTTTACAAATTGCTTAAACAGTTTTCTCCTGAGATCGTGATCGATTGCGTAAACACCGCAACTGCGATAGCATACCAAGATATTTTCACAATAAGCCTTGATGTATTGAATACGATCGACAGAGCAAAAGCAAGTGGGAAAGCCACAGAGGAGTTATTTGAGTTAACGGAAAGATTACTTGCAACTTTATATGTTCCGCAATTGATTAGGCATGTGCAGATACTTTACCGATCGATGCAGGAGGTTGGCACTAAAATCTATGTCAAAATAGGAACGAGTGGAACTGGCGGAATGGGGTTAAACATCCCATACACTCACAGCGAGGAAAGACCCTCAAAAGTTTTATTAAGCAAATCAGCGGTTGCAGGCGCCCACACTTTGCTTTTATTTCTCATGGGTAGAACACCAGATGCACCTATAACAAAAGAAATAAAGCCAACAGCAGCGATCGCATGGAAGAAAATTGGATATGGAGAGATACTTGTTCGTGGCAAACCGATCGAATTGGTCGATTGCCCACCCGAGAAGGCATTTAAGTTAAACGGAGCGATTGAACTAAAAATTGCGGAAAACAATTTTGAAAAACTCGACGAAACACTTCGCTCAGTCTTCATTGATACTGGCGAAAACGGACTCTTCTCAAGGGCGGAGTTTGAAACGCTTTCAACCCCCGGGCAGATGGAGTATGTCACGCCGGAGGAAATCGCCGAAACCGTAATCTTTGAAATAAAAGGCGGAAACACAGGTCACGATATAATCAATGCCCTGGATCATGCAACGCTTGAACCAACATATAGAGCTGGATTTTTGACTCAAACAGCGTTAAAACAAATGAGAGAACTTGAAAAGCAATATAGGGTCGAAAGCATAGCATTTGAATTGCTTGGACCGCCGAGATTGTCGAAGCTTCTCTATGAGGCGCACCTTTTAAAACTTGCCTATGGTAGCATGGAAAATGTTATAAAACAAGATCCTAAATATATGAGCGAAAAATGTGTAGAGCTGGTAAAAAATAACAAAAAATTGAGAGCGCAGATCATTTCAATTGGAATCCCAATCCTGATGCCGGATGGGAAAACCCTAATCCGTGGACATAAAATTAAAATTCCACCCTACCGCGGGAAAAATAGGATCGAAATAACATCCGAAAGAATTAATCAATGGGCTTACGACGGCTGGGTTGATTTGAGAGTTGAAAATATGGAGATATGGAAAAGGAGATTTTTACAGATAATGAAAGAGGTCGAGTCGATCCCACCAACAGACACAAGTTCAAGATTTGTAAGAACAAGGGAATATTGGGAGGATTTTAAAACAATTAACGAAGGCAAAATTGCCGGATGGATACTTGACCGTGAAGAGCGCGGGATGAGAATGAAAGCGTAGGAGAAACGAGAAGACTTGAAATTGTGTTTTTAATTTTAGATTGAAAAACAAATACGGAGGTGCGCTATGATTCGGGAGATAATCTTCTGGGATGTCGACACTCAATACGATTTTATGATGAAAGATGGGAAACTTTACGTCCCAAATGCTGAGGAGATTATACCAAACTTGAAAAAGCTTTATGATTACGCAAGGAAAAATGAGCTCCAAATCATGGGCTCTGCTGACTATCACACTCTTCAAGATGAGGAAATTTCAGACAATCCCGATTATTTAAATACATTTCCTCCGCACTGTTTGCAAGGCACGTCTGGATGGGAGAGGATCGAGGAGACTAAACCGCTGAATCCACTTTGGATCGATAGCAAAGAATATCCTAAGGAAGAACTCGAGAGGATAGTTAAAGAGCATACCGGCGAGATAATCTTTAGAAAACAAAAATTTGATGTGTTTTCAAATCCAAATGTTGACACCGTTCTTGATGTAATAAATCCGAAAGAGATAGTTGTCTTTGGTGTTGCTCTTGATGTTTGCGATGTGTATGCAATTGAGGGATTTTTGAAGAGAGGAAGATATAAAATTTATCTCGTCGAAGATGCAGTAAAACCAATTTATGAGGATAGAGGAAGGCAACTAATTGAGAAATGGCGCAGGGAAGGTGTTGAAATCGTGAAAACAGATGATATCGTTGAAAAAAACATCTTGCTCGGCAAGTTCATCCCAGAAAAATAACACTCCTCTTCCTCTGGGGGGCTTTACGCTCCCCATGTTTTTTGTTTTTAAGCTTGCAAAATTTTAACTTTATTCCGTCAATAAAAAACTTATTTTGATAAATGTACGAATACGCAGGCGTAATCCATGTTCATTCAATTTATTCGGATGGGACTGGAACAATTCCAGAAATAGCCAAATCAGCAAGCGAGCTTAATCTTGACTTCGTAATGATGACCGACCACAATACATTAAAACCAAAACTTGATAGCTATGAAGGCTGGTATGGCGATACTATGCTTATAATTGGTTATGAACTCAATGACCCCAACGATAAAAACCATTACCTAATTTTCAAAGTTGACGAGGTTCTTTACCCCAACAACTCCGCGAAAGAATATGTGAAGAAGGTAAAGGAATTGAATGGAATCGGGATAATCGCGCATCCTGACGAGAGAAGAAATAGCTTTGAAGAGTATCCTCCGTATCCATGGAACGAATGGGATATCGATGAATTCACGGGAATTGAAATTTGGAACCATATGTCGGAGTGGGTTGAAGGTTTAACTCAAGAGAATAAGTTTCGTAGGTTTATCCATCCATTAAAATCGCTTGGGGGTCCATACGAAGAAACATTAAAGCGTTGGGACGGGATAGCCAAGAGAAGAAGAGTTGTAGGAATCGGAGGGGTTGACGCGCATGGGCATAAGTATAAGATATGGCAACTTTTTGAGGTTGAAGTTTTTCCCTACAAGGTGATGTTTAGAGGAATTAGAACACACGTGTTACTCGATGAGCCAATAGATAAAATGAAAAAAGAAAATTTCGAGATTTACAAACAAAAAATTTTTTCAGCGATAGAAAACGCACGATGCTTCGTCACCTATGCTTATTTTGCTGATCCGAAAGGATTTAGATTTTTCGCAGAGAAGAATGGTAAAATTTTTCATATGGGGGATTACATAGAACTTGACGATTCCACAATAAAATTAAGGATCATTTTACCTAAAAATGCAGATATAAAATTGCTGAAAAATGGAGAAGTTGTTGCTCGAACCTGCGGAAGCGAATCAACTTATGAGGTTGGGGATACAGGTGCTTACAGAGTTGAAGCTTACTACAACGATAAACCCTGGATTTTCTCAAATCATATTAGAATCGGAAAGAAAGGAGTGATTTAAAAGTGTGCGGTATATTTGGAATATACGGACACCCTCAGTCTGCGTTGATAACATATTATGGTCTTTATGCGCTTCAACATAGAGGTCAGGAATCGACAGGGATTGTTACATGCGAGAAGGATGAAATAACCGGAAAAACAAAGTTTCACTTTCACAAAGGGATTGGTCTAGTAGCAGATGTTTTCAAAGATGAAAAAATCATAAACGAATATCTAAAAGGAAAATCAGCAATTGGGCATAATCGTTACTCTACCACTGGTTCATCAAACAAAGCAAACATCCAACCGTTCATCGTTCATTACAAAGATGGAAATCTTGCAATTGCTCACAACGGCAATCTAACTAATACTCGTTATCTACGGAATAAACTCCAATTGGAAGGGACAATTTTCCAATCCTCAACTGATACAGAGATAATTTTACATTTGATCGCAAAAAGTCAAAAAGGGGATCAAATTGAACAAATAAAAGATGCATTAAACCAAATCGAGGGCGCTTATTCACTTGCCATTTTAACTGACGATAAACTCATAGCGGTTCGCGACCCATACGGATTTAGACCCCTTTCACTTGGGATTATGGAAGATGGGAGTTACGTTGTTGCTTCAGAAACCTGTGCTTTTGATTTAATAAATGCAAAATATATCTGTGATGTTTTACCGGGAGAGATACTTGTAATCGATGATGAAGTTTTAAAAGCTGGGAATCCAAAGTCTTTCTGGATCGACAAAAAAGTTAAAAAACAAGCTTTCTGTATTTTTGAATTTGTTTATTTTTCGAGACCTGATAGTAAAATTTTTGGAGAAAATGTTGATAAAGTCAGAAGAAAACTTGGCAAACTTCTTGCCTATGAACATCCGGCTCCTCAATCAACCGACAGTGACAAGGTCATTGTCATAAATGTCCCCGATTCAAGCAATACCGCAACACTTGGATTTGTAACTGAGAGCAATAAACTTGGCAACAATGTAAGGATTGAAATTGGCTTAATAAGAAGTCACTATGTTGGGAGAACATTTATACAACCACAGCAAAATATGAGAGAATTAAAGGTAAAGGTGAAGTTTAACACCGTCAAAGGAGTTCTTGAGGGAAGGCGCGTTGTGATCGTTGATGACTCAATAGTTCGTGGAACAACATCAAAGGCGCTTGTTAAGTTAATAAAAGATGCAGGGGCTCACGAAGTTCATTTTAGGGTTGCTTCACCACCGATTAGATTTCCTTGTTATTATGGGATGGATTTCCCAACGCAAGATGAATTAATAGCATCGAGATTAAATGGAAATGTTGAATTAATACGAAGGGAACTTGGGGCCGAAACGCTTGGATATTTATCGGTCGAAAAACTTCTTGAGGCAGCACCGAAACACTTAAGTTTCTGCACTGCTTGTTTTACCGGCGAATACCCAACTGAGATTGAAGAAAAACCAGAAAAATACGAACACGAAGTTGATATCAAGGAAGCAACTGAAAGATTCGATTGATATGAAGTCTAAAATTTTAAACATATCGAACGTTTTAAGCTTCAGCCGTTTCATCATTTTAATACCAGCGATTTATTTTTTGACCTCTGAATCCGACCGGATACTTTTTGAAGGTTATGGATTGAAACTTTCCTTAAACCGGGCTATTTCTATGTTCTTTATGTTGTTGTTATATTTAAGCGATCTTGCGGACGGTTACCTTGCGAGAAAATTCGATCAAATTACGGAATTCGGTAAAATAATTGATCCACTCGCTGATAAAGTTTGCATTGGTGCAATTGTTTTAAGTTTGGTTCAACAAGGTGATTTACCAGCATGGTATGTCGGTATAGTTATTGGTCGAGATTTGATAATTTTATCTGCTGGAGCATATTTAAGTTCAAGAATAAAATTTGTTCTGCCTTCAAATAAACTTGGCAAATATACTGTGACATCGATCGCGCTTGTGATCGTGCTTGCGATGCTTAAGGCGAGGGGAACGATAATGAATATGCTAATTTTCATCAGCATTTGGATGATTTTCGCATCTTTATATGTTTACGGCAAAAGATTTTTCGAGAACCTTAAAAAAGTTAATTCCGCAAAGGTTTATGGGGATCATTGATAAACTTGGGCTTAAGAAAATTAAAGACGGGCTAACAAAAACAAGAGATAATTTCATCAACAAGATCGCCAGCTTTTTCAATACGCCGCAAAACATCGACGAAAATTTTTTCTCAAACCTTGAAGAAATACTAATAACCGCAGACATTGGGGTTAATATGACAATGAAGATAATATCAAGTTTAAGGGAAAGGTTAAAATTTCAAAAGACAAGTGGAATTGACGAGATAAACCTAATTCTGAAAGAGGAACTTAAAAAAATTTTAAAATCGGTCGACAACCCACAAAATCACGACCCATTTTTTATTCCCGAAGATAAAAAGCCATTTGTGATAATGATAACGGGAGTAAATGGGGTTGGAAAAACGACGACGATCGGCAAACTTGCTTATAATTACAAATTACGCGGGAAAAAAGTCTTGATTGGCGCAGCGGATACATTTCGTGCAGCTGCAAATGAACAACTTGAAATTTGGGCAAAGCGCGCTGGCGTTGACATAGTTCAACAACAAAGAGGTTCAGACCCGGGAGCGGTCGTATTTGATACTTTAAAATCTGCGCTTGCAAGAAATATCGATGTCGTTTTAATAGATACAGCGGGACGACTTCATACGAAGACAAATTTGATGGAGGAGTTGAAGAAGACAAAAAGAGTTATGCAAAAAGTCATATCTTATGCGCCTCACGAAATTTGGCTTGTCCTTGATGCAACAATAGGTCAAAATGCGATACAACAAGCAAGGCAATTCACACAATCGATAGGGGTGACTGGCTTGATAATAACAAAACTTGACGGGACCGCAAAGGGTGGAGTGGTACTTGCAATAGTAGATGAATTGAAAATCCCCGTTAAATTTATTGGCGTAGGAGAAGATATCGATGATCTTCAACCATTTGATGTAGATACTTTTGTCGATGCTATATTTGAAAAGTAAAACAGAGCGGAATTTTTGCTTAAAAAGTTTAAAAACAAAAACTTATTAGCGGTTTTACTTTTACTTCTATTTTTCTCCTTTCATAGATTTTACAACCTCGGTTTTAAAGAAATTCAAATGTGGGATGAATCCCTCTATGGAGTTCGTGCGAAGTCAATTTACTATTTCAACGACTGGCTTGATCAAACAGAACACGCTGTTGGAGAATTATACTCGTCTTCACATCCACCACTTTTGATCTGGCTTATGGCTTTGCTTTACAAGCTTTTTGGAGTAAGCGAATTTACAACAAGATTTTTTTCTGCATTATTTGGCTTGTTGACCGTGATCTTAACATATTTATTAACTAAAAATTTTTTCGACAACAAAATAGAGCCATCCCAAATCAAAGCAAGCGTTTTTTCAATCCCATTTCTTGGTTCAGTCTACCTTTTCAATTTTTATTCACGACAAGCACAGCTTGATATTCCATACATATTTTTCATCACTCTTTCAATCTATTTTTATCTTGAATTCTTAACTGGTAAAAGATACTCTCTGTATTTATGTGGGTTTTCATTTGGACTTGCATTGATGACAAAAATAATCGTAGGTTTTTTTGCCCTCATAGCTATTGGGATTTTTCTTGTATTGATGTATCTGAGAAAAGAGAGCTCGATTAAGGAAGTTGTGACACAACTTATGATCGTATCTTCGGTAGGGTTTTTGATCGCTCTTCCGTGGCATATTTATATGCTCAAAGTTCACGGGCTGGGTTTCATAAATACTTTTTTCAAGTTTCATATCTTTGAAAGATTATACCAAGGGGTCGAAGGTAATATCCCTGAGCTGGGGTATCTCTACATTTTGAATCAACTTGTAGCGCAATTTCCCCCCGTTGTTTTGGTATTTTTCGATTTAATTGATACTTTAAAAACTTTAAGACATGCCGACAAATCGAGGGTTTTAATTCACGTATGGTTTTGGAGCACATTTTTAATAGTTTCCCTTTCCAAAACGAAAATACCAACTTATTCTCTCCCCTCGTTCATTCCAGCTGCAATAATCGCTTCGATTTATCTCGTCAAAATTATTAGAGAAGATAAAAATTTGCTTCCTTTATCAACGCTATTAATTGCAATAGTGTGGTCCTCAAGCCAAGAGCTTAGAGATGGATTTAAAAGTCTTGTGAAATTTAACTTAACAAAGGAATCGTTCGCTCTAACTGCTGTATTTTTAATCGCTGTTTTGCTATCCCCATTTCTCATAAGAACAATAAACAAACTGACAAATAAAGAGAATTTAGCAAAGGTTGTGTTTTATCTTTCCGTATTAATCGGGGTTTGGTTAATTTTCAAAACAGAGATTTTAACTGATTACAGTAGATACAATGACGGTGCAAGAGCGGTTTGCAATTTTATCGACTCCTCTAAAGTTGACACGCTTTTTTATCTCTACACGAAACATTCAACCGAAGGGATGAATCCACAGCTTACATTTTATTCATATAGAAAACTCTCCGGCTCTATAAGTTGGATTGAAATACCAAGGCATGATTACAAAACCATATGGACCCATTTTTCAAGTTCAAGAAATCCGATCGTGTTGGTGGAAAGATCCGGCAAAGATAAGTTTGAGAAATTTGCGGAGGTTGATTCCTTGATGAAAATTCTGGTGAAGTTTAATTTTCGAAAGGTGATCGAGGTAAAAAGATATTTTTTATTTCAAAGGGAAAAATTTTGAAAAGTTGATTTATCGCCAAAAAAATTTTATATTTATACCTGAAATGCGCGCCCGTAGCTCAATGGATAGAGCAACGGCCTTCTAAGCCGTGGGTTGCAGGTTCGAGTCCTGCCGGGCGCGCTAAATTTTTTATCTCTTCTCATTTATCTTTGCCTCAAGTCGAGCTATCCTATACCTTATCAAATGTTGATATTGTTGCGGATAGTAAACCAAAACCCTGTTTAAGATATCTATTGCTTTCTTATATTCGCCCATCATTTCATATAAATTCACGAGTATGACATATGGGTTGTATTCACCATAGATATTTGTAGGATCACGTTCTATTTGAGCAAGCGCAATTGGTTCAATTTCCTTTGCAATCTTCATAAATTTATCTTTTGCCCCAACGATATCATACAATCGTGCAACATCGTAACGAAGCCGATAATCCATCGGTAAAATATCGTTCGGGATTTTGCTCTCCATACGATCAAGGACTTCGACAACTTTAGAGCTGTCCCGGTTATTTTCATAGTAATAAATTGCAAGTTTAAGGAAAGCGTTTCTGTAATTTTGCATAAGGTTTCTATCCGTTTCGAAAAAGTGAACCCTCGGGTTATCAAGGTTTCTGAATTTAAATCCATAATGGGGCTCGCGATAAAATTCCTCCGGCTCGTTAAAGAGACATTGTTTCATTATACCTTCATTAATGAATGTCGGTGATCCTTTAGGATTCTTAAACGGAACAATTCTATATGTAAGTCCCTCCATCCTCAGATAATCATCAAGCCCGATAAAATTGTCAGGTGAAACTGTAACCGCAAAATAAATAGGTCTTCCCCATTTATTCGTCTCAATAATATCACGAACCATGATATCTTGAACTCTTATCGCCTTGACATCACCAAATTGAAGCGTGTTGGGCATCTTAAATGTGATCTTGCCTTGATTTATAATCGCTGTATCCATAATCCCAAACTTTGCATAAACTTCTTTTGGAACTGGGATTACAACATCCTTCGGCTCCCATTGGACAAGCCCAAGACGTTTTATAATGTCATCGCTTAAGCTTATCGGAACCTTTTTTGCTCCGTAAGGTTCCTCATGTTTTAGTTGAAGTATATACCAATCCGTGTTAAGCAAACTTAAATTAACAATTCTAACATCTCTCCTCACTCCCTCAACTACTTGCAGATACCAAAGTGGAAATGTGTCATTATCACCGTTTGTAAATAAGATCGCGTCTTTCTCACAACTTTGCAAAAGGTTGTAGGAATAATCCCACGGGACAAAGTTTCCACTTCTATCGTGATCATCGCAGTTCTGGATTAGCATATTAAATGGGATAATAAAAATTAAAACAACAAAAAGTCCAATTGCATAAACATTCTTAACCCCTGATTTAATCACATCGTTCAGAAAGTCGATCAATCCAGAGGCACCAATCCCAATCCATATCGAGAATACGAAAAATGAGCCAACGAAAACATAATCTCTTTCTCTTGGCTGTGGTTCTGGCATATTCAAATAAATTGCAAGTCCAACACCTGTAACAAGGAACAAAGCGAGGTAAGAAAGAAACATCTTCCAATCTTTTTTATAATGGTAATATAAACCGAAAAGCCCCAAAAGAAGTGGCAATGCAAAATATCTATTCGGAAATTCATTTGATTTGCCCCATCCGCTTTCAGATTTTATAAAAGCAACAGGCGCATCTTGAACATCCCCAGCTCGACCGACGAAATTCCAAAGGAAATACCTCAAATACATATGGTTCAATTGATACCTTATGAAGAAGTCCCAGTCACTTTGATATTTCTGGTAATTTTCTTGATGCGAGGGATCCTGGCTCCACCTTCTGTTAAATGGGGATGGCTGTTCCCCATATTGTTCTCTTTCGAGATATTTGACAAATCTAACAAGGTTATCTGGGGCGTTTTCATTTATCGCGGGCCTATCATTTGCCCTTATGACTATCAATGCGTATGTCGTATAACCCAAAAACACAAGAAGAACGCCAGTTAAAGATCCGAATAAAATTCTCTGCTTATGCTTATAAGCATTATAAACTCCATATGAAACCGCTAAGGCGATCAACACTGGAACTACTGGCATATCATCAAGCATTGATGGTATCCAGAATATGATGACTTCATAAATCAAAAAGAATATCGCAACCGCGATCACGCCCATTATCGTGAAGTTTTTCAAATCTACTTTCTCAGTAAACCTAAAATAGACAAACATAACAAGCGTAAATATCGCTAAAATACTTAGCAAGTGAACTCCTATCGATAAACCTATCACATATGCGATGAGAAGAAGAAGCCTATCGCTTTCGATTTCATCAGCCCTCTCAAACCAAACCATCCCAAGCCAAGTTGCAAATGTCATCAAAAACAAACTCATCGCGTAAACCTCGGCTTCAACCGCATTGAACCAAAAAGTATCGCTAAAAGCCAATGTCAATGCCCCAATCACCGGCGCGCCATAAACAACAAGTTTATCGATAAAAACTTGAGGATTCGGTTTCCATCTTGAAATTAATCTAACAGTTATAAGATATAAAAACATAACTGTTAAAGCGCTTACAAACCCGCTTATGAGGTTAACTCTCTTTGCGATGTTTTCAGCCATCGGCAAAAGCGTTGCGATTTTTCCAAGAATTATAAAAAAAGGTGCTCCAGGAGGATGCGGAACGCCAAGTGAGTATGAAACCGCGATAATTTCACCACAGTCCCAAAATGGGACACTTGGTTGAACTGTGATGACATACGTGATAAACAAAATCAAAAACAGAGCAAATGCGACAATGTAATTGACTTTAAATCTGCTCATCTTTGAAGACATTTTATTTTTGAAATTAAATTAACTGAGATTTCATCGCATAAAAGAAAACCTTTGCAAGTTAATTTAACCGCGAATTCATCTAACTCAACAAATCCATGTCTTTCAAGTTGGATTATTTCATCCATAATTTCGCTATCAAGAAAATCAAAACCAAATTTATCCCGAAATTTTTTAAACTCAATCCCCGTGCTTCTCAAGCTAAGATAGATAAATTCTTCGATCTTCTTATCCTCGTTTAAAATTTCAAAATTTGCGATTGGCAATTTCCCAAGATTAATTGAGTTCAAATACTTATTCAAATTCGCAACATTCCAGCATCTTTTGTCACCCCAAAACGAATGAGCTGAAGGTCCAAAGCCAAGATAATTTTCATATTGCCAGTATTTCAAATTGTGTTTGCACTCGAAACCACGCTTTGCAAAATTTGAAACCTCATAATGATGGTACCCAGCATCTTCAAGGATACCAACACAAATCTCATAAAGTTGAGCTTGTTCATCCACCGAGGGAAGCTCAACTTCACCATTTTTGACAAGCTCATAAAGTGGGGTCCCCTTTTCAACAATTAAATTATAAGCGGATATATGTGGGACATTAAGCTCAATTGCTTTCTTTAAATTTTCTCTCATTCTTTCCTCGCTTTGACCCGGCAATCCAAAAATCAAATCGATATTTACATTATTAAACCCTGATTCGAAAGCAAGTTTAACACAATTAATCGCTTCATCAGCATTATGAATTCTTCCAAGAAATTTCAAATCGTCATCAAAAAACGATTGCACTCCAAAGCTTATTCGGTTAACTCCGATATCTCTTAATTCTGAAAGTTTTCTTTTATCAGCGGCTCCGGGATTTGTCTCAACAGTTATTTCAGGATTCGATGAAAATTTAAATTTCTTGAAAAGTTCGCTTAAAATTTTTTCAACATGTGAGGGTTCAAGTAATGATGGAGTTCCACCGCCGAAATAAATTGTGTCAAAATATGCATCGTTGACAAAATCGGATTCATTTTTAAAAATATCAAGCTCTTTTAGGAGAAAGGTGACGAAGTCATCAAGCAAGTTCAAATTTTCAACCGAATAAAAATCACAATAAATGCATTTTCTCTCGCAAAATGGAATATGTAAATAAATTCCACTCATCTTATTCTCATGCCTATCCTTTCCCACCTGATTGATTTGAATTTCTCAACAAAATTAAAAAATGGGATCTCCGAATTCCATGACCAGTAGATAAAAATTGCCTTCCCAACTATATTTTCAACCGGAACAAACCCCCAATATCTGCTATCAAGGCTGTTATTTCTGTTATCACCCATAACGAACACATAATCTTTTTCGATCACATACCTTTCTGCTCTGTGACCATCGATAAAAATTTTATCTTCATCCCCGACTTCAACTGTGTGTCCTTCCCTTTCGATTATAATTTCCCATTGTCTGATGTTTTTCGCGTTCAATTCAATTTCCATTCCATTATATGGAACGATGATCGGACCGTAATTATCTTCGTTGAAGTCAGAGCCTTCTGGAAAGATAAATGGATTTGGCAATCCTCTCGGAGTTATAAAATCGTAGTTTACCTTCACAGTTGATGGCTCGTTAAATTTTTCACCATTGACATAGATGACTTTATCCTTTATATGAACGATGTCGCCAGGTAAACCGATCAATCTTTTTATGTAGTTCACATTTTCAGAGGCCACAACTTCATCTCTTTCGTCCGGAAACTTAAAAACAATTACATCGCCCCAATTTAATGAAGCAACCTGAGGTATTAAAATAACCTGTGGGATTTCTATATTTGTAAATGGCAAACGTTTCGGAGTTTTAACTGGAAAGCCAATTTTCGACACGATTATGAAATCACCAGGCAAAAGCGTATTTTCCATCGAACCAGATGGAATTCGAAAAGCATCAAATATAAATGTTTTTACGATAATCGAAGCTACCAAAGCAATTATTAAAGGTCTGAAGCAGGTAAATGCCTTTGCCTCCTCTTCGGTTTCTTCAAGCGCAACTTTTTCACTATTGAAGTTTCGAGGAAACATTTTCACCATCATTTAATTATCATTCCTATTCGACTAAACTTTATCGAGGCTATCTTTGCAAATATGTTGAAGATCGGTATATCAGGATTCCAAGACCAGTAGACAATTAACGGAGTTCCAACAATATATTTATCTGGGACGAACCCCCAGAACCTGCTATCGAGGCTATTATCCCGATTGTCTCCCATCATAAAATAGTAGTCATGTTCTACAATGTATTCATTTTTTTGAACCCCATCGATATAAATTTTGCCATCTCTAATTTCGATGGAATGCCCCTCTCTTTTTATAAATGTTTCCCATGCGTCAAAATTTGAGAGATCAAGTTTTATTACATTGCCTTTTTTCGGGACGACGATGGGTCCGTAATTATCCTCGTTAAATGGGGCACCTTTAGGAAAAATTTTTGGGTCCGGTTGATCCTTCGGCAAAATGTAAGGTCTTTCAAATTTGATATATTTTGGATTTGGGAAAATTTGACCGTTCACATAAACAACCTTATCGATTATTTGAATTGTATCGCCTGGTAAACCAATGCATCTTTTTAAATAGTAAATCATCGCCGGATGTTTAACTTCATCTCTATAGCCAGGAAATTCAAAAACGACGACATCACCTCGTTCAACTTTCCATAAACTTGGAATTACAATGTAGGGAAGTCGTATCGTTGTGAGAGGTATATTCCTTGGCGTAGCGAGATTATAGATAAATTTATTTACGAAAAGGAAATCCCCAGCCATAACTGTATCTTCCATCGATGAGGTCGGGACTTCGAAAGAGGCGATCACAAAGCTATTTAAAATGAGAAAAATTCCAAATATAACGACAAATTCCCTAACAAAGTTATAAATCCTCTCTTTTAAAGTTTTGGGTTTCTTTTTCTGTTTCGGTTTTTTATGGGACATTGTAGAGCTGTTTTTGTTTTAATCTGTGTCTATTGTGAGAACTGCAAGGAATGCTTCCTGTGGGACTTCGACTTTTCCAATTTGTTTCATTTTCTTCTTTCCTTCTTTTTGCTTCTCGAGAAGTTTTCGTTTCCTCGTCACATCGCCACCGTAACATTTTGCAAGGACATTTTTTCTCAACGGCTTGATGGCATCTCTTGCGATGACTTTGCTTCCTATCGACGCTTGAATCACAACCTCAAACAACTGCCTTGGTATAAGCTTTCTCAACTTTGAACACAATTTTCTTCCATAATCATACGCTTTGTTTCTATGAACAACAAATGAAAGAGCATCAACTGACTCACCGTTCAAAAGTATATCAAGTTTGACAAGATCCGACCTTCTATAGTCCAAAAATTCGTAATCAAATGAAGCGTATCCACGAGATAAAGATTTTAATTTGTCATAAAAATCAAAAATTATTTCAGAAAGTGGAAGTTCATATTCTAAAATCGCTCTTTCTGCAGAAACATAGTGAGTTGTCTTATAAACGCCTCGCCTATCCGAACAAAGTTTCATCAAAGCACCAATGTATTCAGATGGAGTTATAATTTGAGCCCGAACGTATGGTTCTTCAATATGCTCTATCTCGCCGGGATTCGGCATATTTGTTGGATTGTTTATGAAAACGATATCACCATTTCTTTTTACTACTTTATAAACAACATTAGGAACGGTCGTGACAATGCCAAGACCAAATTCTCTTTCAAGTCGCTCCTGAACTATCTCCATATGCAATAATCCAAGAAAACCGCATCTAAAGCCATGTCCAAGCGCCGAGGAGCTTTCAGGTTCAAAAACTATAGCAGCATCGTTTAACCTCAACTTTTCAAGTGCTTCTCTCAATTCTTGATAATTCTCCGAATCAGCGGGAAAGAATCCTGCGTAAACCATCGGTTTAACCTCTCGATAACCCGGAAGAGGTTCCTTAGCCGTATTATTTGCAAGTGTGACAGTATCTCCAACTCTTGTATCATGAACATCTTTAATCCCCGCTATTAAATAGCCAACCATTCCAGTTGTAAGTTTTCCCGTCCTAACTCTATCAAGTTTAAAAATTCCAACTTCCTCAGCCTCGAAAACTTTACCATTAGCAAAAAACATAACTTTATCCCCTTCTTTTAACTCTCCATCAAACATGCGAAGATATACAACAACGCCACGATATGAATCATACTTCGAATCAAAGATAAGAGCTCTCAATGGTTCCTCAGGATTTCCGCGCGGTGGTGGAATTCTTTGAACAATAGCTTCAAGAAGCTCATCAACCCCATGACCAGTCTTTGCGCTCACCAGTAAAATCTCATCCTCTTTGCATCCGATTAAATCTATGATTTGAGCCTTCACAGTACCAATCATTGTCTTTACAGCTGGGAGATCAATTTTATTTATCACAGGAATTATCTCAAGCCCTGCCTCAACAGCCATATAGAGATTGCTTACGGTCTGAGCTTCCACTCCTTGAGTTGCGTCGACGACAAGGATGGCGCCTTCGCTTGCTGCAAGAGCTCTGGAAACTTCGTAAGTAAAATCAACATGCCCAGGCGTATCAATTAGATTGAAAATATACTCATTCCCATCTTTTGCAACATATTTCATCTGGACCGGGTGCGATTTTATCGTTATGCCTCGCTCGCGCTCAAGGTCCATACTATCAAGAACTTGTTCAACCATCTGTCTTTCTGGAATAGTTCCAGTTTTTTCAAGCAATCTGTCAGCCAATGTTGATTTACCGTGATCAATATGTGCAATTATGCAAAAATTTCTAATCTTATCAAGAATCATTACTGACAAATGAGAATAGCTTTTGTTTCAACTTTCTTTAAAGTTCTAAAAAATTTAAAAACAAAGCGTCTAAAATTCAAAAACATAAAACGCAACATGGCAATTAACCAGAAATCAACTTTGCAGTTCTAAAATGAATCTTCGCAACGTTTATTAACTCATCTTTACCATATTTTTTCACAAACTCATTAGCAAAATCCACTACTTTTGATGAAGCTCCTTTTGGAAAATTGAGACTATATTTTTCAGAAAGAATTTCAATTTGCTTTAGAAACTCCGCCCTTGCAATTATCGAAGCGGAAGCGACAGCTGGGTCAATCTCTGCTTTGTGTATTTGTATAATTTCAATTTTTTTGCCCATTTGCATTAACGCTTTTAAAAGATATTCATCGTCACCAAATTGATCTGAAATAGCCTTTGAACATTTTAAATTTTTCAAAGTGGCTTTCTCGAGAAGATTTTCTATCACCCTGGCGTGACCCCATGCAAGAAGTTTGTTAAGGTTTAATTTTTTTGTTAATTCATTATATCTCTTTGGTTTTATGATGACGACATTGTAAATGTAAATTTCTTTTATCTTTTCAGCAAGTTGATGAACTCTTTTATCGGATAATTTTTTCGAATCCTTGACCCCAAGTTTTAATAATTCATTATTGATGTTTTCATCTGAAATTACACCAGCAATCACAAGTGGACCGAAGAAATCTCCTTTCCCGGATTCATCAACACCGATGTAGTAGTTCATAAACTTTTTTGAAAAAATTAAAAAATTTGTAAAACAAAAAAAATTTTTCTATATTTAAAAGTGATTTAACGGTGAGTATAGCTCAACCGGTCAGAGCGCCAGGTTGTGGCCCTGGAGGTTGCGGGTTCGAGTCCCGCTACTCACCCACCCCAAAAGCCCCCATCGTCTAGAGGCCTAGGACACAGGCTTTTCAAGCCTGGAACGCCGGTTCGAATCCGGCTGGGGGCGCTCCCCTATTTATATGATATGTAAAGCGTAACCACGCCAAAGGTCAAACGCCATATCTTGATCTCCTTGAACCCAACATCATTTAAAATCCTTGCAAAACTTTCTCCCTCAGGAAACTTCAACACCGATTCCGGAAGATATGTATATGCGTTTTCATGTCTGGAAAAAATTCTACCTATTATAGGCAAAATTTTCCGAAAATAGAAAAGATAAATCCATCTAAAAGCTTTATCCGGAATTGAAAATTCAAGGACAGCAAGTTTCCCTCCTTGTTTTAATATTCTATAAATTTCTGATAATCCCGTTTCAAGGTCAGAAAAATTTCTAACTCCAAACGCAACAAGACAGACATCAAATGTCTCATCTTTAAAGGGCAAATTTTCAGCTTCAGCACACAAGAGTTTTAGATTTTTTATTTCCCTCGCCAAAGCTTTTTGACGAAATATCTTTAACATATTCAAAGACACATCAACGCCAACAAGCAGATTTGGTTTAAACCTTGATGCCTCGATCGAAAAATCCCCAGTTCCAGATGCAATATCAATTATACTTTCAGCATCTGATAAATCTAATTTATCCACCGCAAACCTTCGCCATCGTATATCAAGCCCCAAGCTCAAAAGATGATTTAAAAAATCATATCGATGGGCTATTGAATCGAACATTCGATGCACATATCGACGCTTTACATCTTTTTGAGTAAATATCTGAGATTCCATTATCGAGTTTAGGTTTATTATCATTTTCCCAAAATTTATCCAAACGTCACAACTTTTTCAAAAATAAAAAAGGCGTGGCTTTTGCCACGCCTTTCGAAAATAGACAATACCAAATTCAATTACACATTCGGATTCGAATCTTTTTCTCTTCTACCAAGCGGGAAGAAAGCCATCCTACCTTGCAAGAATGGATCATTGAATCTTCTTAAATCTTGCAAATACATTCCCTCGAGGAAAAATTCACGCTTCCTCTCTTCTCTCAATGTTCCAATGTCAATCGTCGCAAGTGGCGCTAAATTATATGCACTTCGATATGAGTTGATCTCATCAAGCGCGCCAGCTGTGTTCCCCTGTTGTAAGAAATATTCAGCTCTTATCAAGGCAGCCTCTTGCCATTTTGCAATTGGTATATCGTCCGCACGAGTTGGGTATTTCGCTTGCCTCCAATAAGTTCTGGCTCCTGCTGGAGGTTGAACCGGGACTCGCGGATCACCGGTAATTTGATGTCTCGGACCAACTGCAACTTCTGGTCTATCATAAGCAAAGATGTAAACAGCGTTATTCTCCCTAGCCGAGTTTTCAGAGTAAATAGCATAAAATGTCAATCCCGTAAACAAACTTGGATCCGCTACATCCTGATATGCACCTGCTAAATCGCCCTTATGAAACTTAGCTCTCGCTCTACCAAGGTATGCAATTGCTTTTACTTGAGATTTGTCCAAAGTTTGAGTTGTTCCATTTCTGAATGTTCTCGTGGCTGGCAATCCATCAACAATATTGATTACCCCTGTGAAATGCTCGATAGCCCTGTCATAAATCTGCTTTCTTGTTAAAAGGGAACCGCCATCGATAGGTGAACCATCCCACATATCAGCAAGTTGAATCAATGAGTAACCAGCATAGATACGAAGCATGGCATATTCAATCATCTTCTTTGCCGAATCAGGTCCAACAATTTCTACTACTCTTTCTGCGCCTTTTTCAGCAACCCATCTCGCTCTTTGAAGAAATCCATACCAATTCTCCATAGATATATTGTTATCCTGCACTTGACCATCATGCATCTCTCTATATGTTGGG
>FWPU01003078.1_pt1 | contig 43419 bp, 29 predicted proteins | sample 2228361 | NCBI WGS metagenome assembly FWPU01 (sample SAMEA103939777, study PRJEB20133) | metagenome | reverse complement strand
GAAGACTGCACCAGCGGCAGAATCGAAGGCCCTGCCGGGTGCCGAGCCGACGACGGAAGCCCCGCCGCCTGCCAAGCCGAAGGTCGCGCCATTGGCCGACCCGAAAGCAAAGGCCTTGCCGGCCGCCGACCCTAAAGCAAAGGCCCCGCCGGCTGCCAAGCCGAAGGCCTTGCCGGCCGCCGACCCGAAAGCAAAGGCCCCGCCGGCCGCCGACCCGAAAGCAAAGGCCCCGCCCGGCGACGAACCGAAATCCAACCCACCGCAGACCCCCGGCGCCCCGTCGGGACCCAGCCCGGCTGCTCCGCCGGCGGCCAGGCCGAAATCTTCGCCGCCACCGGCGCCGCAATCGACGGCTGCGTCCGCGGCCGAGCAGGAAGACGAATACGAATTGCAGCGTTTGTTGATCGATACCATCGACCAGGTCCAGCGGAATTACGTGCGCCCCATCAGCCGGCGCAAACTCGTCGAAGCCGCCATCAGAGGGATCCTCGGCGAATTGGACCCGTACTCCAGTTACATCCCTCCCGAAGAAATGTCCCGCTTCCGCGAAAGCGTGGAACACGAGTTTGGCGGGATTGGCATCCAGGTGACCCTGCGCGACGGGCAACTGATCGTCACCAGCCCGCTGGTGGGCACGCCGGCCTATCGGGCAGGAATCATCGCCGGCGACCGGATCGTGGAGATCGACGGCCAAAGCACGGCGGGCATGTCCCTCGACCAGGCGATTGGCCGCCTGAAAGGCAAAGAGGGGACCCCGGTCACGCTGACGCTGGTCCATCCGGCGCGGCCGGGCCGGCGCACCGTCACTTTGGTCCGCCAGATCATCCACGTGCCCACGGTGCTGGGCCACCATCGCAAGCCGGACCATTCGTGGGAGTTTTTCCTCGACCCTTCGGCCCGCATCGCTTATGTGCGGGTGACGGTTTTCGGCCGCGACACGGCCGAGGAACTCCGCAAGGTCCTCCACGGCCTGGTCGGCGAGGGGATGCGGGGATTGGTGCTCGATCTGCGCTTCAATCCCGGCGGTTTGTTGAGTGCGGCGGTCGAGGTGAGCGACCTGTTTATCGCCGAAGGGCGGATTGTCAGCACGGCCGGCCGGAACGTGGCGGAGCGCGTGTGGAATGCCCACAAGGAGGGGACGTTCGGCGGGTTCCCGATGGCTGTGCTGGTGAACCGCTACACGGCCAGCGCCAGCGAGATCGTGGCCGCCTGCCTGCAGGATCATCAGCGGGCGGTGATTGTAGGCGAAAGGACGTGGGGCAAAGGGAGCGTCCAGAACGTCATTCCGCTGGAAGAGCGCGGGGGCGATGCGGGCAAGTCCGGCTCCACAGCCCGGGCGCTCAGCGCGTTGAAACTTACGACCGCAGGGTACCGCCGGCCCAGCGGCAAGAATATCGACCGCGCCCCGGGTGCCAAAGAGACCGACGATTGGGGAGTGCGTCCCGACCCGGGCTTCGAGGTCCGCCTGAACGAACGCGAGATGGTGGCCCTGGTCGCCGCCCAGCAGGCCCGGGAACGGGTCTTGCCCGCCCTCGGCGAGTCTGGCAGCCAGGAAAAGAGCCCGCCTGCAAGCGGCCCTGGGGAGAAGCCCGCCGTCTCCGAGTCGGCCGCTTCGGCCGAGGAACCCGAAGGGGGCGACCGCCAGCTCGAAAAAGCTTTGGAATATCTCCATGCCGCACTGGGCCGGGGCCCCTGATGCGCGTTCTTGCGATCGAAACGACTTGCGATGAGACGGCGGCGGCAGTGGTCAACGACCGCCTCGAGGTGCTCGCCTCGGTGGTGGCCTCGCAAGACGCCCTGCACCAGCGGTTCGGCGGGGTGGTGCCCGAGATTGCCTCGCGGGCCCATGTGGAACGCATCCTGCCGGTGCTGGACGAAACGCTGCGGCGCGCGGGCCTGGGGCTGGGCGACCTCGATGCCGTGGCGGTGGCCAATCGCCCGGGGCTAGCCGGCTCGCTGCTGGTGGGGTTGGCGGCGGCCAAAGCCCTGTGCGTCGCCACCGGGTTGCCCCTGGTGGCCTTCAATCACCTCCAGGCCCACGTGTATGCCTGCCGGATCGCCAGCCACGAGGAGGTCTTCCCCTGCGTCGGGTTGGTCGTCAGCGGGGGCCACACTAGCCTCTACCGTTGCCTGGGCCCTACCGATTTCGAGCTTCTGGGCGCGACCATCGACGATGCGGCGGGCGAGGCGTTCGACAAGGTGGCCGGCATGCTGGGACTGGGCTATCCCGGCGGACCTGCGATCCAGCGGGCGGCCCAACAGGGCAATCCCGCGGCCTACGCGCTCCCCCGGGCATTGCTCCACGAGCCGCGCCTGGATTTCAGCTTTAGCGGGTTGAAAACGGCGGTGCGGTACATCATCGCCGGCCCGGGCCGGGTGCGATTCGACCAGATCCGCCTCCCGTCCAGTCAGGTGGCCGACCTGGCCGCCAGCTTTCAGGAAGCGGTCGTGGACTGCCTGGTGGGCAAGAGCCTCCAGGCCTTAGAGCAGACGGGCTTGGAGACGCTGTGTGTGGGCGGGGGAGTGGCGGCCAATGCGCGGCTGCGGGAACGCCTGGCCGCGGAATGCCGGCGCCGCGGGATTCGGTGGTTTATCGCCCCCCCCGCATTGTGCACCGATAACGCGGTCATGGGGGCGATTGCCATCGAGCGGGTCAAGGCCGGGTTGTTCGAGCCGCTGGACATCGACGTTGTGCCCGCCGGCCGGGCCCAAGAGCCGGGCCAAGAGCCGGTCCAAGAGCCGGGCCAAGAGCCGGGCCCGTAAGGGCCCGGTGACGAGAGGACATGCACTCTGTCCCGGCCGCGATGACTACTGGATGGCTTTGGCCGTGCGTCCACCGAGGGCTTACGCCCTCGGCTCTAGCTTCACCGGGCTCCAGTTTTACCGGGCTCCAGTTCCACCGGGGGCTGACGTCCCCGGCTCCAGCTTCACCGGATCACTCGGCGGAGGTTACTGCGGGGCGGCTCTTGCCTAACCTCCCCCATGGGGCCAAGGCCGATTTTCAAACAGGACCTCGAGACTTCGGTTATTGGGGAAGGGTGGCACCCATGCGGCTGGCAAGCGGTGGTACACGCGCGGGTAGCCTATGGCTGGCTGGGCCTGGCGGCCAGGGTGGGTTGGTCGGGGGATGGCTTGGGCGGTTGGGCCAGTCGGCCCCGCCGCTCGAACCACCACAGCAGGGCCGCGGCCACGGCGCTGCCCAACCCCAAGGCCAGCCAGGTGAACTCTAGCCGACCCGACTCGCCAGGCCGGAAGAAGTAGTCCAGCGCGGGCCAGCGGGCGTGCCAGGCGGGGAGCGACTCGCCGGCCACCATCAAGGCGTTATGGGTCAAATGGAACGCGGCCCCGGGCCACAGGCTGCCGGTGTTCCAGGCCAACAGGCCGATCACCATTCCCAGCGTGGCGCTGACCAGCGATTGCTGGAGGACCGGATGGCTGAGTCCGAACAGGATGGCCGTCCACAGGATGGCTCCCCATTTGCTGCCCGACTGCCGGAATCCTGAGAGCACAAAACCGCGAAAGGCCAGTTCTTCGCACACCGCCGGCACCAGCGCCAGGACAAGCACCAATTGCCACAGGGGGGCGGACTGGAGGACGGCCAGATAGTGGCCCAGGTCGGCGCGGAGGGATTCGGGCAAGGGATAGAGCCAGAGCACGGCTCGTTCGAGCTGGCGGACCAGCGGCTGGAGGGCCACGGCCAACAGAGCGGCTGCCGCGATGCTCCGCCACGGTGCGCGGCGGAGCAACAGTGTGCCGCGCGGGTCGCGGGTGAGGAGGACGGCCAGGATCGCCGCCGGCGCCACCACTGCCACAAGCTGCGTGACGAGCGTGGTGACGGCAAACGCGGCAAAGCTTTCGGGCACTCGCATGGCCGTGGCCAGGAAAAACTGGATGGCCAGGATCAGCACCCCGCACAACAGGGCCGCTGCCGGCGTGGGGCGCAGGCCACGCTCTCGAATCACCTGCTTGAGCCATAAGCGCAGCTCCAGGCGTTCGCCCTCGCGGAACAGGACCGACTCGTCGTTGAATTGCTTGACCGCCCAGCGTACGGCCAGCACGCAGGCCATCGCCGTGACGGCCACGACGGGGGGGAGGAACTGGGCGGCGTGCCATCCGTTACCGGCCAGGGCCTCGCGGAGCACCAGTACAATGCCGGTTACCGGAATGAGGCTGTTGCCCAGGTTCAGTTCCATGCCGGTCACGGCTGGCACGACCGCCAAAGGCAGGGTCAGCAGCAACAGGGGGGTGAGGTAGTATTGGCCTTCTTTGGTGCTGCGGGCCAGGGCAGCCAAAGCCAGGCACAGCGCGCTGAACCCAGCCGATATCGGCACCAGCGCCACTGGCAGCCACACCACGGCCTGTGCGGGCGGCGTGCCGAATCCCCGGGCGAAGACCATCGTCCCCAGCAGCACCATCCCGCCCAGGTTCAACACCGTAGTCACGCTGCTGAAAAGCATGATCGTGGCCAGCTTGGCCAGCACGATCTCGCTCCGGCCGGCAGGGCTGGAAAGCAGGGTCTCCAGCGTGCCCCGTTCTTTTTCGCCGGCACACAGGTCCACGGCCGGGTAGAAAGCGCCGGTCAACGCCCAGATGACCAGCAGCACCGGCAGCGTCGAGGCCCACAGGGCGGCCCCGCGGTGGCCGGTCTCCTCGGCTACGTCGATGGCTTCGGCCTCGACCGGGGTGGCGGCCGCCAGGGGCACGCCGGCCGCTTCCAGGCTCTGGCGCCCGATGTTTTCGGTCCACTTCGACAGCACGGCCGATACCAGCGCAAAGGCCGTCTGCGAACGGCGCTCCGCGGTGGTATAGAACACTTCCGGCCGGGGAACGGGAGCGGCCAGGGCCCACGGGGCAACCGTGGTGCCCGAGCGGCTGAGGGTTTCGGCCACCTGCTGGCGGACGGTTTGCTGGAAGCGGGCCAGGCGATCGGCAAAGTCGGGGGGAATGTACAAGGCCACCTCGCACTGGCCTTGCAGCACGGCCGCCTTGGCCCGCGCCCGGAGATCCGGCGGCGACTGGCCCGGCCCGGCCGGCTCGTCCCCCGCAAACTCCAATTCCAACAGCCGCCGCTTCTCGTCGGCCGAGAACAACCCCGGCACAAAGCGGTTGTTTTCCACCAGCGGCGGGTCCTCGGGCAGATAGCGGGCCCCCAGCACCAGCACGCGCGCGGGCCGCTCCTCGGCAAGCTGGCTGATCTTGGCCACGCTCATCATCAGCGGATACAGCAGCACCGGCATCACCACGATCATGAACATCGTGCGCCGGTCGCGAAGCTGGTCGCGAATCTCCCGCCCCAGGATGAGCTTCACGTTGGTCCAATTCATGGCTCTTCCGCAAGGGCAAGCTGGCGGCCAGCCTCACGCTCCGACACCAGTTGGAAAAACAGCTCTTCCAGGTCCTGCTGGCCGGAGCGCTGGCGGAGTTCGGCCAGCGTGCCTTGGGCCAGGATCCGCCCGCGATGGATGATGGCCACCCGGTCGCACAGCTTTTCCGCCTCGCGCATGATATGGGTCGAATAGACCACGCACTTGCCGTGCGCCCGCAGTTCCGCCACGCTTTCCAAAAGGGCCCGGGCGGCCAGCACGTCCAGCCCCACGGTCGCCTCGTCCAGGATGACCACCGGGGGGTCATGGACGATCGCCCGGGCGATGGAGACCTTCTGCTTCATGCCCGTGGACATCTTCGCCCCCAAGAGGTCGCGGAAGTCGTTCATTTTCAAGCGATCGAACAACTGCTCCATCCGCTCCCGCAAGGCTGCCGGCGCAAGGCCATGCAGCCGGCCGAAGTACTCGACCATCTCCCAGGCGGTCATGCGGTCGTAGACGGCCGTGTTGGCCGACATGAACCCGATCTGCCGGCGGACCTCGGCCGCTTCCGTTACCACATCGTAGCCGTTGATGCGAGCGGTCCCTGCCGTGGGCCGAAGCACTGTGCTCAGAATGCGCAGGGTGGTGGTCTTGCCTGCGCCATTGGGACCCAACAGGCCGAAGATTTCGCCCTCGGCCGCGTCAAAGCTGATCCCGTCCAGCGCCACCAACCTGCCGCGCCGGAGGTCCCGGTAATGTTTGGTCAGTCCGCGAACCTGGATCATGGGGCACTGTGGACCAGAGGACTCGCCGGGCCTGGCCGGCCAGGCCCTGCTTTGCAAGGGGCGCAACAGGCCCTTCCGCGGGGCGAGCCGGGCGCCCCGCATGGCGCAACCCTGCCGTGTTGGCAGCGCCGTTCCTCGAGGGCTTTACGGACCGGGGGCTTGGGGGCGCCGGCCAGGCCGGAACGGCCCCCACGCCCACCCTTCCCAAAAGGCTCACCGGCCGGAGCCCGCCCGGAGGGGCGTCTTCGGTAAGTTTACCACCTTGGGCGGGTCGTTGGGGGGTTCGTCGATAAGCTGGTAAAACACGTTCCGTTTGCGGGGGATGAAGCCCGCCTGGCGGATCACGGCGCGCATCTCTTCCTCCGTGGTGCGGAACGAGGTGCCGGCGGCTGCCACCACGTTCTCTTCGATCATCAGGCTCCCCATATCGTTGGCCCCGAAGCGGAGGGCCAACTGCCCGATCCGCATCCCCTGGGTGACCCAACTGGCCTGAATATTCGGGAAGTTATCGAGGTACAGCCGGGCCACGGCCAGGGTTTTCAGGTACGCGAAGGCGCCCTGTTTGTGCACGTGGGCCATGGCGGTATTACCGGGCTGGAACGTCCAGGCGATAAAGGCTGTAAAACCGCCCGTCTCGTCCTGGAGGTGGCGGAGGCGGTCGAAATGCTCGATCCGCTCGGCCAGGGTTTCGATGTGGCCGAACATCATGGTTGCCGACCCGCGCCCCCCCAGGCGGTGCCATTGCCGGCACACGTCCAACCACTGCTCGGCCGTCACTTTGCCGGGGCTCAACAGGTCGCGGACGCGATCCACGAGGATTTCGGCCCCTCCGCCGGGGAGGCTGCCGAGCCCCGCGTCGCGCAACCGGGCCAGCACGGTGCTGATGGGCAATTGCGATATCTTCGCGAGGTAAAAGATTTCCGGCGGGCTGAACCCGTGGATATTGAGTTGGGGAAAGTGGGCGCGAATATTGCGGAGGAGGTCTTCATACCATTGGAGTGGCAATTGCGGATTGAGCCCGCCCTGGAGGAGGATCTGGTCTCCCCCCAGCGCCAGCGTCTCTTCGATTTTCTGAAACAACGTCTGCCGGTCCAGCACGTAGGCGTCGGCGTCGCCGGCCTTGCGTGAAAAAGCGCAGAACCGGCAACCGGCCACGCAGATGTTGGTGTAGTTGATGTTGCGGTCGATGTTGTAGGTGCGCCACGGCTCGGGGTGAAGCCTGCGGGTGACGGCGTCGGCCGCTTCGCCCAATTCCGACAGCTCTGCGTCTTCCAGCAAGCGCAGACCCTCGGCGGGAGTCAGGCGGCGACCTTCCACCGCCCGGTCAAGGATGGCCGTTATCGAAGACAAATCTCGCCTCCGCCGGCGCCAAGCCGTTTTGGATGACCAATTCGCGAAACCGTGTCATGCCCAGCCGTTCTTGGGGGCCCAGACGATAGACCAGGTGCTTGCGGAGATAGGCCAGGCACTGGGCGTAAGGCACGCCGACGACCGGGGCGGCGGATGCGGCGATTTCGTCGAGGCAGCCGAGGCCCGCATCGCGGGCCGCGGCCAGCGGGCCCGCCAAATGGCCGAGATCCGCCCCGGGCCGCCCTACCCACGTGGCAAACACGAAAGGCAGCCCCGTCCACCCGGCCCATTCCTGCGCCAGATCCCAGATGAACTGCCACTCCCCTTGCGGCGGTAACAGTCCGCGGTCGCCGACGAGCAGGACCGCATCGGCCGTGGTCTGCTCCAGGGTCGCGCCGATGGGCAATGGCACCCATTGGGGGCTCAGTCCGAATCGCTCTTTGAGCAGAATCCGCACCAAGGCCGCACTGGTTCGGGACCCCTCGTCCAGGGCCACGACCCGCAGTTCCTCGATGGGACAGCGTCCATACAGCTTGACACTTTGGACCGGCCCGGCCGCGGCGATGCAGGCGTCCGACACAATGCGGGTCCCGGCGATGCGGAGGCACTCGACCGATGGGATCATGGCCACGTCCAACTGGCCCGCAGCCAGGGCATCGGCCAGCCGGCTCGGCAGATCGAACACCACCTCGGCCTGGGGGAGGAACTCCCGCAGCCGATAGGCCAACGGCCAGGCATTCAAATAGCGAACCGCCCCGATGCGGCAGCCCGATTGCGAAACGGATGTCGCCTGGCCCACTCCGCCGGTACTCCTCAAAAAGCCCGGAAAACACTGGATTATAAGGCGCCCAGGCGGGAGCAGAAAGCGGTTTGACCCCGGTTGGGCAAAAGGTAGAGTTTTTTGGTAGACAAACGGCCAAGCCCTGGCCGCCCGGTGGTGGGCCGGCGCTGGCCGGCGCCAGCAGTTGGCGCGCTGGGCCCGCGTGGCTGCTGGAACCGCCGGCGGCCGCAGCCGGAGCCCCCCACCCGGAAGAACCCATTCGCCAGGGGCACGTCGGCACCCAGTAGGGTCAGGCAGCGATGAGCACTCCTTCGCAGGACAGTTTGCTGGCCCGCTTGGCGCGGTCTTCGCCGGCCGGGGAGGAAAACCCCTGGTCGCTCCTGGAGGCTCGCCCGCCCGACCACGAGACCGGCCCGGTCCAAAAGACCGAGGCCAAGGACGAAAAACTGGAAGCCTTGCTCGGGCGGATCCAGCGCCTGGCCCAGGGCGGCGGCGAGCCGGGCGGGACGGCCGAGCCGCAACCCCAAGCGCCGGACGACGCCGAGAGCAACACCTTTCTGCCGATCGAGCCCGAATCGTTCCGGCAGGCGGGCCTTTCCGATAGCGACGTCGAGGCGCTGGTTCTCAAGTTCCTGCTGGCCCGCGGCGATGCCTCGGGGCGCGAGATCGCCGACCAGATCAAGCTCCCCTTCGTCCTCGTGCACGCCTTGCTGTGGCAGATGAAGAACGACCAGTTGGTCGTGCACCGGGCCGCCGCGCCGATGAACGACTTCCAATACGAGCTGACCGAGCTGGGGCGTGAGCGGGCCCGTCGGCTGGCCCAGCACTGCTCGTATTTCGGGGCCGCCCCCGTGTCCCTGGCCGATTACATCGCGGCGGTCGAGGCCCAGTCGCTCACCAAGCAGCACCCCAGCGCCGAGGCCCTGCGCCGGGCCTTCGCCGACCTGCTGCTTGGCCCGAAGATGCTGGATCGCCTCGGGCCGGCAATCAACTCCGGCCGGGGCCTGTTCCTCTACGGAGCACCGGGCAATGGCAAGACCAGTATCGCCGAACGGGTCACCGCGGCCTTTGGTCCGTATGTGTGGATTCCCCGCACCCTGGGCGTCGATGGTGAGATCATCCGCCTGTTCGACCCCGTCAACCACCAGGAGGCGCCCATCGAGGCCACCCCCGGCCTGATCGACCCCCGCCGGATCGACAAACGCTGGGTGCGGATTCGCCGGCCCACCATCATCGCCGCCGGCGAGCTGACCATGGCCTCGCTGGAAGTGGCCTTCAACCCCGCCACCGGCATCTGCGAGGCCCCGCTACAACTCAAAAGCAACTGCGGCACCCTGGTGATTGACGACTTCGGCCGCCAGCGCATGCGGATCGAAGAGTTGCTCAACCGCTGGATCGTCCCCCTGGAAAAGCACTACGACTTCCTCAATCTCCCCAACGGCAAGAAGATACAGGTCCCCTTCGACCAGTTGCTGGTGTTCTCCACGAACCTCGAACCCCGCGACCTGGTGGACGAGGCCTTCCTGCGACGCATCCCGTACAAGATCGAAGTCCTCGATCCCGCCGAAGAAGAGTTCCGCAACTTGTTCGCCTTCCTGGCACCCCGGCTGGGCTTCGAGTACCGGCCGGAACCGGTCGAGTATCTCATCCGCCGGCACTACAAGGAGGTCGGCCGGCCGTTCCGCTTCTGCCATCCTCGCGACCTGCTCCTTCAGGTGCGGAACTATTGCAGCTATCACAAGCAGCCGCTGGTCCTCAAGGAAGAGTACTTCGACATGGCCTGCGAAAACTACTTTGCCGTGATGTACCAGCGCTAAGGGCCCGCCAAACCCAAGCCCGCGAATCGGGCTCAAAGACCCGTGCCATCCGCCGCACATCTGCCGCGACCGGTCCCACCGGCCAATGCACAGGGGGTGACCAGGCCTTGGTGCTTGCGATTTGGTCGTTGGGAGCCAAAAGTCGATCCTTGACGCCCGGTCCTTGCTGCTTGGCACCTGGTCCCTGGGACTTGGGATTTGGCATTTGGCGCTTAGGATTGAGTGCCTGGTCTTTGAAATCCGAGGCCTCTTCCTCAGCCCTGTTGCTTCGGCCTTGCTCCTGCCGGCCTTTAGGGCTGCTTTGCCGGCGGCCGTCTCGCGTCGGCTTCTTCTCCGCCTGCTGCTTGCTCCTGCCGGCCTTTAGGGCTGCTTTGCCGGCGGCCGTCTCGCGTCGGCTTCTTCTTCGCCTGCTGCTTGTTCCTGCCGGCCTTTAGGGCTGCTTTGCCGGAGCGGGTGCCGGTTTGCTCTGATCGGGCTGCGGCTTGGCGGGCGGGTTGGTTGCCGGCAGCTTCGGCGAAAGGATGATCGTTACCGGCGTTCCCTTGCGGGGGATCCGCTCGGTAAAGGCATCGAACAACAGCTCGCTATCGTCGGCGCTGCTGGCCGCCGCCACGTCCAACAGGGCCCCGGGGAAGTTGGACACGCAGATCAGGTATCCTTCGACATCGGCCCGGTACTCCTTGCGCCGCGTGTACGGGTTATCGATCCAGTCGCTGCCGGCGAACACAAACGGAAAGTCCATGGCCTGGCCGGTCTTGCTGTTGCGGACCCATTCCTGGGCCCGGGCCGAGTGGCGGACCCCTTTGTCGTCCTGCCACACCAGGGTGACCTCGACTTCCGGCCCGCTGGGCGGAACGAACTTGGGCTGGAACTGGACGGGGTGCCCCGGCTCGGCCCCCAGGGCCAACAGGCCGATGTGCACCAGGCTAGGTTTGACCGCCAGGACCAGGATGGACTCGTGCTCTTTGGAACCGAGGGGGCAGGCCAGCAGTTCCAAGGGGGCTTGGCGCTGGCAGACCGCGCCGACCATCACGACCCGGTTGTGCTTCCGGTCGAGCCACACGGGAAACTGCGGATGGAGTTGCTTGAGTTCCGGGATGTTATCGACCAGAGGGGGCCCGAGGTCGGGGAACTCGGACTCTTCGGGGGGCGGAAGCCGCTCTTTGGCAGGCTCGGTGGGGGGAGCGCCTGGGGAGGGACCTGCCGGTTTCGCCTCTGCCGCTGCGGCTGGCTTGGCTTGGGCCGCAGTTGGCGCTTTCGGTTCCGCGGCCAGCGGAGGTTTGGCCTCGGTCTTGGGGGGCGGCTGGACCGGCTGTTTGGGCTCGGGCTGGGGCGACGGTTTGGCCTCCGGCTTGGTCTGCGGGGCTTGAGGCTCGGGTTGCGGCATGACCTGCGGCTTGGCCTCGGGCTTGGCTTGCGGCGCTTGCGGCTGGGGTTGCGGTTTGGCCTCCGGCGGCGGGCTAGGCTTGGCCAATGGGGCTGCCGCAGGTTTCTCGGCCGCTTCCAGCGAGGCGACGGCCGAGGCCAAGACCGTCTCGCCCAGATGGATCTGCACCACATGGCGGGCTGGTCCAGGCTGGGTGACCCGCAATGTGATGTGCAGGGTTTGGGATTGGCCAGGGGGTATCGGGGCCAGGTCGCGTTCGACCTGCGTATCCGAAACCGCGTGGGCCAGTCCCCGCTCGAACCGATCGGTGATCAACAGGGTCGGGGTGGCGGCCGTGCCCCGGTTGGTGACCACCATCGCGAACTCCACCTCGTCGCCGACGGTGGCCTGCTTGGGTCCGGTGACCGTCAGTTCCACCTTCGGCAATTCGGTGGACGCGGCCTTGGCGAGGCCGGCCGCCAGCCACATCGCCACCAGAGCAAATCCCACGGGCAGGCCTTTGGAGGTCATGCGGGTGGCGGGCCGCGCCGGATCAGGCCGTTCTGCAACCAGCGGTTCCATGTTCGTCGAACCCTGCGTAGAATGGGAGGGCTAACGGTCTGCTGCACACCCACGGGGGTGCACGGGAGAGGTCGGCTGCGGGCCCCACGGCCATCATCCTGCCGATTGCCCGGCATCAACCGCCCCTCAGAATACCCCTTCGGGGGCCAGGGATTCAAGACCATTGCGGCCCAAGGAGCCAGGAGCCCGTGCCCGAACCCCTTACGCAGGATGGCCGCCAGCCCGCTCATCCCGGATCGATCGCGTTATTGGGGGACTTTCCGCGGTGCGGCGAAGAAGGTGTGGCCACCAACAAGCGCTTGCCGCAGGGAGCTTGCTGGTGCGCGGTGGACTATGCCAGTCCCGAGGTGCATGTCCAGTGGGGGGTGGGACGCCGGGTGCTGGGTGCCGGCCCCTGGCGGATCGAGCTGGCTTTCAATGGGATGCCCATTGCGCCACCTGCACGCTGGGAAGAGGTGTGCCGGGAAGCCGACGACGGCGTGGCATACCTGGAGCTTGAGGGTCGGGCGGGCAGGAAAGTGCGCGTAACCCGCCATCTGCTGGTGGCCCGCAAAGACGGCTTTCTGCTGGCGGCCGACGGGATCGTCCTTTCTCGGTCTGCGGAACTCCAGTACATGGGCGTCTGGCCGCTGAGCCGAAGGGTAAGCTGCCAGCCGGCTGTCCAGACGCGCGAGGCGCGGTTGACCCATGGTCGGCGCCAGGCGTGGGTCCTTCCTTTGGCGCTGCCCGAATGGCGGGAAGACCCCAGGCGGGGGGAGCTCGTGCCGGGGGAATCCGGCCTGGTGTTGCGCCAATGGTCCAAGGGCCGGGGAATGTTCGCCCCTTTATTCATCGACTTAGAAACGAAGCGCAAAGGCAAACCGTTTACGTGGCGGGGATTGACGGTGGCCGAAAACTTCCGCATCCAACCGCCCGACATCGCCGTGGGCTACCGCGTCCAGATCGGCTCCCAGCAGTGGCTGGTGTACCGCTCGCTGGGTCCCAAAGGCAATCGAAGCCTGCTGGGCCACAACCTGGTCAGCGAGACGCTGGTGGCCCGGTTTGTCAACGGGGAGGTCGAGCCGCTGGTGGAGATCGAATAGGGGCAAGCGGGTGGCATTTCCTGGCTGGGCTCGAGGCGTGACCCGGGATGCAGGCTCACTGGTACCGAGTTCCTCGAACGCCCGGTGCCATTTCCCGGCCGGCACAAGGCTTGACACGGCTGCGGCGGCGTTGGTAGGTTGGCTGATAGGCGAGCATTTTCCCAAAGCCATTCGGCAGCAAAGGTTGCGTGCGCATGGGTACGTGGCACAAGTTCGGTGGGGTCGAGCGCCTTTTCGGAAGGACCGCGGCGGCGGTGGTTACCGTGGGGTTGGTCGCCAGTTCCATCGCCTATACCGCGGCACCCAACGCGGCGAGCAAAGGGGGCAAGAACGCCGCGGCCCCTGCGGCCGCCGCCGGGAACAAGAAGGCGCCGGCCAAGGCGGCCCCGGCCGCGACGCCATCCCCCTTCAAATCCCTCCCCGTGGACGAATCGCAAGCCAAGCGGCGCAGCGACGTCACGCGCATGTTGCGGGCGCAGACATTTCAGGCCGGCGAAGACAAGCTCTTCGACACCTACTACCTGACCTACGCGTTTCCGCGGTGGACGCTTCCGGAAAACTTGTCGTCGATCGCGAAGTTTCGCACAGAACTGCGGAGCGAGCTGTACGCAGGCCGCAGCGGAGCGCCGTACACCCGGCTGGTGAACCTGACCCTGAACTTCCTGACGCCGATTGTCAACGACCGGAGCTTCCATCCTGCGGTGCGGTACAATGCGATGGCGGCCATTGGGGACCTGGATGTCTCTCTCCCCCCTCCCGGCGCGCCGAGCGATCAGCGAGGGACCCAGCCGGTGCCCGCCGCCTTGGACCTCATGCTCGCCGTGCTCCAGGATCCTGCCCAGATCGACGCCGTGCGGATTGCGGCGTTGCAAGGATTGGTCCGGCATGCGGGCCTTCCCATGGCTGATACCCAAAAACGCGACCAGCAAGTGCTCCCCCTGCTGCTTCAGTGGGCCTCGACCAAGGACCCCCCTTCCGGCCGGACTAAGGTGGGCCACGCCTGGATGCGGGCCCTGGCCATCGAAGCCCTGGGCGCTTTAGGCCTGCCGGGTGCCAATGGGCAGGTCGTCAAGACCCTGGCCGCCGTGCTGACCGAAAGCGACACCCCGCTTATAACCCGGCTGGCCGCCGCCAAGGCCCTGGGAAAGCTCCAATACAAAGGCCTGACCGCCATCAAGCCGCAAGAGGTGGTCATCCCCCTGGTTCAATTCATGCTCGAGGCGATGACCGCTGAGGCCCGGCGACCGCTGGTCCTTGCCGCCAGCGCCGCCACCGGCACACCCGGAATGCCCGGCATGTACCCGGGAATGACTCCCACACCGACGCCCACCCCCGGTATGCCGGGGATGACGCCCGGCTATGCGCCCGCCAAAAAGAAAGGGGGCAAAGCCCCCAAGACTCCGCCGGGCATGTATTATTCTGAAGAAACCCCCGGCATGTATCCCGGTATGCCCGGGATCTATCCGGGGATGCCCGGCATGGCCCCCGGCGCGGCCGAGGAGCAGGCCGACGAACGGGCCGTCATCTTCCGCCGCCGGCTGAAAACCGTGCTCCACGCCGTGCAATCGGCCCTGGGCCGGGACACCACAGGGCTAAAGAGCTGGGCGGCCGATACCCCCGATGCTCCCCTGGTGGCCCTGGTGGAGAAGCACGTCAACGACCAGATCCGCGATCTGGACGACGAAGAGTCGCCCGTCGATTCGCTCAAGAAGAAGATGGCCGAGCACCGCAAGACCGTCCGCAGCTTCCTGGACGATCCGGCCCAAGCGGTGGCCGCCTACGAGGCCGAATTACAGGCCAAAGCCAGTCGCAAGAAATAGAGAGTGTTGGGCACTCGGGGCCGACCAGCGCACTTCTCTCCCGCCGTTGGTATTAGCCCGGAACGGGCAAGCTAACCCTTTTTCGTCTAGGGCGGGCCAGACGGCCACGTGGCACGGTCCTGGCGCCGTGTTACTACGGCGGCATTGCCCAACGTGTTACTACGGCGGCATTGCCCAACGTGTTACTACGGCGGCATTGCCCAAGGGAAACGCGGGTGGCGCCTATGCTTCCGGTGCAGAAGGCCGGAGCTGCCCAGCGACCTACTGCCGCACGTCGGCGGCGAAGGTCCCAAAACCGGCCGGAAAAAGCTGCGCCAGAAGGCCCAGTTTTCCGTCGTCCACGATTCGCCGAGCCGCCTCTCGTGCACGCTGGGTTTCGAGTTCCAACGACGGGCGAGAGGATCCATAGACCTTAACCTTCAACTCCTCCGACGTGTACAGCCGTCTTCCCGAGGCCAAAGCGCTTGTCCAGCGGGCCTCGCCTACATGGGGGTCCAAGCCCACAAGGTACCACGCCTCGATCTGTGGTACGGCCAGTCCCAGCGCGGTCTTCAGTGGCCCTCGTCCTGCAACGGAGCGAAGTCCTGCCATCGTCGCCCGGACAGCGTTCCGCAACCGGCAAAGCCGGCACCTGGGGTCACAGGTTTCGGACCCTTGATAGCCTGGACGGTGGATGGGCGGTTCGATCCGAATCGACCACCACCACCAAACCTTGATCGTCAATGGGCAAAGAACGCGACTTACGCCGGGATGGGCGTCTGATCCGAATCGACCACCACCACCAAACCTTGATCGTCAATGGGCAAAGAACGCGACTTACGCCGGGATGGGCGTCTGATCCGAATCGACCACCACCACCAAACCCCGGGCCTCGGTATGGTAGTAAAGGTAGGAGAGCACCGGATGGACCTGCCGACGGACGGCATCCACACCGCGATGGCGAAGCCGGAACTGCCCTACGGCTTCTGTGGACCCTCCCAACAGCCCCTCGACGGGGATCCGAAGTGCCGCTTCGTCGGCCTCCGACTCGCTCAAGACGGCCACCTTCATGGCTCGCTGGGCACCCCGCCGAGGTCTCCGGTGTGCCAGACTTCGCCCAACGGGGCTTCGCCCAGGATTTCCTCGATGTCTGCACGGTGCGAAAGCCGCTCGAACCGCACATTGTCGCCAATGCGATGGGCAATAACCACCTCTTCTGGATGGTCGCAAAATTGGTCCAGAAAGTAGGGCGAATGGGTCGTAGCGATCACCTGGACCGGTTTGCGGTCTTCGCCAAAGTTCTCGGGATACGCCAGCCGATAGATGGCGTCCCGCACATGGCGCAGCAAACGGGGGTGAAGGCCCCGGTCTGGCTCCTGCAGCCCCACCAGGCTGGGCGGCTCGGGCAGATAGGCGAGCGTCACAATGGCCAGCGCGAGCAGGGTCCCCTGCGACAGATCCGCGGCCGGAATGCGTACCGGCGAATCGCGCAGCCGAAGCGCAATGGCTTTGTGGCCCTCCTTTGGCCTCTCAAAGCGGATGTCAGCGAACTCCGGCAGCCACCGGCAGAATTCGGCGCTTAGCCTCTCGAACCGTTCCGGCTCGCTGTCTCGCATCTGATCCAGCACGGCAGCCAAGCCGGAACCGTCGCCGCCCAGTTCCGGATGAGGCGTTACCTGGGCTGGGCGGGCCATAGCGCGGGCATCCAAGGCGTAAACGCGGAACGACGCAATGGCTCTTTCAATCTCCAAACTATTCCCACTCCCGCGGAAGAATTGCCAACCGCCCCTTATCGTCTCAAAAGCCCATCCTTCAAAAGGCGCTGCGAAGTTTAATTTGACTCGGACGCCAATATCGGGCCGGCCTTTGAGCCCAACACTCTGAAAGGGTTGGACATCCCGGCGAGACCGAGCTGCTTCCAAGGCTTGCAGAACCGTGCTTTTGCCGCTTGCGTTGGGTCCGACAAGGATCGTGCACCGGCCCAGCGGCAGCATCGTGTCACGGAGGATTTTGAAGTTTTGGAACTCGATGCTCTCGATCATGCCGTTTTTCCCTCTTCCGTCAGTCTATCCCGGGCCGGCGGCGCTGCCAGGCGCAAGGGCCGGCAGGCGTGGGCAAGCCGCGTCGAGCGTGGGTCCCCGCCGTGCGCCGCTGCTGCCCCCTAGCTCAGCGAGCGATCGTAGTTGAAGTGGAAGGCGGCTGGGCCGGGCCGATCAAACCACTCGGCCAGCGGATCGGGACTGCCGACCAGGTCCACCACCAGGTGGGCCACGGCGATCCGCTGGTTGCTTAGTCCGCGGAGGTCAAACGGCGTCTCCGGCCGGAACACGACCAACTCGCCTTCCCGCCTGGGGATCATGCGCGTGCCGCGGCGATCGGCGAACCGCTTGCCCAATTGCTCCTCGGGCAGGGCCACGCGGGTGATCATCAGCGGGGGCCGGCCGAAGACCACCAGCGAGCAGGGCAAAGGGCAATGGGCGGTAAGTTCCTCGTATTGCCGGCAGTCGGCTTCCAGCGACAGCGTAACGCAGCGCACTCCCAGCCGGCCCAGGGCTTTGGCCGCCAGGCCGTTGAGGACCCCAAGCCCCGGACCGGCTTCCAGGGTGGCGCCGGCCCGCCGGCCCAAAAGCCATCCGCCCCAGCTATTGACCTCCACAGCAACCCCCGCCGCGGCACAGCGGCGCACGAGCGCCTCGGCGGCGACCAGCTCGTTCTGGAACATCACCGGGGGAAGGGCAACCACCACGGGCAGCCCCTGGCAGACGGATTTGAGCCAACCTACCCGGCCGGCCGAGAGCCCTTCGACAATCAGCCCCCCCTCGGGCCGCACATGGCGCACAAAGGTGGCTAGTGCGGCGGCCTCGATGCGCACGCGGTCCGGGGGATCGCCCAGGCACCGCCGATTGGCAGGCGAAGCCCCTTCGGGGCGGATCGCTTCGCGGACCGCGGCGGGCAAGTCGATCCGCACCGTGCCGTCACCCGGTTTGCACCCCAGGCGGACAGCGGCCGAGACGCGATCCACCACCGCGTTCGAGGCGCGAGCCACCAAGGCATAGTCCGGCGCATTGGTGGTGCCTCGTTCCAGCCGGCAGCCTTGGAGGGTGATTTCCGAGAGGTGTGCCAAGAGATTGCCGATGGTGACGGCCTTGCGGGGCCGGCGAACCACGGTCCGCGGCAGGGTCCATTGCGCAACACGCTGCCCACAGGTGCAGCGACAGTGAATCCCCTCGGCGCTGACCGTGATGTCCAGGTCATACGTTTGCGGCCGGGGGATCCCGGCCGGAACCGCCGGCCAGCACTCCGAATCGGCCGACCAGGGGGCTTGGGGTTCAGGCGCGTCGGCCGCGTGGGCCGACGGGCAGGGCTGGGGCGGCTCGGCGGCCCCGACCGTGGCCGAGTCCTCCGGCCCAGCCGCCAAAGCTTCGGGCGCAGCCGACCGGTGGACCGGGGTAGAAGGGGCCCGGCCGGCCGCGATGCCGGTCAACCCGTCACGCTTCCCATCCAGGTAGGCGCAGGTCAGGGCCCGGCCGGTATAGTCACCCAGCTCGGCGGCCTGGCCTTGGAGCGTCTGGGGATCGGAGACCTCGCCATCCAGCGCCCGGCGGTACAATTGGACCGCGCGGTGGACCCAATCGGCCGATTTGAGGCGGCCTTCGATCTTCAGGGCGCGCACGCCTGCCTGGGCCAGATCATCCAGACGCACGATCGTGCACAGGTCGTGCATCGAGAGGGGGGTGCCGGCCGGCTGGCCCGCAATGGTCCACGGGACCCGGCAGGGGCTGGTGCAGGTGCCGCGGTTGCCGCTTCGCCCGCCGACCCAGCTCGAAAGCAGGCAGCGACCCGAGATGCAGAAGCACAGGGCCCCTTGGGCGAAGACTTCGGTGCGGATCCCCGGCACGCTGGAGGCGACGGCGATCTCCGCCAATGCCATTTCGCGGGCCAGGACCACTCGGGAAGCCCCCAGTTCGGCGGCGGCCTCGACATCGGCCCGGTTGGCCGACGCAGTCTGCGTGCTAAAGTGGAACTCCAGTTCCGGAAAGAAAGGCTTGAGCCACACCAGCGCCGGGTCACGGACCAGCACGGCATGGGCGCCGGCCTGCCGGGCCAGCTCGAGGATCCGGGCGGCCTGGCCCAGTTCCCGTTGGGCCAGGTCGATGTTGAGCGTCACATAGACCCGCACGCCGTGCTGCCTGGCCAGGGCCACGGCACGCAGAAACTCGTCGGGCAAGAAGTTCCGCGCCCGGCGCCGGGCGTTCAGGGCCGTCAAGCCCAGATACACGGCGTCGGCCCCAGCCTGGATGGCCGCCTCCAGCGATCCCCAATCGCCGGCCGGGGCAAGGAGTTCCAGCGGGGCGTGCTTGCGAACTTCAAGCGGCGATGGCGATTCAGCCACGACAGACGTCTCCAGGGAAAAGCCGATTTCGTCCGGTCCATGAGCACCCAGGCGGCCAGGCCCGCCGGGAGGCCACCCGCGGGCACCTCGGGGCATCAAAGCCCACGCCTTGGACAACCCGTTTGCGTGCGTGCGAAGCACGCAGCCACTCCAAAGGCGAGGCCACCAGGTTTGCGTCCGTGCCAAGCGCGCACCCGACCTTGGTGGCGTTGCCGCACAATAGGCAGGCCCTACTCCCAGCGGCTTAGAACTCGGCGTCGAAGGTGGCGAACTCCTCGTACCGGTCCGAGGCCGCGTTCTCGAAGGTGGTGTATTCCTTGCGCCACACCAGGGCGATATCGCCGGTCGGGCCGTTGCGCTGTTTGGCCACGATCAGGTCGGCCTTGCCCACCACGTTCTGTTCCTGGGCTTCTTCGGGCGACATGCCGTACTCCTCGCGGTGGATGAACAGCACCACGTCGGCATCCTGTTCGATGGCCCCGGACTCGCGAAGATGGCTGAGCTTGGGCCGGTTGTCTTTGGACACCTCGGCCTGGCGGTTCAATTGGGCCAGGCAAAGGACGGGGATATTCAGTTCGCGGGCCATCCCCTTCAAGCGGCGTGCGATCTTGGCCACCTGCTCCTGCCGCGGGTCTTTCGGATTATCGGGTTCGATCAACTGGAGGTAGTCAATGACCACGAATCCCAGTTTCACCTTGCGTTTGAGGCGGCGGGCCGCCGCGGCGATCTCGGTCATGGTGCGGCTGGGCGAGTCGTCGATGTAAAGCGGGGCCTTGCTGAGAACCGAGGCGGCCTCGACCAGCTTGCTGCGGTCCTCGGCCGAAAGGAACGCGCTGCGGAACTTGCGGCCGTTGATCTTCCCCCGCGAGCAGAGCATCCGCTGCGCCAGCTCCTGGCGCGACATTTCCAGGCTTACGAAAAGCGTGGGCACGCTGGCCTTGACGGCCACGTGCTCGGCAATGTTCATCGCCAGCGCAGTCTTGCCCATACTGGGCCGGGCAGCCAGGATGATCAACTCCGAAGGGTGCAAACCGCCGGTCAGCTCGTCCAGGTCGGTGAACCCCGTGGGGATTCCCGCCGCACCACCCTGCATCCGGCGGTCGATCTCCTCGAACGCTTGCAGCAGCACGTCGTTGATAGGGGTGATCTGGTCGCGGGCCCTCAGGTCGTGGACCGAAAAGATCCGCTCCTCGGCCCGGCTGACCAGCTCGTCCGGCTCGAGGGTCGGATCATACGCGTCCCGCAGGATGGCGGTACTGGCGTGGATCAGGTCCCGCAACATCGCCTTCTCGCGCACGATGTTGGCGTAGTACAGCGCGTGGGCCGCCACAGGGACGCTATGGATGATCTCGGCCAGGTACGCCGCCCCGCCGATCGCCTCGTACTCTCCTTTTTGCTTCAAGCGTTCGACCAGCAGCGTGGCGTCGATTCGCTTCCCCTCATCGTGCATCGCCACGATATGGCTGAACAGCCGGCGGTTGGGCTCGGCGTAGAAATCCTCGGGGCGAAGGGCCAGCACGACCTCGTCGCACAAGCTGGGGTCCAAAAGGAGACTGCCCAGCACTCCCCGCTCGGCATCGAGATTGTGCGGGGGAAGCCGGTCGAGGATCTCGGACGAGACCTTGGGGTTGCCTCGCGGCGGGGGCTCCATGCGTTTTCCTCCTTCCGGAACTGAATCGCGGCGCGCCGCCCACGACGGGAAACCCCGGCGCTGGACCGCCCTCCTCGGGCCCTGGGACCAAGCCTGCCGTGCCACCGCCCCCCCATCCCCGGCGCTTGGGCCCCGGATCGAAAGTCCCGGGCCCACCGCGATAGCCCATGGGCGGCCGGGATGCCGGCGATCCGCTTGCCGCGCTCAACTCCGGCGCTCTGAAGGCGTCTCTTCGATCACCGAGGGGACCACCCACACCTTCAGGTCGGCCGTGATGTCCTGCGCTAAATGGATCTTCACTGTGTACAGGCCAAGCTCCTTGAGCGGCCCCTGGAGCCGGACCTGATCCGGCGTGACGGTAATGTTGATTTTCTTCAGCGCGTTGGAGATATCCACGGCACCCACCGAGCCGTAAAGATGGCCTTCTTCGTTGGCGTTGGCCTCGATGGTGATGCTTTGTTTGCCCAGGTGCTCCGCCAGTTCCTGAAGGCCCTTCAACCGTGCGCGCTGGATTTCGGCCAGGCGGGCCTTGTGCTTCTCCACCATCCGCTTGTGATGTTCGGTGGCGAAGGTGGCCAACCCCTGGGGCAAAAGGTAGTTGACGGCGTAGCCCCGCTTCACCTCGACGACGTCTCCCTGGTTGCCCAGATGCTCGACCGGCTGGACCAACAGGAGCTGGACCCCGCCGTGCGGACCCCGGGGCAGACGCTTTCCCAGGGAGGAGTTCGAGCGTTTCGCCGATCGTTTTTTCGAGTTCTTGGCCTGTGGCATACAGCAATAACCCTCGATCTTTATCCGAATCACTGCTTTTCGATGACCAAGGCGTTCCGGGGGCGGAAATCCCGGCAGGCACACGGTTAGGTGGCGGTCCGGGGGGGCGATTGGCCGCCCCTTGGTCCCGCCGGGCCGGGAGGACCGGCCTGCCGACGGGCTTCAAAAGGGGATATCGTCCGCAGGGGCATCCGGCGGCACCGCATCGGCATCCGGGGGGGCCACGGGCTGGCTATAGGCGTTGTCGCGTCGCCCGGCTGGCCGAGGGGCAGGCCCCTCTTCCGCCCCTGTACCGGCGCCGGCTTGCGCCGCTTGGCGGGATCCGACCAACACCAGGCGGTCGCCCACCACCTTGAGCTTGGTGCGGGTCTGGCCGTCTGTTTTGTCTTGCCAGCGGTCCATCCTCAGGCGGCCTTCGATCAGCACGGGGGAACCCTTGGTAAGGTATTCGCCGGCGGTTTCCGCCTGCCGATCGAAGAGGGTGATATCCACAAAAGTCGGCTCATCGACCCATTCGCCATTGGGGTTCTTTCGGCGGTCGTTGACGGCCAGGCCCAGGTCGCAAACGGCCATGCCGCTAGGCAGGTATCGCAGGACCGGGTCGCGGGTGAGGTTTCCTAGCAAGACCACGCGGTTGTAGCTCGCCATGGCCTGTCCTTTGCCCTCGGGGCATCTACATTTGTATAGGTCGCAGACACGTCCGTTACCCTAGCACAAGCCCGCCTTCCCTGCAAGTAGGCATTTTGAGGGGGGCCGCCGGTTGTGCGGATGCCTATTTCTCCTCCAGTGGCTCTTCGGTGACCTCTTCTTCCACCTCTTCGACGCCGACGGTGGGCAGGTTGCGCGAGGCGGCCTGGTGCTGGGCGGCCAGGGCCGCCGGGCCCGCCAGGGCGTGCTGCACCAGCGTATCTACGATCCGCGGATCCACTTTCACAAACAGCGTGCGAAGGATGGTTTCGCTGAGTTGGAACCGTTGGCGGACCCCGGCCAGCGCCGTCCCCTCCAACCGGAAATACGTCAGCCAGTACGTCCCCTTGCGGTGCCCCTTGATGGGGTAGGCCAGGCGCCGTTCTTCCCACAGGCGGCTGACCAGGACTTCTCCCCCCGCTTCCCGAATGATCTTGGGAATCTGCCCCGAGACCCCTTCCGGGTCTCGGGCGAAGCGGTTCGAGTCCAGGATGAACATCCCTTCGTACACGTTAACAGGCAAGGCAGGCCTCCTCGAGCGGGCGGGACGGTGTTGCGGAAACGGTGTGCGACTTCAATTGTAGCGGTTCATGCAGTAATGGATGCCCCGGCAGACCCAATCGGCCACGGCCCCGGCCGCCTGGGCGATCGCTTCCTCGATCGCGGGCTTCTCCACCTCGGCGAAGCGGGCCAGGACATAATCGGCGGCATCCCATCCCTCCGGGACCTGGCCAATGCCAATCCGCAGCCGGGCAAACCTCTCGCTGCCCAAACGGCGGATGATGTCTTCAAGCCCCTTATGTCCCCCGGAGGAACCGGAAGCCCGAAACCGCAGCTTGCCCAGCGGCAGGTTCAAGTCATCGCAGACCACAAGCATGTTTTCCAGCGGGAGCTTGTAGAACTGGCGGGCTTCGGCCACGCTGTGTCCACTTTGGTTCATATAAGTCGTCGGACAAAGCAAAAGCGTGCGCACCCCACCGATGTCGGCTTCGACCACCTCGCCGTGGAAGCGGCTGCGCGCCGGCCGGCTGGCCGCCCGGCGGACCAATTCACCCAACACGGCGTAACCCACGTTGTGCCGGGTATGCTCGTACTTTCGGCCGGGGTTGCCTAACCCCACGACCAGCTTCATCGGCGGGGGCTCCGCGACCCCTTGGCGCCGGAAAACACTCCACGGCCACCCCACCCGGCCACCTCATGCCGCCATCATTCTTCCTGCTCTGCTTCTTCGGCCTCTTTCTTGCGGCCGATGACCTCCGGCTCGCCCTCGGCGGGGGCGGCGACCTCCTCGGCCACCTCGATCGCCTCGTGGCACTCCACCACCAGTTCTTCGGGGGCGGCGACCTCCTCGGCCACCTCGATCGCCTCGTGGCACTCCACCACCAGTTCTTCGGGGTCGGCCAGCACTTTGACCGTCGGCGGGAGGTCGAGCTGCCCGACCGTGATTTGCTGGCCCAACTGCAACTGGTTGATATTGACGTACAGCTTGTCGGGAATCGACGTGGCCTCGCACTCGATTTCTACCTGGTGGAGCACATGTTTGATCACGCCGCCGGCCTTCAGGCCGGGAGCCTCGCCCCGCAGTTCCAGGGGGACCTCGACCCGGACCCGCTCGTGCTCCGACACCCGCGTGAAATCCACGTGGAGCACATGGGTGCCCCAGGTATCCCATTGGAGTTCGCGGATAAACGCCTGCTCTTCGATGGCGCCGGTCAGCCGGACCAGCCGGGCCCCGTGCCGCAGGGCCGCCTCCAACGCCTCGGCGGAGACCGCCAGGCTGATCGTCTCCTGCTTGTGCCCGTAAAGCACCGCCGGCACCTGACCGGCGCGGCGCAAGCGCCGGGCATTGCGGCTTCCCCGAACCCGACGCAGTTCGACATGCAACGTTTCGGCCATGGTGGTCACGTCCTTCGGTGTGGCTCGGCTGAAGGGCAAACAAGTTATTTTGCGGGAAAGCGGCCGGATTTCAACCCCGAGGCCCGCTTTTTAGCCCGGCTGGAGCCACAAGCGGCCTACGTGAACAACCGGCTGACCGACTCGTTGCGGTGGATTCGCTTAACGGCCTCCCCCAACAAGGGGGCAACACTGAGGACGTGGATCTTCTGGATGGTGCGTTCGGGCGTTAGCGGGATGGTATCGGTAATAACGACCTCGCGAGCGGGGCAACGCTCCAGCCGATGGGGTGCCGGACCGCAAAGGATCCCGTGGGTGGCCGCCAGATAAATCTCGCGGGCGCCGGCCTCGGCCACCATGGCCGCCGCCCCTGCGATGGAACTACCCGTGCTGATCATGTCGTCGAAGATGAGGGCCACTTTCCCCTCGATCGGGGCCCCAATCAGGTTGGCCTGTTTTGTTCGGCTCCCGACACGGCGTTTATCGACAATGGCCAGCTTCCCCCCCAATCGGGCCACGTGCTTCAGTACCCGTTTGATGCTCCCTTCGTCGGGGCTGACGATGACGACCTCGTCGTCGCAAAGACCCTTTTGCTGGAAGTAATGGTCAATCACCGGCGCCGCATTCAGATGGTCCACAGGTATATCGAAAAACCCCTGGATCTGGGCGGCGTGCAGGTCCATGGCCAACACGCGGTCGGCACCGGCCCGGGCGATCAGATTGGCCACCAATTTGGCCGTGATGGGTACCCGGCCTTCGTCCTTGCGGTCCTGCCGGGCATAGCCGTAATAGGGGATCACAGCCGTGATCCGTTCGGCACTGGCCCGCTTGAAACTGTCGATCATCACCAACAGTTCCATCAGGTTGTCGTTGACGGGCGTGCAGGTGGGCTGGACGATGAAGATGTCGCGGCCGCGGATGTCCTCCTCGATCTTGCAAGAGATTTCGCCATCCGGAAAGTTTCCCAAGCTGATCCTCCCCAGGGGGATGCCCAGGTAGTCGCACATTCGCCGGGCTAGTTCGGGGTTGGCCCGGCCGCTGAACACCTTCATGTCGTTCATCTGGACTGTCTCCTCACCGTGGGGCCGACCGTTGCGAACCCGCCCGTCCCTTCATTCGTTGCGGCAAGGAATTGAATATTGCCACGACTGGCCGAATATTTCCAGGGGGCGGCGGGGGATGCAAAGAACGGCCGGGAGGGCCGGTGCTCGAAGGGCGTATGCTTGGTCCGACGGGGACTGAGAAGCAAAGTTGCTTGCAACCAGGCGGCGTTGGTCTGCGCGGGCTACGGGGGTCCAAAGACCCGCCCAGTGTCAGCCTGCGGTGGGTATGGAGCCGGACCGCGTCAGCCCCCGGGGGGATTGAGCCGCACGGCGTCAGCCCCGGTGGAAAGGAGCGTGGTTGCTTGCCAGGACGCGGGGATGGTGCAGCGTGGGTGCAGAGCACCCACCGTAAAGTCGCTGGTCTGCCTTCCCCCCGCGGGTTCTTACAGGCCCGGCCCGTGGCAATCCGCGCTGGGGGCCTGGGCCGGGTCGCCGGTCGCGGGTCCTACGACGGCCGGTTCCGGGCAGCGCGGGGGATGCCGGGCAGGGGGCTGGCGTCTGTAGTGCGGGAAACGGTCCTGAAGGGCCTGGACGGTCATCTCTTCCTGGCGCATCGCTTCCATGGCCCGCACCGCGGCATCGGCGGCCTGGATCGTGGTCAGGCAGGGGATGCCCAGGGCCACGGCCGTGGCACGAATCTTCCCCTCGTCGGTTCGTGCCCCCTTGCCGCTGGGGGTATTCATCACCAGTTGGACCCGGCCGTCGCGCATGTAGTCGATGACGTTGGGGTGGCCTTCCTGGAGTTTTTTGACCCGGGTGACCTTGATGCCGGCCTCTTCGAGTTTCTGGGCCGTGCCGCGCGTGGCCAGCAGCCCGTAGCCCAGGCGTTCCAGGCGGCGGGCCAGGTCGACGATCGCTTCTTTGGCGCGGTCGGCCACGCTGATGAAAATCTGTCCGCTTTGGGGGAGCACGCATCCGGCGGCGATCTGGCTTTTGGCGAAGGCGATCGAAAACCGCTCGCTGACGCCCATCACCTCGCCGGTGGATTTCATTTCGGGGCCCAGCACGATATCCACTCCGGCGAACTTCACGAACGGGAAAACCGCCTCTTTGACCGAGACGTGGGCCGGGATGGGGTGGCGGGTATAGCCCAGTTCGGCCAGGGTGTGGCCCACCATCACCTTGGTGGCCAGCTTGGCCAGGGGGACACCCGTGGCTTTGGCGACGAAGGGGACCGTGCGGCTGGCCCGCGGGTTGACCTCCAAGACGTAGACCACGGGCCGCCCGTCCTCCTTCTTGACGGCGAACTGGACGTTCATCAGTCCGCGGACATTCAGGGCGCGGGCCAGGCGGCAGGTAGCCTGGCGGATCTCTTCCACCACAGGCCCGGGAAGGCTGTAGGGGGGAATGGCGCAGGCCGAGTCGCCGGAATGCACCCCGGCTTCTTCGATGTGTTCCATGATGCCGGCCACGAGCACCTGCTGGCCGTCGGCGATGCAGTCCACATCGACTTCGGTGGCATCTTCGAGGAAGCGGTCGATGAGCACGGGTTGGCCTTCGGCCACGAGGAACGCCTCGCGGACGAAGCTTTCGAACTGCGAGGCATCGTAGCAGATGACCATGGCCCGGCCGCCCAGCACGAAGCTGGGCCGGACCAGCACGGGGAAGCCGATGCGGGCCACCTCGGCCCGGGCCTGGGCCAGGTTGCGGGCGATCCCGCTGGCCGGCTGCTTGAAACCCAGGCGATTGAGGAAATCGCGGAACCGCTCGCGGTCCTCCGCATCCTCGATCGTCTCGACGCTGGTGCCCAGGATGGGCACGCCGGCGTCGGCCAGGGCGCGGGCCAGGTTCAGCGGCGTCTGCCCCCCGAACTGCACGATCCCCCCGTCTGGCTGCACCCGGTCGTAGATATTCAGCACATCCTCGGTGGTCAGCGGCTCGAAGAACAACAGGTCGCTGGTATCGTAGTCCGTGCTGACCGTCTCGGGATTCGAGTTGACCATTACCGACTCGATGCCCAGCTCGCGCAGGGCAAAGCTGGCGTGACAGCAGCAGTAGTCGAACTCGATCCCCTGCCCGATGCGATTCGGCCCGCCCCCCAGGATCATCACCCGCTTCTTGCCGGGCCGCTTGGGCGGCGTCTCGTCCTCGTCCTCGTAGGTCGAGTAATAATACGGGGTATAGGCCTCGAACTCGGCGGCGCAGGTATCGACGGCCTTGAAGGTGGCCACGACCCCGCGGCGCTTGCGTTCCGCGCGGACCTCCATTTCCGTGGTTCCCCAGAGGGTGGCCAACTGCCGGTCGGAAAAGCCGTACTGCTTGGCCTGGCGGAGCAAGGGGGTATCGACCGCCTCGAGGCTGCCGACCGCCCGCAGCCGCTCCTCCATCTCCACGAGCTGCTGGAGATTGTCGAGGAACCAGGGGTCGATGCCCGTCAGATCATGGATCTCCTCGACCGACATGCCGTACTTGAGGGCATAGCGGATGAACCACACGCGTTTGTCGTCGGGCCGGGCCAGGCGGTTCCGCACATCGTCCAGGCTGGGTTGCTGGGGCGTGCCCCAGAAATCCTTGCGGTCGCAGCCGAAGCCGAAGGTGCCCACCTCCAGGCCGCGCATCGCCTTCTGGAACGATTCCTTGAAGGTCCGCCCGATGGCCATCGTCTCCCCCACGCTCTTCATCTGCGTGGTCAGATCGGGGCGGGCCTCGGGGAACTTCTCGAACGCGAAGCGAGGGATCTTGGTGACCACGTAGTCGATCGTGGGCTCGAAACAGGCGGGCGTCTGGCGGGTGATGTCGTTGGCCAGCTCATGCAGCCGGTAGCCCACGGCCAGCTTGGCCGCAATCTTGGCGATGGGAAATCCCGTGGCCTTGGAGGCCAATGCGCTGGAGCGGCTGACGCGGGGGTTCATCTCGATGACCACCATCCGCCCCGTCTTGGGATGGATGGCGAACTGGATGTTCGAGCCGCCGGTTTCCACCCCGATCTCGCGGATCACCGCCAGCGAGGCGTCGCGCATGCGCTGGTACTCTTTATCGGTGAGCGTCTGGGCGGGGGCCACTGTGATCGAATCGCCCGTATGCACCCCCATGGGATCGAAGTTCTCGATGGAGCAGACGATCACGACGTTGTCGTCCTTGTCGCGCATCACCTCCATCTCGTACTCTTTCCACCCCAGCACCGATTCTTCCAGCAGCACTTCGTGGATGGGCGAGGCCAGCAGGCCGCGGCTGACCAACTCGTCGAACTCCTCGCGGTTGTACGCCACCGACGAGCCGGTCCCCCCCAGGGTGAAGCTGGGGCGGACCACCGCCGGCAGCCCGATCTCCTGGAGCACCTGCCGGGCCTCTTCGAGGCTGCGGACGGTCCGGCCGCGGCACACGTCCAGGCCGATCCGCTCCATGGCCAGGCGGAACTGATCGCGCTCCTCGGCCTTGGCAATCACCGCAGGGGTCGCCCCGATCATCTCCACGCCGTACTTTTCCAGCACGCCGGCCCGATGGAGTTCCATGGCCAGATTGAGTCCGGTTTGCCCCCCCAAGGTGGGCAGCAAGGCGTCGGGCCGCTCGGCCGCGATCACCTTCTCCAGGATCTCGCAGGTCAGAGGCTCGATGTAGGTCCGGTCCGCCATCTCCGGATCCGTCATGATGGTGGCCGGGTTCGAATTGATCAGCACCACCTTATACCCCTCCTCGCGAAGGGCCTTGCACGCCTGGGTGCCAGAATAATCGAACTCGCAGGCCTGCCCGATGACGATCGGCCCGGAACCGATGATCAGGATGCTTTTCAGGTCGTTGCGGCGGGGCACAGGAACTCCGAACCAACGCAGGAGGACGACCGGCCCGAAGGTGCAGCCTCCCCTCGCCCCTCCCAAGCGCCACCCATTGGCCGGCTACAAAATCACTTTATGTTACCGTGGTGCGCCGCAGAGCTTCAATACCTGGCCCCCCGCGGGCGTAGCCGGGCGTCAACCCCCGATCGGATCGGATGGCACGGCCAAAGCGGCGCGAAAGCTGTAGCCTTCGCCACACCCTTCACCTCCGTTCAGGGCCTGCCCCCCGACGCAGAGTGGCTCCCCTGTTCCCACGCGAACATAGACCTATGGTGTAGCGTGCGTGCCGAGCATGCACCCTAGACGGGTACGGCAAGCAGCGCCGTTGGTATGTCCTTCGGGAGTCCCACCGGGCGGAAAACGGTTGGCGGGCGTGCACGGCACCCCGGCTACCGAGGAGGGCACGCCGCAAGCCGCACGGGGAGCCCAGCGTGCGTGCAAAAGCACGCATCCTGTTGGCCGCCTACGAGTAGGCCTTGATCACCTTCACCAGGCCCGCGCCAATCTGTTTCATGTCTTCCTCGGAACACGTGGGGAAGGCGAAGCAGGTGAAGGTGTGCGTTTCGTGCCAGCGGGCGTTGGGCACTTCGACCTTGGTGTAATCGACGCTTTCGGGATCGGTGTACTCTTTGGAGGTGAAGGGGAAGCCCGAATTGCCGAACCCCCGCCGCTCCTGGTAGGCCCGCTCGGTGTGGCACTGCGGCCAGAAGACTTTCCAGCAGGGGCACCCCTCGGCGGTGGCCGCGGCCACGAACTGCTGGATATCGCACCCCATGTTCTCGATGTCCAGCGAGAAGGCGCAAACGTACCAGCCATTTTGCCGCTCGGGCGTATCGATGGGCATGTACTTGATCTGGGGCAACTCGCCCAGCATGTCCATCAGGATATGGGCGTTGCGCCGGCGGCGGGGCATGTTCCAGGTATCCATGCGCTCCAGTTCGGCCAGGCCGATGGCCGATTGCATCTCGGTCATCCGGTAATTCCAGCCCAGGCGGTTATGGATATAGGGGAGTTTCTGCTCCAGGGCCAGGAGGTTCAGCCGCTCTTTGACGTCGTAGCCGTGGTCGCGGAAGCTCCGGGCCTGCCAGGCCAGCTCCTCGTCATCGGTGGTGACCATCCCCCCTTCGCCGCCGGTGGTGAAGGTTTTGTTCTGGCAGAAGCTGCACGCGGCCATGTGGCCCAGGGTGCCGGTTTTCTTCCCCTTGTAGCTGCCGCCGAAGGCTTCGGCATTGTCCTCGATGACGAACAGGTTGTGCTTGCGGGCGAACTCCATCAGCGGGTCCATGTCGCACACGTTGCCGTACAGATGGACCGGGATGATGGCCTTGGTACGGCGGTTGACCAGCTTTTCGGCCGAGGCGATGCTGATGCAGTGGTCCTCGAGGTTCACATCGGCGAAGCGGGGGATGGCGCCGGCCTGGAGCACCGCGAAACTGGTGGCGATGAAGGTGTAGCTGGGTACGATCACCTCGTCGCCCGGCCCGATGCCCAAGGCGGCAAGGCACACGTGCAGGGCCGCCGTCCCCGTGGCCACGCTGACGGCGTACTTGCTCCCCTGCCATTCGGCAAACCGCCGCTCGAACTCCATGCCCTTCGGACCGGTCCAGTAGTTCACCTTGCCCGAGCGGAGCACCTCTTCCACGGCGCGGATGGCTTTCTCGTCGAACTGGGGCCAGCCGGGCAACGTGTTGGTGACGGCCTTGGGGCCGCCGTCGATGGCCAGTTTCTGCGAGACGATGTTCTGGATGCTCATGGTAGGCTCCCCGTACGGTTGCTGGTGGAAAGACCCGGCGGGCCCTGCCCGCGGGCCGAGGATCGCGCAGCTCGAAAAAGCCGGCGCTAGCCGGTTACAGCTCGTCGGGACGGTCGTCGGGACGCGGCGGCGCAGGGACGCCTTTGCCCTGGTATCGCACCACGAGGAAGATCAACGGCCGGTCGCCAGTGTTCTTCAGTCCGTGATACACCCAGGGTTCGACATACAGGATGTCGCCCCGCTGGGCCGGAAACTCTTTGCCCGCCAGGTGCCAGGTGCCGCTCCCGTCGACCAGCACGAGGTACTCCTCTTCGGCATGGCGATGGGCTTTGTGCACGGCCTTGCCCGGCTCGACGATCGCCACGGCAGTGAGCACGTTTTGCGTGGCCCCGGTCTGGCCGGTGAAATAGAACCGCATTTGGCCCCAGTCGGCCTGGTGCACGCGGGCATCGTCCCAGCGGACCACCTGCGATTTCAGGGGGCCGGGCGGAGCATCGGCCGCACCGCCCAACGCAACCCAGCCCAGGGCCAGGAGCACGCCGCCGGAAAGCCCCATCACGAACCAACCGGCACGCTTGAATCGCAAACTCATGATTGGCTCCTTCGGATTCTTCACCGTTGGCCGGGAAACGCCTGCCGCCAGTTAAGGCCCGCAAATCGCCAGGGCAGGGCCCGGGCTGCCGGGTGCGCCCCTAGCACGTCCGTCCCGACCGGCGACTGTCCAGGCGCTGGTCCAAGCTAGCGGAGCTGGCCGGGTGGGTCAAGGCCACCGCCCAAGGGCCGGGCCCGCAAAGGGCCCGGTGGGAGATCACGGCGGTCGCAGACGGTCTCCCGATACGGTTCGCCAGCCACTGGGGGCTTATGCTGCGCGGCGCGATAGAGTGATAAGGGCTTACGCCCCCGGCTGGATAGCCCACCGAGGGTTTGCGCCGCGCGGCGCGATAGAATGACCAGGGCTTACGCCCCCCGGCTGGATAACCCACCGAGGGTTTGCGCCGCGCGGCGCGATAGAGTGACCAGCGCTTACGCCCCCCGGCTGGATAGCCCACCGAGGGTTTGCGCCGTGCGGCGCGATAGACTGACCAGGGCTTACGCCCCCCGGCTGGATAGCCCACCGAGGGTTTGCGCCGTGCCGCTCGATAGACCCAGCGGGGGCTTATGCCGTGCGGCGAGCCGGTGGTCTTAGGCATACCGGCCCAGGTCCGGCTTGATGCCTTCCGGCGTCGCGTCGCTTTGGGGATCGAACCAATCTTTCTGGAACTCGATGCGAATGCCCTCCCGGGCCGCCTTGTTGGCCACCAGGGCGATCACGGCGTCGGCCAGGGCGACCTGCGGATGGCAACGGGGCTGGTGCTGCTGGTAGAACTCGTCGTAGGCCGCTTGGGATTTCCTGGCGGCTTCGGCCGATTGGCGGATGCACCAGGCCCAGTGCTCCAGTTCTTCGCTGTAGCCGCGGCGGGCTTCGAGCATGGCCAGGTGGCCGATGGCCATCGACTCTTCGTCGCCGTCGGGCACCACGTCCAGCGACACCTGGATCTGCTCGACCTGCCGGTCGCCGGACTGCTTGCGCACGCGCTTGGAAGAGACGCGGGTTTTATCGGTGGTGGCGGCCACTTTGTAGAGCAAAGCCTCGCTTTCGCGTTCGAGGATCAACGTGCCGGCAGTGCCGTAGACCGTCTCGCCGTACCCGCCAAAACCGTTGCCGTTGATCGACGAGTACTGCACGCCGATTTTCTTCTTGCTGGCGTGCGGGTCTTGGGGGTCGAAGCCGGGGGCCGGGAACTCGAAGATGCAATACACGTGGTCTTCGATGTCGCGGTCGGGGGGGAAGATGGGGCGGTTGGCTGCTGCCGACACGCTCAACGGGTACTGCTTCTGCCCCTCGAACATGGCGGCGATGAAGATGCTGGCGGCATCGAGTTGGTGGCTGCCCAACTCGGCCATCAGGCCCCCGCCGGTGCGGTCCCACAGGCGCCAGCGGATGAGTTCCTCCAAGGCGGGGCGGCGATATACCCGCTCCTGGCCGGTGGCCCAATCGCGGTACGACCACTGGGCATCCTGGTAGCCGTGTTTTTCGGCTTGGACCTTGTGGTCTTCGATTTGCGCTTTTTTGAGGGCGATCTTGGCATCCAGCAGGCGGAGGGCCTTTTCCAGCTCGGCGCGGCGGTCGTCCTTAGCGCGGGCCAGGCCGGCTTGGGCCTTCTTGTGGGCCGCCAGGAGTTCATCGAGTTCTCGCTGGAGCAGATCGGCGTCGGGGTCCTCTTCGAGGGTCTTGACGCCGGGGGGCAGGGGCATTTTCCAGCTATCGCGGTGGGGGAGGTTGCCGCGGTGCCATTGGGCGGCGATATAGTGTACCTCGCCCAGCACGCCGTTGCGGATCAGCTCCACGGCGTGGTCGTAAAGGATGTTGTAGTGGCGCTGGTGGCCGGTGGCCAGATAGCGTTTGGTTTGCGCAGCCGCGCGGGCCATCTCCTTGCACTGGTGGACGCTGTGCCCCATGAGCTTTTCGGTAAGCACGTGGAGGCCGGCCTTCATGGCGGCGATGGCCACCGGGGCGTGCAGGAACAGGGGCAAAGCGATGATCACCGCCTCTAGGCCATCGTTTTTGGCCTGGGCGAGGAGTTCCTGCCACGGTCCGTAGACCTTCACATGCCGGCGGGCTTCGGCCTCGTTTTTCCAGCCGTAGACGGACAAAAGGCCGGGGCGGGCCGAAACGCCAGCCTCGCCATGGAAGGCGCGGTGCAGGCTGTACGGGCGGAGGTCGGCGATCGAGCGGACCTCGATGTAGGCGGGATTCAGGGCGCCGATCAGCACGCACCCCTCATCGCCGGTGCCGATGATGCCCACGCGGACCGGCTCTTTGACCTCGCCATAGCCGAAGTAATACGGACCCAAGCCTTTGCGCGAGGCGATGCCTTTGCGGATGCCTTGGAGGAGGAAGTCGCGGGAGGAGATTTTCTCCTTGGTGCGGCGGAGGTGCCGGCTGCCGATGGCGGCGAAGAAGTTTTCGCGGCCGACCTGGCGTTCTTCGGGGGTCAGATACATCGCAGATCTCCGTGGGGGATGGTCGGTTCAGGCGGAGGCCAAGTCCTCCTCCGGCGTGGCGGGATGGTCGGGGTCGAACCATTCTTCCCGGAACTCGATCCGCCGGCCCTGGCGAGCGGCCAGGTTGGTGACCAAAGCGATGACGGCGTCGCCCAGGGCCACGGTGGGGCCGCATTTGGGCTGGTTTTCCGGGGCGGGGTTGCGGATGCACCAGGCCCAATGCTCCAGTTCCTCGGCATAGCCGCGGCTGACGGGGCCGCCGGTGCCGGCGGTGGCCAACGCCCGGACCGGGCCGCTGGCCTGGGTATCCATCGTGGGCCCAGCCGCAGCACTGGTGACCTGGATGGCCGCCCCGCTGGACGGCTCGTGGAGGATCTGTTCCCGCTCCAGGATCAGGGTTCCCTTGGTGCCGAAGACGATCTCGCCGTAACCCCCGAACCCGTTGCCGTTGATCGACGAGTACATCACCCCGATTTTCCGGCGGCGGGCATGGGGGTCCTTGGGGTCGTAGCCGGGAGCGGGGAACTCGATGATGCACAGGACGTGGTCTTCGCAATCGCGGTCCACGTCGAACACGCTGCGGGCGGCAGCAGCCGCCACGTTCAGCGGATGCCGCTTCTGGCCCCCATGGGCGGCAGCGATGAAGATGCTGGCGGCATCGAGCTGGTGGCTGCCCAACTCGGCCATCAGGCCAGCGGCCGTGCGGTCCCACAGGCGCCAGCGGATGAGTTCCTCGATCGCCGGCCGCTCGTACACCCCGCGGCGGTGGCGGATGGTGGCCGGCTGGTAGCCGAACTGCTCGGCCGGCGGCTGGCCTTGAGCACCTTTTTCCCGGGCGATGCGTTCGGCCATTTCGGCGGCCGCCGTCCCCCGCAGCGACTCGATGCCCGGCAGCTTGCCGGAGTGCAGCACCTGGTCCAATACCTGGGCCTCGAGCTGGCGGACCTCGCGATCGAACTTCTCGATGTCCCGGCCGCGGGCCTCGTCGCGCTTCTTGCGGGCCTCGGCCAGGCGGCGGGCCAGCACGTTGGCCTTCTCGTCCTCCTTGACGCCGGGAGGCAGCGGCTGCTGCCAGCTATCCCGGCCGGGAAGGTTGCTCCGGTGCCACTGGGCGCGGATGTAATGCACGTCGCCCAGCACGCCCCGCTGGATTTTTTCGGTCGCCTGGGCATACAGGATGTTGTAGTGCCGCTGGTGGCCCGTGGCCAACAGCAACCCGGTTTTCTTGGCCACCCGGGCCATCTCCTTGCATTGCCCGACGCGGTGGGCCATGAGCTTTTCGGTGAGCACATGCAGGCCGCGCTCCATGGCGGCGATGGCCACCGGCGCATGCAGGAACAGCGGCAGGGCGATGATCACCCCCTCCAGGCCGTCTTCCTCGGCGTGGTCCAAAAGCTCTTCCCACGGGCCGTACACCTTGACGTGCCGGCGGGCCTCGGTCTCGTCCTTCCAGCCATAAACCGAAAGCAACCCGGGCCGCACCGACACCCCGATCTCGCCGTGAAAGGCGCGGTACACGTTGTAGGGACGGATATCGGCAATGGCCCGCACTTCCAGGAAATTGGGGTTCAGCGCGCCGATGAGCACGCTTCCCTCGTCGCCCGTGCCGATCACCCCCACGCGGACCGGCCGGGGCAGCGACTTGTCGTAGCCGAAATAAAAGGCCCCCAGCCCGCCGCCGACCGCGGCGCCGGCCAGCAAGGTGCCCTTGAGGAAATCGCGGCGCGGGAATTCGCCCGCACCCGCCGGTTGCGCTGGCATTGCACCCATCGGATCGCTCCTGCGAAGTGTCTTGAAGGCTCTCTGCCGGCTACGAGTTCTGCGAACTGGTCCGGGCGCTGGCGGCGCCGCCCGAGGCCGGCTTGCGGCAACATCGGCCCAGCAGGCGGTGGACGAAGAAGTCCAACCCGGCCCACCGGCCCGTCGCGGTCGTGGCAATCACCAACAGCGCCAGCATCTCCACGAAGTCCTTGTTGACCAACAGGGCATGGCCCACCACGGGTGGGTCAGGCGGATACAGCCCCGGCCAGGCCGGCTGCGTCATCACCACAAAGGCCATGAAGGCCGCGCCTCCCAGGGCGGCCAACCGCGTGAAAAACCCCAGAATCAGGCACAGCCCGATTGCCGTCAGCCCATAGGTTACCGCGAAATTAAGCCACTTTAGGCGCGACCAGTGCCACGGGTTCCAGGGCGACACCGCCGGGCCCCGGGCCTTCTGCTCGGGGTCCAGCACGCTTTGGACGGCCTGTTGGAACTGGCGGCCCAGTGTGTCCAGCTCGGCCAGCCACGCCTGCACTTCGCGGCGGAGTTCCCGCTCGCGGTCCCAATCCCGCTGGCGCTGGTAAAACGCCCGATTGCGTCCCCGGCTGTTCTCGAATCGCTGCCGGCTTTCGAAGTGAGCAAGGATCTCCTCGGCGTGGTCGGCCACGTACTGCCGGGCCGAAGAGGCGTACCTCTCCAAAAGGGCGTCAATCGCCTGACCCTGCTCCTCACTCACCTGGTAAAACGCTTTGGTACGCTCGGCGAAGTCCTTCCAGGCGTCCAGGTAGGCCGATAGCCGGTACTTGGGCCACCGCCGGAGCACCTTGCCAGCCGCGTCCTTCCGCTCTTCGTAGATCGGCTGGCCCTGGGCGTCGGTTTCGACCTCCAACACAGGCCGGCCCGACTCCAGCGTGACGCCCAAGCGCTGCCGGCCGTCCAGGTCGGGCAGCAGGGCATAGAACAGCGGGGCCAGGGGGCCTTTGGCCTCGCTCAAAAACGGGGCCGCGGAGAACGTATCGGCATGTTTGATCTTCCACAGGCCCTCGTAAAGGAAATGAAAACCCAGGCCCAAGCGGAGGATGACCAGCATCACCGCTGCGGCCACGCCAAGGGTGATTCGGTGGGTGTTCAGGGGAGACCTCCTCGTGGGGCTAGGGGGGATGGCCAGGTCGCCCGCGGAGCAGACTGGCCACAGGCCGCCCCACCCACGCCCTGCACGGCTGAAACGGGACGGATGGGACGGCACAATCCGCACATCGGGCAGCGCCGGAAAACACGTCGATCCGGCGGCTCCGCCAAACGGGGCGGAAGGTATACCGGGTGGGCTTAAGGTCGATATTCGGGGCGCCGCCGGCCCCGCATCCTTTATATCATTGTAATCGTTTGGGCCAGAATACTCTACTGGCCGACGCGAGAATGGACGCACCAGGGCCGCCCATCCCGCCCGTCCGGGTAGGCCATACCCCATAACCTGTGGCGGTGCCGTCTGCGTAACCTCGTTCTGGCATCCCAGGGAGTGGCCATAAGGTGCCCACCCTGCGGGGCAGGTGCCTGCCGCCGGAACAGCGCGTTGACACCTTCGGCCTTCCTTGGGCACAATCGGTTGTTTTCGCGATCCACGACGGATCGGAAGTATAGTTAAACTGAACAGTGAAAGAGGCCACGTGTCCGACGAACCTTCGCCTCTGCCCCCGTCTCAAGGGCGGGGCGATTTCCCGTTTTTTCGGTATATCGTTTCGGTTCCACCCCACGAGCTAACCCTTCCATCCCTCGACGTCCCCGTTTTGGAGGAACTTGCCGTGCCCGCTCCCTGGATTACCTACCGGCCTGAAATCAAGGTCCTCGACTGCACCGTCCGCGATGGCGGATTGGTGAACGATCACCGCTTCGACGACGGTTTTGTCAAGGCGGTCTACGAGGCCTGCGTCGAGGCCGGGATCGATTACATGGAGATCGGCTACAAAGCCTCCAAGAAGCTGGCGGCTCGCGACCAGTTTGGCTGCTGGAAGTTCTGCGACGAGGACGACCTGCGGCGCATCGTGGGCGACAATCCCACGCCTTTGAAGCTCTCGGCCATGGCCGACGCCGGCAAAACCGACTGGCGCACCGACATCCTTCCCAAGAAGCACAGCGTGCTGGACATGATCCGGGTGGCGTTTTATGTCCACCAGGTGCCCGAGGCCATCGACATGATCAAAGACGCGGCGGACAAGGGATACGAGACCTCGGCCAACCTGATGGCCGTCTCGCGCGCCACGGAACTCGAAGTCGAGCAATGCCTGGAACTGTTGGCCGAATCGCCGGCCAACGTGCTGGTGGTCGTGGACAGCTTCGGGGCGCTGTACGCCGAGCAGATCGAGCTGCTGGTCAAGAAGTATCTCCAGTACGCCAAGCCCAAGGGCAAAGAGGTGGGCATCCACGCGCACAACAACCAGCAACTGGCGTTTGCCAACACGATCGAGGCCATCATCCACGGGGCCAACCGCGTGGATGCGACCATGGCCGGCCTGGGCCGCGGGGCGGGCAATTGCCCCATGGAGCTGCTGATCGGATTCTTGCGCAACCCCAAGTTCCGCATCCGTCCGGTGTATCAGGTGGTGCAGGATTACTTGCTGCCGCTCAGCCGGCAGGTGGAGTGGGGGCCTTATGCGCAATACATGATCACCGGGCAGTTGAACCAGCATCCGCGCAGCGCGATTGCCGCCCGGGCCAGCGCCGACCGCGACAACTACGTGGCCTTCTACGACAAGCTGATCACCGAGGAATAGCGGGACGGGCCGTATTGGGAAAGCCCCGGGCCCAGGCCGCTGGCTAGCCTGGCCCTTGGGACCCCGCCGCAGCCGCAGGGGCTTGTCGGGCCGAACGCACTGTGCCCGGTGTGGATACCACCCGTGCCGCAGCCGCCCCGGCCGAACCGTTGGGCCGCAGCGTATACCGGTGCGATGGGGGCGTCGAGTCGGCCAGCGGGCCCCGCTGCCGGATCGCCCACAGCCGCTGCCGCAGGCGCCTGCCTGCGCGGAATCCCGCCAGTCCCACCAACCGGCCGGCCAGGCGCGCCAAGAGCGAAAGGTCGCTCAAGCCGGCCAGGCAGTCGGCGGCGACGTAGCGGGCATGGGAGGCCAGCCTTCGCGGGCCGCAAACCCCCGCCCACCGCCAGTAAAACCGTTCGGCCTCGCAAGCACGCCGAAACGCGCTCTGTTGCGCCCCGGCCGCCACACGAACCACGCACTGCGGCTCGACCACGCTCCGCCACCCCAGGGCCGAAAGCGTTAGCGCAAAATCGAGCATCGCCAGCCCCTCGCCCACGTCCTCGGCAAAACGTCCTGCCGCTTCCCAAGCCGCCTTTCGGTAAAAGGCCGCAGCCCAGTGCGGGCCCACAGGCCACGGAGCCACCTCGGCCCAGGGCCGAGCAGGGTCCACTGCCCAGTGCCTGACGGCTCCCTGCGGGTCCAAATACAGCCCGGCCGAGATGTGGCCAGGCAACGCCGAATCGGCAACCAGCGGGGCCACCGCCCCGATCGTCCCGTCCTGGAAGTGCGCCAACACCGGCTCCACCCAGCCCTCTTCCACCGTCGCGCCGCAGCACAAGACGTGAATCCACGGCGCGTTGGCGGCGGCCGTGCCGTGGTTCAACGCCCGAACCCAACCCGGCCGGTCCGGCCCCGGCACAAAGCGCACTTCGTCCTCCAGGTGATAGGGGTTGCCATAAGGTTGGCACAAAACGACCAGCACTTCGGAATCGGCCGGCCGGTTCTCCAGCACCGAAACCAAGGTCTCCTCGAGCCGCTGGCTATCGCCGAGGAAGGGAATCACAATTGCAAGCCTGGACACAGCGATCCGCCTGGAGGGACGTGGGGAGAGGTCGTACTCGTCAGAGCGTGCCGGGTAGGGTGGGGCTGGCGACCTTGCCGCTCAAACCGTCCTGGAGGAATTCACTCGGTACAGGGGCAGAACAAAGTTTACGCCAAAGCGATCCACCGGGCGCCTGCCGCCCCTGCACCTTACGCGTCTTGCCTCGACTCCGGCGCCTTCCGTCACCGACCGGTTTAAACCGGCGGAGGCCGACTTGCAATGACCAGAACGGGTGGTCCAGAATGGCCTGACGGTCTGGTTGTGCGGCCGACCCAGTCCATGCCACAGGCGGGTTCAACCTAATGGTCCGGTTCTCCGCCGGGCTCGGTCCACACCTCGGCCAGGGCCACCAGCCATTGCGCCGCCCCCACCATCTCTTCCAAACACGTCCATTCCTGGGGCGAATGGGGGCAATGCTCCCCCGTGGCCAGGTTGGGGCAGGGCAACCCCAGTTCGGTCAGCCGCGAGCCGTCGGTCCCGCCACGCACGATGGTCAGCTTCGCGCACCGCCCCAGCTTTTCCAGCGCCCGCTGGGCAAAGGCCACGGCCCGAGGCTCCTTGGCCAGCCCCTCGGCCATGTTGCGGTACTGCCGTTTGATGTTCACCTCGATCCGGCTGCCGGGGAATTCTTCCTCGGCCGAGCGCGCGGCACGGCGGACCACCTCGGCCAGCCGGGCCAACTCCGCCGTCTCGAAGTCCCGCAAGAGCACCCGCAGCCGCACCTCCGCCACCCCGCCCGAAAGCTCATACGGGTGCAGGAACCCTTCCCGATCCGCCGTGTGTTCCGGTGCCAAGCGCCTGGGCAACTGCTCCAGGAAAAACCCGGCCACCCGCACCGCATTGACCATCCGCCCCTTGGCCACCCCCGGGTGAATATTCACCCCCCGGATAGTGACCGTGGCCACGTCGGCCGAAAACGTCTCCACATCAATCGTATCGCTCCCCTGGCCGTCCAGCGTGTAACACACCGCCGCTTGAATCCGCGAGGGATGAAGGTGTTCGACGCCGCGGCCCACCTCCTCGTCCCAGGCACGGCAGATGCGGATCGGGCCGTGCTCCACTTCGCGATGCTCCATGAGCCATTGGACCGCCTCCATGATGACCGCTACCCCCGCCTTGTCGTCGGCCCCCAGCAAGGTCGTGCCGTCGCTGGTGATCAGGGTCCGGCCGACCATCTCCCGAAGTTCCGGGTGTTCGGCAGGGCGAATGACTTGCCCCGGCGCACCGGGAAGCACGATCTCGCCCCCTGCATAGTTGCGGATGACCTGCGGGCGCACCCCGGCCCCGCTGGTCTCCGGCGAGGTGTCCAGGTGCGCGCACCAGGCAATCGTGGGCACGGGCCGAGAGACCGTGGCCGGCACCGTCGCCAACACAATGCCGAACTCGTCCTGCTTCGCATCGCAAACGCCTGCCTCCTGGAGTTCGTGGACCAGCATTCGGCCCAAATCCAACTGGCCAGGCGAACTGGGATACACCTCGCTCCCCTCGCGGGCGGTGGTATCGACCTGCACATAGCGCAAAAAGCGTTCCAACAGGCGCTGGGCGTTCATGGGGTTTGCAAACCGCGAAAGTCGTCGAATGGACCGCCGTTGCCGCACCGCATCCCGGGCCAGCTACAGGCCTGCGAGCCTGAGAACCGGATACGTCGGAAACGGGCCTAGGCTGCCACGGTAACGTTTTTTGGCCAGCCGGTCTACCGTACGCCACCGGCGGCGCAGCCTGCACGCATGCGCCGAATGGTTCGCACGGGGCGAAACCGGCTGGACGCGATTCCTGCGCGGCCAGGCCGGCCCAACGGGTCTCTGCGCGGCACCCCCCCTCATATCCTAAACGCATCGGGCACCGAGGGGGCAATCCCAGCTTGCGCAATCCGCAAACCTTGCCGCACCCGCACACACCGGCCGCTCCGGCGAGCCTGATGTGTGGCCATTCTGTAGCGGTTTTTCCGATTATTCCGCCGATAACGACAAAGAGGAGTCGGGCCATTCTTCCAAGCTTCTGTTTGTTGGCCCATTCAGCCAATCGGAGAACCCGCCCATGAGGACCCTGACTTGGACGATTGCGGCGGTCCTGGCCCTTGCCGAGGCCGCCCTCTCTGTTGCCGCAGACGACGAAGGCTTTATCTGGCAGACCGACCAGGGCGTGTTGACCACCTCGGCGATGTCGCCGGCCCCCAGCCCGCACCCCGCAAAAAGCGCGGCACAATCGCCGCCTGCCATTTTCCTGGACGAGGTTCACGGCCCAGGGGCCAGCCCCAACCGCACGCCGCCCGCCGCCACTTTCGGCCGAGCTGGCGTGGCCCAGCGGGTCGAAGCCCCCGACTCGCCCGTGGTAAAAAAACTCCCGCCCGCGGCAGGCAATCCTTTCCAGCTTGAGCCGGCCAGCCCGCCCGCAGCCGCCCCACTCGTGCAAGAGTGCCCCGCCTGCGCCGAAGCCGCCCCGCAGCCCGACGACAACGCTCCGATGCGGCTGCTTGCCCTTCCCGCCCTGGAGGCCCGCCGCGTGGCGATCTACGGCTGGCTGGACCAGGGATTCACCTGGAACCCCGATAGCCCCCAGGACCGCTTCAACGGCCCGGTAACCTTCAACGACCGCGCCAACGAATACCAACTCAACCAGCTCTACCTGATCGCCGAGCGGACCACCGACACCACCGACGGCGGCTTCGACCTCGGCGGACGCGTGGACGTCCTCTACGGCACCGACCACCGCTTCCTCATGGCCAACGGACTGGAGTTCGAGACCAACGCCGACGGCTCCATCGAGCACACCTTGAACCGCGACCACCGCTTCTACGGCCTGGCCTTGCCCCAACTGTACGCCGACCTGGCCTGGAACGACTGGGTGTTCCGCTTCGGCCGGTTCTACACCATCGTGGGCTACGAGGTGTGCACCAGCCCCGACAACTTCTTCTACTCCCACTCCTACACCACCCAGTATGCCGAGCCGTTTACCCACACCGGCATGTTGGCCACCTGGAACCTCAGCGAACGCCTGGCCTTGAAGGCCGGTTTCCACCGCGGCTGGGACCAGTGGGAAGACAACAACAACAAACTGGGGGTGCTAGGAGGCATCACCTGGACCGGTCCGGAGAAGCGGACCACCCTGGCCGCCAGCCTGATCTCCAGCAACGAGCAGCCCACCGGCGAGGCCACCCGCAACCTCATCAGCCTGGTGTGGCAGCAGAAGCTGGGCGAGCGGCTGCGTTATGTGCTGCAAAGCGACATCGCCCACGAGCAGAACGCCCTGCCCGAGGGGCAGGATGCCGAATGGTACGGCCTGGTGAACTATTTGATTTACGATTTCAACCCCTGCTGGAGTATGGGGTTCCGCTACGAGTGGTTTTCGGACGACGACGGGGTGCGGGTGGCGGGGCTGGGGTATCCCAAGGGGATCGACCTGCAAGCCGTGCCGGCGCACTGGCAGGAGGTTTCGTTTGGGGTGCAGTACAAACCCAATGCCAACGTGCTGTTGCGAAGCGAGGTGCGCTGGGACTGGGTGGAGCCGCTGGTGGTGGTCCAGGACCAGCCGTTCGACAACTTCAGCGACGGAAGCCAGTTCCTGTGGGGCACGGACCTGGTGATCCACTTCTGAGCCAAGCTGGGTGGGTGCCCTGGAGCCACGCGCAGCCAAGTGGAGCCGCCGGCGTGAGCCGGCGGTGGAATAGGAGCCGCCGGCGTGAGCCGGCGGTGGAATAGGAGCCGCCGGCGTGAGCCGGCGGTGGAATAGCTACACAGCGACTTTCGACCCATTCCACCGGGGGCTTGCGCCGCGCGGCTCCCAAGAGACTTATTGCGTGGGTGCAGAGCACCCACCCTACTTGGGTGGCACGTCCCTGAACGCAAGTGAAGGGCGTGGCACCGGCCACG